>Ga0209557_1000271_pt1 | contig 32695 bp, 27 predicted proteins | sample SaaInlV_120m_DNA_4_FD_184672 | JGI IMG/M metagenome (GOLD analysis project Ga0209557, IMG submission 184672) | Marine microbial communities from expanding oxygen minimum zones in the Saanich Inlet - Saanich Inlet SI074_LV_10m_DNA (SPAdes) (version 2) | ecosystem: Environmental > Aquatic > Marine... | reverse complement strand
TTTGAAGCAACTGTCAGATGCTGTACACAAAACGGTATCAGAGGTGGTTCTGCTACAGTTCACTTTCCTATCTGGCACCAAGAAATAGAAGACATTATTGTTCTTAAGAATAATAAGGGAACAGAAGACAATCGAGTGAGGAAACTTGACTACTCAATCCAAATTTCAAAACTTTTCTACGAGCGTTTCATTAACAATGAAGAGATTAGCCTCTTCTCACCGCATGACGTACCAGGTCTCTATGATGCTTTTGGTACTGATGCATTTGACGCTTGCTATGTGGAGTATGAATCAGATCAGTCTGTTCCGAGAAAGACTATCGGGGCACAGGAACTTATCCTAGATATTCTGAAGGAGAGAGCAGAGACTGGTCGGTTATATCTTATGAATATCGACCACTGTAATTCACATTCTTCCTTTAAAGACAAGGTTTATATGAGTAATCTTTGTCAGGAGATTACACTTCCCACCAAACCACTTCAGCATATCGATGACCCCAATGGTGAGATTGCTTTGTGTATTTTATCTGCTATTAACATAGGCAAGGTATCAAAGAAAGATGAACTGGAGGAAATTTGTGATCTTGCTGTTCGTGGTCTGGAGGAACTGGTAGATTATCAGGAGTATCCAGTAGAAGCAGCAGAATTGAGCACCAAGAATCGTAGATCTCTTGGTATTGGTTATATCGGACTCGCACATTACCTAGCAAAAAATGGAGAACACTATGATGATCCCGCAGCATGGAAACTCATCCACGACTTGTCTGAATCTTTCCAGTATTACTTGCTCAAGTCAAGTAATGACCTTGCCAAGGAGAAAGGGAAGTGTGGTTATTTCCATAGAACGAAGTATGCAGACGGTATCCTCCCAATCGACACTTACAAGCGTGATATCGATGAGTTCTGTGGAACGGAGTTGAATCATGATTGGGATTCTCTTAGGACATCTATCGCCACCTACGGACTCAGGCACTCAACACTGTCTGCTCAGATGCCATCTGAAAGCAGTTCCGTTGTGTCAAACGCAACAAATGGAATCGAACCACCTAGAGCCTATTTGTCCACTAAGAAAAGCAAAAAGGGACCGCTCAAACAGATCGTTCCTCAGTATGGTAGTCTCAAAAATAACTACACTCTTCTATGGGATATGAAGAGTAATGATGGATACATCAAAATTGTTGCTGCCATGCAAAAGTTTTTTGATCAGGCAATTTCTGGCAACTGGAGTTATAATCCAGAGAACTATGACAATAATGAGGTCCCAGTATCTGTTATGGCAGGTGATTTCCTGAAGACTTACAAGTATGGATGGAAAACTTCTTATTATCAAAACACATATGATAACAAAGATGATTTGTTAGATGCTATTGATGAGAAACCAAATCAAGTCCAAGATTTATTATCAGAAATTTTAGAAACCGAGGAGGATGACTGTGACAGTTGCAAAATTTAGAACAAATAATCAAATGCGTAGTCAAGTAGATGGTATGACGGTGTTTAATACAGGTATCGTTGATAGCACCAAGCAAAAAATGTTCTTTGGACCCCCTCTTGGGGTTCAGAGATACGATAAGTTTAAGTATCCTGTGTTTGATAAACTTACACAGCAACAACTAGGTTATTTCTGGCGTCCTGAAGAGGTATCTCTACAGAAAGATCGCGCTGACTATCAAATTTTAAATGATGCACAGAAACACATCTTCACGTCGAACCTTAAGTATCAAATCCTCCTTGACTCCGTACAAGGTCGTGGTCCTGGCATGGCTTTCATGCCTTATTGCAGCCTACCCGAGCTTGAGGGTGCCATGAATATCTGGCAGACCATGGAGATGATCCATAGTCGCTCTTATACTCATATTATCAAGAATGTATATGCTGATCCTTCTGATGTCTTTGATAAAATCTTAGATGATGATAGGATTCTTGCGAGGGCACAGTCAGTTACCCATGCCTATGATGAGTTTCTGCAGGCAGCACAGGACTGGGGTGCAGGTAATCAATGGGAACATGCTTTGGATGAAGTTCCAACAGCACAGATAGAACTTCATGAACTTAAGCGTAAATTGTATCGTGCAGTCATGAACGTTTATATCCTAGAGGGTATTCGTTTCTATGTTTCTTTCGCTTGTTCGTTTGCTTTTGGTGAACTTAAACTTCTAGAAGGATCTGCTAAGATTATTGGTCTCATTGCCAGAGATGAGAGTCAGCACATGACTATCACCAAGAACATTATCAAAAAATGGTTGGAAGGTGATGATCCCGAGATGGTTGAGATTGCTAAGGAAGAGGAAGAGAATGTCTATCAGATGTTCCGTGAGTGTGTAGAAGAAGAGAAGTCTTGGGCAGAGTATTTGTTTAAAGATGGATCTCTCATCGGTCTTAATGACAAACTTCTTGCTAAGTATGTCGAATGGACTGCTAATCGTCGTCTAAAGTCTATTGGATTGAAGGCAATTTTTGATACTCCTATCACAAATAACCCTCTACCATGGACCGAGCACTGGTTATCTTCTAAAGGTATGCAAGTAGCACCACAGGAAACAGAAGTAGAATCTTACCTTATCGGGAGCATTAAACAAGATGTTAAGAAGGATACGTTCGCTGGTTTCCAGTTATGATGAAAGAATCTTTGCCTGGTTGGAAGGTAAAGGCACTTCAAGATCCAAACGTGAGCGAACGCCACGCGAGGATCGTGATGGACGGACCCAAGTCTCTCAGCGAGGCGTGGGTCCTAAGCGCCATGCGCCTCAAGTACCAGATCCTTGGGACTGAATAAATAATGGAGGTTAAATCATGAGTATGTGGCAGAAATTAAAGAGTATCCAAATCCCTGGATGTATCGTGGGAGCGTCTTTGACGGGTCTCTTATTGGGGACAATTATGGTTTTGTTTACAAGATTACCTGTAGCACCACCAACCGTTCCTACATCGGTAGAAAATACTTCTGGCAAAAACGAAAGCCTAGAGATACTGGTCAAACTACAAAGCGGCGAAGAGTTACAAGTGAAAGTAACTGGAGAAAGTACTATGGAAGTTGTCCAGAACTTACAGAAGATGTTAAAAAATATGGACGGGAGTCTTTTACTAGAGAGATCCTCTCCCTCCACTGTACTCCAGGACGAGTTAACTATGAGGAGACCCGCCAACTCTTCCTCCACAATGTCCTTACCGAGAGCTTGACAGACGGCACCCCTGCATACTATAATAGCAACATCCTTGGACGTTACTACAGGAAAGACTACTTCAATGCTTAAAATTTTGATTGCCTCTGCTGCCCTTACTGTGGGTCTCACAGGACCATCAGTACCTGTACCTCCAGCAGTAGAACCTCTCCCTACGATACAGTATAAACTCACATGGAAGTGTGATGATTGCACTCCAGAAGAGCAGTTTGTTCTAGAAGAACTTCAGGAACAAACTAAAATCAAAGATCGTAATGCTCTTGCTACGATCATGGGGAACATCAAGCAGGAGAGTAAGTTCATCCCTAACATCTGTGAAGGTGGTGCTCGCGTCTCCTACACAGAGTGTAAGAGTGGTGGGTATGGTTTGATCCAATGGACTTCTATCGGTCGCTACAAAGGTCTTGGAAACTTCTGTGCCAAGTATATTTGCGACCCCAGTAGTCTGGAAGGTCAGACTCGCTGGATGATCAACGAACCTATCTTCCAACGCTATCTTCCTGAGTTTGAGGGTTCTGGACAAACTGTCTCTCAATACATGGTTACTTCCTATTACTGGTTGGGTTGGGGTATTAAAGGACATCGCCAATCTTATGCATATGATTACGTTAAAAAGATCAATTTGGGATGAACTATATTTTTCGTCATAACTTTTACATACAATTCAAAGCACCAAATTGCGAACAGTTAATTGCTCAGTTAAATACTGAGACAAGCATAGATAACTCCTCTTTTAACTGGGGAGATAAGTGTGAAGTTGATAGAGTTCCCTTACGGTATGAAGATTACCTAGATCTATTGCAACCAAGTGTAGAAGAATTATCTAAGAGACTTGGAAAACCTTTTGCCTTTCAAGTAAGCAATCCCTGGTTGAATATATACAGTCAGGGTGGTTACCAAGAACTGCATGATCACTGGGATGAAGACATTGCTGGTGTATTTTTTCTTAATGATGGGAATAATTTCTATTTCAGAGAAAGACACAACACAGAAATTTCATTTTCAATGAGAAAGTTAATGGATTGTAGTGAGTATTGGACACCAAATGTCTGTGCTGGAGATTTTATTTTCTTTCCTGCTCACATGCTACATGGAGTTAGTAAAAATACTAGCAAAGAACTTAGAAAAACCTTGTCCTGCAACTACAAGTTGCTTGACGAATAATCAAATACCCCATATAATGTGGGGATACAAGACTCAATAGCTCAGCTGGATAGAGCAACTCTCTTCTAAAGAGTCGGTCGTAGGTTCGAATCCTACTTGAGTCGCCTTGTCGGTATGGCGGAATTGGTAGACGCGCTGGTTTTAGGTACCAGTGTCTTTATGACGTGGAGGTTCAAGTCCTCTTACCGACACTAATCCTTCTTAGCTCAGCGGTAGAGCGAGCGACTGTTAATCGCTTGGTCCCTGGTTCGAATCCAGGAGAGGGAGTACGCTCGAATAGTTCAGCGGTAGAACACTTGATTTACATTCAAGTTGTCGGGGGTTCGATCCCCTCTTCGAGCATTACTCATTAAGAGGTTAAATGCTAAAAAATGCTAACATCAAGATGCAAGGTTTGTCGCAAAGAATTGACAAGCACTAGCAAAGTTCAGTTCTGCGGTTGCCCTAATCAGATGAGGGTAGTAGATGACACCGTTGGAGCAGTTGATTTAGGGGAAGTCGTCTTAGTCAATTATGAAAAGAATATTAAATATAACGGGATTCTAACAGAAAGTGACCTAAAATACCAGGAGGAACGACGCCAACGCAAGGTCCGTCGCATTAATTTTGAGGAACGCTAATGATTAATCTGGACGCTCGTTATGAAAGTTACCTTCATACCAACAAATGTTTTACTATTAACGGTAGTTGTGAGCATGTAATAGCATATGGGTGGACCGATGATGGATATACTATCGATGGGTACTATGTCTTGACAAAGAACTATAAACTGTATTATAATCTTGAAGAACATTTTACACATATGGAAGAGTGGTCTAGTGTCTGATGGAAAATACTATTGCTGTTTTCGAAAATGTTCTGACACCAGAGCAGAATAGAGAACTTTATGAAGACCTACTTTACTCAGGAAAATTTATGTATGGTGAGGTTGATGACGATGATCACCCGCCAACAGGAATGGTATGCAATCTAAAAGAGGAACAGGTTAATTTGTTGTATGAAATTGCAGTCAATAAACAAAAATCTTTAAAAGATCAATCTATCAATAGAGTATATGCAAATCTCTTTCGACCAGGAGAGCAACCATTTTTTCATGAAGACGAAAGTGTATATACATGCCTCTTTTATGTTAATCCAGAAACAACATATGAAGATGGCGGACAAACTGAGTTTGTAGTTGATGACAATATATTCGGATTGCTACCAAGACCTGGACAATTGGTCATCTTTGATGGTAAAATACCTCATAGGGCAACTAGTTTTAGAACACAACCTAGAATTACAATCGCCTTAAAATTTAATTGTCCTGAAGAAAACATCGCTAACGGACCATCTGGAAACATTCCCCTAAACAACTAATAATGAAAATTTTCCTAGACACTGCTGACTACGAAGCAATTGCTGACCGCTATAAGACTGGTCTAGTCGATGGCATTACTACAAATCCTACACTAGTTCGTAAGTCTGGTGTGGATTATGTGGAGTTCATTAAAACACTAGCAACCAACTTTGCTTTTGAAAGCATCTCTGCTGAAGTAGAAGGTGACTCCTGCTTTGAGATGCTTACCAATGCTATTAAGTATCGTGATATTGCTGACAATGTTACGATCAAACTACCCCTCACTGTAGAGGGTCTGAAGGCATGTAAAGAACTCACCGCTCAAGGTGTAGAGACTAACGTTACCTTGTGCTTCAGCGCCGCTCAGGCAGTGATGGCAGCGAAAGCAGGTGCCACATACATCTCACCTTTCGTGGGTCGTATGAATGACAACTCCTTCAGTGGTGTTGAACTTGTTCGTGCTATCTCTGGTTTGTATTGTGCTCATGGTGTTCGCACCAAGATCCTTGCTGCCAGTTTGAGAGATGTCCATCACGTCTCGCGTTGTTTCTTATATGGTGCTAACGTATGCACTTTGCCACCTGCTGTATTCGACAAAATGTATAACCATGTGCTGACCGATTCTGGTCTAGCAATTTTTGAAAAAGATTTTAAGGAGATCAATGGTTGAAGTTCCCTTTGCTGAATTTGAAAAAGACTTCGATGCATACATGGATCGCATTGAAGCAGGTGAATCCTTTATAGTTCGCAAACCAGATGGAACTGCTGTTATGGCAGTCCCTGCTGAAGAATATAAAGAACTAGCAGATCAGGTTACTGATTCTGACTGGGAAGATATGATGACAACACATGATGATGCTAGTTAAAAAGTTAATTGCTAAGTATGTCTCTCTAATCCAAAAGATTCCAGAGAGACATTATTGGCCTATCTTCGTGTTCCTGTCTCTATACTTCATCGTTCCGATGAGTGAGATCACAGTTACACTGACAGCAATTCTCTACTTCAAATTTGAAAAGAAGATTCCTCCTGTGGTAAGTAATCTTACCAAGAAATTGCCTAACTGGTTAAGGTTTAGTGGTGGTCTCGTCTTCTTCCTTGTGATGATTGATGATACCTTGTTCTACTTTGCCTTGATTGCTCTAGCATTCTGGAGTAGCAAGCAGGTCAGAAAGAAAACTGACACACCTCCTTTACATGACGCTGAGGAGGTGCTACAATTTGGAAGTAACAAGGAACCTGATGAAACCAACCGTCATTCTTGAGAGATTTCCCTACCGCTACGTTCAGTGCGGTCTTCTGGAAATCAATGGTAGACCTGACTACCGTATTCAAAAATACCATGAGTGGAAAAAGAGATACTTTGACATGTATTTTCTTGACAACCAAATGCAACTAGACACTTGTCTAGAAGATGTAGAGTATACCAAATGGTTAGATCCAGATGGTGTGCCCTGCTATGTCCGTGACACCGTAACAAATTAAGAGGTTATTATGAGCGTAAGATCACAAGTCCAATCTGCTGAAGAAGCACTCCGTCAGGCATTGATCAACGCTCTTGCTGAGGGCGATGAAGAGTTTCTCACTGAACTCTTTACTGAGTATCAAAATGTGTCTGATCTAAACCGAAAGGTCAGTGAAAATTTCAACATTGATCCTAACTTTAGTTTTACACTGTCATCTGATTATCTAAACAACGACCGTGTTGGTGGTGACTTAGATGCTATGGATGATATTGTATTTGCTGCAGGACCAGTCGAAATGCCTGGTGCTTTTGGCAATGATGTCATCTCATTTGATGACTATAAGGGTCGGTAGTATCGTTCTGACTAGTCTCGGAACGACTATAAAAGTGCCCTGGTCGGGATGGGTTTAACGACCCCTCGGGTTTCTAATTTTTCCACAAGAATTAGTGGTGCGGATGGGACTCTCTCCCGCCTGGTTTCTTACTTCCAGTCAAAGAGTAAGTGGTGGTGCCAAACCCCTTCCGTGTGGCTGTTTTCTTGTTTAGCAGTTAAAATAATAAAACAAGTGGCGTGCATGTGCCTCGGGGGTTTGACCACCCCCCTTTTTTATGTCTAATCATATTTAATAAATACTTCTAGCTTAGTATAACTGTCTTCAGGACTAGAAGTATGTCAAAAATTCTTGCGAACCAAATCGCTAATTATGGAGATGATTCTCCAATTGAAATTAAAGAAGGATTGAATATTCCTGTTGGCAAACCACTACAGGCAGCAGGAAATACTGGAGCTTCTGGTCAAGTTCTCGGATCAACTGGTTCTTCTATTGAGTGGATTACTCCTTTCAGTGGTAGTTATAGTGATCTAACAAATCAACCAACTATTCCACCAGCACAGGTAAATTCTGATTGGAATGCTGTTGGAACTGTCGCTGAAATCCTTAACAAACCAGTTATCCCAGCACAATCGAGCGTAACTCTTACTGCTGCTGGCAATTCTACTCTCACATATAATAGTGTGAATGGTGAATTTACCTTCACACCGCCAGATCTCTCTGCTTATCTAACATCATACTCAGAAACTGACCCTATCTTCCTGGCATCACCTGCCTATCAGATTACTAATCAAAATAAAACTGATTGGAGTGCAGCATATTCTTGGGGCAACCATGCTAATGCTGGGTATCTCACATCATACACAGAAACTGACCCTATATTCTCTGCTTCTACTGCTGCTGGCATTTCTCTGCAGCAAGTCACAAACTGGAACAATGCTTATGGTTGGGGCAACCATGCTTCTGTTGGATACTTAACCTCATATACTGAGACAGATCCTGTTTTCCAAGCATCACCAGCTGCTGCTATTACAACTACGAATGTAACTAGTTGGAATACAGCATACACTTGGGGTGATCATGCACAAGTAGGATATCTAACAGATCTTTTAGCGTCATCTATTACTGGACTAAGTGATGTTGCTGTTTCTGGTGTTGTACCTGGGCAGGTTCTTGAATATAACGGCAGTGCCTGGGTAAATGTTGCTCCAAATTTTTTAAGTACTTACACAGAAACTGACACTCTTGATACTGTAACTGCTAGAGGTGCATCAACCAATACAGAATGTACTTTCTTGAACTTGATTGTTAGTGGAAACTTAAATGTTCTTGGTACAACCACTCAAAACAATGTTACTACTCTGAATGTAACAAACAATGAGATTGTTATTAATGAAAACCAAGCATCTGGTGCATTAAATGCCATCATCAGAAACGATAGAGGAAGTGATGCTGATGTAAGTATTCTTTGGGATGAAGTTGCTGACAAGTGGAAATTTACTAACGATGGAACTACTTACTATAGTTTCGCAACAGCATTATCTGACCTCACAAATGACGCTGGATACCTAACATCACTAGGAGCAATTGATGATCTCTCTGATGTTGTCATTTCTGCACCTACTATTGATGAAGTTCTGAAATATAATGGCAGTCAATGGGTCAATTCTCCTACTGCTCTAACTGCTAAAGCTATTATCTCAGATGTTGCTCCATCAAATCCATCAACAGGAGATATGTGGTGGAAGTCTGATGAAGGCACCATGAAGATATGGTATTATGATGGTAATTCATCACAGTGGGTTGATGCTTCTCCTGTTGGTGATCCATTTGAGAACGTATATGCTAGTGTAGCATTCTTCCCTGGAGCAAATGTTAATGAGGGTGGTTTCGCATACTCTCAAGCGACTGGTGCGATGTATTATTCCAACTCTGTAAGTTGGACCAGTCAGAGACTCGTTACTACTAACAGTTCTACTACATCAGACTTTTCTGCACTACTTGCTAACACCCAACTAACATATTCTCTTAGTGCAGTAGATGATCCTGGTGCTAATGATGCTAAGAAAATTTTAAGATTATCAGATTCCGAAGGTGTCACCAGTGATGTAACACTTCATGCAGGAACAGGACTATCAATTATTAGGTCTAACGATGAAATTAGAATTGACAATACTGTAACTGATACTACATATGGTATTTCTGCTGAGCCAGGTGCTGGTGCCAACGCTACATTCAGACTAACTGATAGCGAAAGTGTCATAGATGAGGTTACATTTGCTGGTGCTGATGGTCTGACTGTAGAGCGCACAGATGCTAGCACAATCACATTTAGATCGCCTGATATTTCTGCTCAGTTCTACACTGATGAGGAAGCACAAGATGCTGTTGCTACGATGTTTGCCAACGGCGTACATACAAATATTACATTTACATATGATGATGTCAATAATGCCATTAATGCTTCCGCTACTGGTGACGGAGGTGGCGGTGGTGGAACCACGTATGATCTACTAGGGTCAAACACTACTAGTAATAATGCTATTATCACTCTTCGTGATGCTAATAACAATGATGATAGCATTGAGGTTACTGGTAGTGGTGGTACAACCGTAACATGGGATAGTGCTAATAACAGAATTGCTCTTGGTAGCACAGCACCAGTAAATGCTGACTGGAATGCTACATCTGGACTGGAAGAAATTCTTAACAAACCAACTATTCCACCAGCATATACTCTTCCTATTGCTTCACCCACTGTTCTTGGTGGATTTAAGGTTGGTGCTAATCTAAGCATCGATGTCGATGGTGTATTGAGTTCTAACCCTGGATCATACACACTACCAACAGCAGATGCTACAACTCTTGGTGGTATAAAAGTTGGTTCTGGTCTTTCTATTGATGGTAACGGTGTTCTAACTGCTACTGGTGGTTCTACTGTTCCATCCATTCAAGATCTTTCTGGAACTACAGTATCAATAGGTGCTGATGTGACCACGGATCTAAATATTACAGGTTACAAGGCATATTCGTTATTCAAGATTACTACTGATGCTGAGGCATGGGTGCGAGTGTATGTAGATGATGCGTCAAGAGACGCTGATACTACACGAAGTGAGGGAGAAGATCCTACCCCAGGTAGCGGTGTTATTTCTGAAGTGAGAACATCTGGAGCAGAATCAATTCTAATATCCCCAGGCATCATGGGATTTAATAATGATAGTCCAAGAACGGACACCATTTATTTGTCAGTCACTAACAGAAGTGGATCGGCAACTACAATCACAGTTACTCTAACAGCACTACAGATCGGAGAATAATAAAGATGTCAATTTTAAAGTCAGTCGTTGATGTCAATAACGGCAATACAGGTTGGACTAGCAACGATGTAATGGATGCATTGGAGACTGCGTTTGCCAACCTAGGATTTCATGGTGGTAGTGGTTCTTCTGGTGTTCCTCAATCTTGTAAGAGTCCAGCTGGTAGCGTTGGAAAGCATGAATCTTGGAGATCCTGTGGTGGTGGTCGATCGAACAGAAGTAGAATAACTCGTAAGTATGTCGCATCAGCGATTGGTACATCTGCTTATAGAATGCTGAGATATTCTTTTGTCTCATCTTCATATCATTTTTATTCTAGTAACCAAGTTGATCACCCAAGTGAGATTAGAATTGACTATCATGAATTGGTTCAAAACCAAGCAATTCATTGGGCTCCTGGTGTAACAAATGAAGACAATAATGTTGCTGGTCTCACATTAGATACAATTTACTATGTAATTGTTGTTGATGATAATTACTTTAAACTAGCAGCAAACGCTACAGATGCTGCTAATGGTATTGCAATTACATTGAATGATGGCGGTTGGGGTGGAGCGGATTATGCTGCTAAATCTTCACAATCGGCTGGTTTCAGAGATATTGATGATGCTTCTTTTGATAACCGCACTATTAATATTGGATCGCAAGATGTACTACAAATTACTTTAGATACTGCTGGAAGTGGCAACATGTATCTCTGTTATGACACTGATGATTACGATGCTAATAAGCATATCGTTGCTGGTTGGACTAATGGAGTGCTCCCTCAGACTACTAGTTATACAACTGCTCCTACAGGAATGGGATCTGATACTGGTATTATTAATTGGGATGCAAGAGGGTATTATCAATCGTTTACTGATCCCGCTGATAAGGAATTGTTCCACCCATCAGAAACCTTAGGATCAAGGAAATATATCTACGCCAACGATACCAACTCGGGAATGAAGGGTGTGATTAATGTCTACCCTCAGGTTAGTGGATATGACAGTTCTTATGATGCTTTCTGGGATTATGAAGTTCCTGCTAGTGGTGGTAGATCTGCTTTGAAACTTAGAGTAAGTAGGTATCAGAGTTCTACTAGTTCTTACTATGGAAGATTGTCTGACATTTCAATCTTAACTAAAGGAACTGGGTGGACTACCGATGAAGTCTTTACTATTCCTGGAGATCAAATTGGTGGAATAACACCTGATAATGACGTAACATTTGGGGTCAGAGTAGATGGTGATAGTACAGCAGGTGATGGCACACCTTCTCTACGGACAACAACTTTAGGTAGTGGTTCTAACTTTTACCAGAAATCAAATAGTGGTAATTGGGCGGTTCTAAAAAATGTTAATGACGCATCTAAGACATATGGAACTACTTACTATTCGTTTGGAATTGCCAGTGATTCAAACAATGACTTAGTATTTAATTGTGGAAGTGGATATAGATGGTTGAATGTAAATGGCATCGAAGAAAACAATGGTAGTAGTAATGCTGGTAGATTTACAGGACAAACTGGATTAGATAGGATGGATAATAGTTATGATTATCCGATCAACCTATCTTCTGCAACTTATTGGAGTATTCCACAGGTTACTTACTGTAGTACCTCTACCCCAACAGCATATCCTTTGGAGATTAGAGTTTATAGAGCACAAGCTCCACAAGATACTAACTTTGCTATCATTCAATTCTGTCAAACAATCAATAATATTGTTCAACCATATGGTGCCTTTACAATTTATAAAGGTGCTACATTTGGATCTAATGTTTGGGACTTTGATCACGTTTTCAATGGATCAATGATGATTTATAGCATAGGCACAAGATCTATCAGATTAGATCATACTTCATGTGCTCCTGTTTATGGTTATTATACTAGTGATCGTGGAACTAATGAAGAACCAGTTGGTCCGTATAGTATTGCCAGAGAAGCTTTCTATGGTTATTTGAGAGATCCTGAGAATCCAAATTTAACTACTAGATCTGAGTATGTGTGTAATATAGAGACAGATGATAATAGCACCTCTAGCATGTATTTGTACTATAGAAACAGTGCTTACGATCAGTACAATGGAAATTCTGTAGCATCAGACGCAGATTATTACAAACCATTTAAAGGTTTGCCAATCAACGAAAGAATGGTTCCATGTCCTTATTATCTACCAGATGATTTTGTGATGCTATCGGTATCAACAACTCCTGGTCTGACACAATTCAGAACAGGTGATACTGTAACGATTGGTGGAACTGAAACATATGAAATTATTCGTGGTGCATATCAAACACAACAAAATGGTCTTGATGGTGTAGATAATAATTCTACAATTGGTATGTTGTTCTTAGCAAGGATTAGCTGATGGCATTAATAATACTTTCAGAAGCACCTGATGCTCCTGCCGATAGTTTTGATGAAACTAAGTTGCAACCAAACACTGCCACTGGTTTCATCTCACTTGTTTTTTCTTCTTCTGATAGAGTAACTGGACCAGGAGAAGCACCTCAAAATTTTGATATTAACGATCTGGATTATTCTGGACCTTTAAACAATCAACCATATCGCAAGCGTCGTCCTTCGCGTGGATTCCTACGTGGTAGGAGACCATACTTTGGACTGCTCTTCCCAAGAGGATACTACAACAGATAACTAAATATATTTGAAAGGTAGTGTAGTCTAGAAATGGCAATCTTAAGATCGGTAGTGGATGTCAATAACGGCAACTCTGGTTGGACAAAAGAAAATGTAATTGATGCATTGGAAACTGTCTTTGCTAACTTGGGAATGCACGGTGGTACTGGTATAAGTGGAGTTCCTCAATGGGTGGGATCGCCAACTGGCAGTCTTACTTATAATACTGGTGGATTTGATACTGCCTCTAGAGATCTTCCAATTACTGCTTATACTAGTCATTACTATACTGTAATCAGTCAGGGGACTACTGCTTATAGAATGCTGAAAGAGCATCGTGTCACAAGTGCATATTATTTTTATGCTGATACTGATCCAACTCACCCAAATGAGATTAGAATTGATGGACATGGATTTACTACGGGTCAAGCAGTTCATTGGGCTCCTGGTGGAACAATAGAGACTCAAAATGTTGCTGGTCTCACATTAGATACAATTTATTATATAATTGTTGTTGATGATGATTACTTTAAACTAGCCGCAAACGCTACAGATGCTGCTAATGATACTGCGATTACACTGAGTTATGGCGGTTGGGCAAGCACCTCTGCTCTTAAATCTAACACTGGTTATAATTTTAGAGATATTAATGATGCTTCTTTTGATAACCGCACAATTAATATTGAATCAGGTGATGTTATTTACTTCGCTGTGGATGATACTAGTGGTGGTACCTTTAACCTTTGTGGCGGAACTGATGACTATGATGCAAATAAACTTTTAACCACTCCTAGTTGGAGAGATATTGTTGGTTCCCCAGGACTGGCTGCTATACCAACTAATGATAATATCTCTTCTGGAACATGTACTTTCAACGGAGCTTATTGGTACCAATCAGAAAACGAAAAGAATCTTCCCGATGAACAAATTCCTATAGATTTTAGATCTAATACCGAAAAAATTTTTAGCAATTATGGACTAACAAAATACATTTATTGTAGCAGCACAGAGTCTGCTATGAAAGGTGAAATTGTAATTAGTCCAGCATTACAAAATAATTCTGGCATAGATGATTATTGGAAATATACTGTCCCTGCTAGTGGCGGTAGATCTGAATTAAAACTAAGAATTTACCGAGACCATCTATATGGACACATTCAACAAATTTTAATTAATAGTATAGGTAGTGGATGGTCAAACGGAGAAGTATTTACAATTCCTGGTGATCAGATTGGTGGTTCTACTCCAGAAGATGATCTTAGATTTGGAGTCGCTACTCCAGAAACATCATCCAATGCGAATGATGGAATATGTGAGGTGCATGTTACTAATCTTGGATCTGGATCTAATTTTTATCAGAAGAGTGACACTGGTGAATTTGCCGTTCTGAAAGTAGTCAATGATGCCAGTAAAAGATATGGCACTTCATATTATACATTTGGAACATCAAACCATGGTGACACTCATTTGTATATTAATAGCGGCAATCATTGGGAATGGATGAATCGTTACGGAACTAAAACTGTCAGCACCAATGGTCAGACTAATTATGGACAATTTGGTGGTGTCGTTGGTTTGGATAAAAGCCTATCTAGAGAGTACATCAATAGATCTGCTAACGCAGCATGGACGAGAATTCCTATTGCTACTACATTAACACCAAATGCTTATCCAATGAGCATCAGAGTGTATAGAGCACAGGCACCACAGGATACTAACTTTGCTATCATTCAATTCTGTCAAACGGTTAATGAAGTTATTATTCCATATGGAGCATTTACCATTCATAAAGGTGCTGGATTTGGAACTAACCTATGGGATTTAGATGATGTATTCCTTGGAACAATATCAACATATGAGGTTCCTGTAGGTCAATCTAGAGTTGTTAATACGTATTATTATATCCCAGGATATTATGGTACATTGACTGACATGTCAGGTGCGGAACCTGTATCCTCATCATCGAAAGCTAGAGAATCTAGTTATGGATTTGCTAGAGATACAAACAGTTATCAATTCGGAACAAAGTATGCTTGTAATATTAAAACAGATAATAATGAGACTACTGATAATCAAGTCATGACTTACTATAGGAACAGTACCTATGATAGATATGGTGACTATAGTATGAGCACTAATGCTGATTACTATAGACCAATCAAAGGTATTCCTATAGCACATAACATAGCTCCATGTCCTTATTATCTACCTGATGATTTTGTTATGCTTCAGTTCTCTACCACACCAGGACAAACTACATTCAGACCAGGAGATACTGTAACAATTAGTCCTTCTGAAATATATGAAGTTATCTTAGCTGGATATGATACCAATCAAGCTGGTCTTGATGGTGTAATTAATAGTAGTGCTATTGGTATGCTGTTCCTCGCTCGTATAAACTGATGGCAAACATAACACTATCCGAAACTCCAGACACAGCGGCATCTGGATATGATCAGATTAGATTTCTTGCTAACACTGCTACTGCTGTTATTACACCAGAGTATTCTGGTGTAGATAGAATTGCTAGTAGTGTATCTACGCCATATAATTATAATATTGATGACTTTGAATCTGCTAGTAGTGATGTGAGTGCGCGTCGTGGATTCCTCACAGGAAGAAGACCTAGTTTTGGATTACTCTTCCCAAGAGGTTACTATAATAGATAACTAAATATATCAGAAGAGTAGTAGCGTCTAAAAATGGCATTAGATTTCCCTGCGTCGCCAAATATTAATGATACATATACGTTTGGCGGCGTAACTTGGACTTATGATGGAACAACCTGGAAGGTTCTGGGTAGGTTCCAATTTACTTCGTCGGAAACTGATCCTGTTTTCACGGCATCCCCTGCGTCTAGTATTGTTAATCAGAATATTACTAACTGGAACGATGCATATGGTTGGGGAGACCATGCTAGTGCTGGTTACTTAAGTTCTCTTGGAAATATTAGTGGTCACACTGATGTCACAATAGCAACTCTTCAGGACGCACAACTACTTAGATATAGTGTTGCTAATGGTAGATGGGAGAACTGGACTCCAAACTATCTTAATTCATATGCAGAAACTGATACACTTGCTACTGTAACAGGTAGAGGTGCTACTACTTCTTCTAACCTAACTTTCGGGGGAACTACACAATTTAATAATAATAGTGCCTTTGCTAATAATAAGGTATTAAACTTTGGTGCTAGTTCTAATGGTCGTATCTTATATGTTTCTGCAACTAATAGTTTTGATGTAAGAGTTCCTGGTGGTGCTGAAGATCTAAAACTTGGTGCTGGTACAGCAGTCAGAATTACGAATGAAAATGGATTAACTGATAGGGCAGTATTTACATCTTCTGGTCTTGATTTAATTTCTGGAGATTTTACAACTACAGGTAAGTTATTCTACTCCAATAACTTTGCTGATATAACAGCACTCAATGCAGTTAGTCCAACTACCTATCATGGTATGTTCGCTCATGTTCATGCTGAAGGTCATGGATACTTCGCACATGCTGGTGCTTGGACGCAACTATTAGATACTGGTTCTTCTCTATCTGAACTTGCAGATGTTGCTACCAGTACTCCTAACCTGAATGATGTGCTAACTTGGAATGGTTCTAATTGGGCACCTGCTGTTACTGCTGCTGTAGGTGGTGGTGGTGGTGGTGCTAATGTAACTATCTCTGATACTGCTCCTGGTTCTGCTAATGCTGGTGATCTATGGTGGGAGAGTGATAAGGGACGCCTGAAGATTTACTATAATGATACTGATAGCACACAGTGGGTTGATGCTTCACCACCTCTAGGACAACTATACGAAAATATTGATGGTGTAGTTGCCGCCAATGGATTTAAGTTCCGTACTAATCCATCTTCCCCACCAGCAGGAACACTGGGTGAACTAAGACAGGTCAATGGCAAACCATATTTTTATGATGGAACTGTGTGGCAAGAGTTTATTTTTGCCAACGCTGCAGTAACTACTATCCCAGCAGAAACTGATTGGGACCAAGTGCTTATCAGAACTAATTTTGATAATGACGCAAATGATTTAAGATTTGGTTCAACTGGTGACTTACAACATTACTCTGGACTTAATCCCGCTACTTTAGTTGCATCTCCATCAGTCTTCGGCACGAATTCTTTAAGATGTACTGGAAACGGAGTTAAGTATACACACAGATCCGAATATGATTTCACTGGAACATGGACCATTGAATTTTGGATTTATTTCAATAGTGCGAATATTAGTCAAACTACTAATGGTGGTCAACAAGAAATCATTTCAAAAAGCAACGCAGGGCAAACTGCAGGCGGTTGGTCGATTTATACCCACATTGATGCATATTACAATAGATCCTGGTATTTTAAATACTTCAATGTAGATAATAGCGTGACATATTCATTATCACTAGAGAATATGGCAGGAGTCGAGTGGGATCCTAAGTATCTCAATAATTGGGTGCATGTTGCTTTCACTAGAGATAGTAACGGAGCTCTACACTTATATACAAATGGTACTGAATCATCAAGCACCTCTGCTGGTAATGATTATGCAAATGCTATTGATAACAATAGTTATGATATCTGCATTGGTGGTGGTCAGGCTACCTCCACATACACTTTTGATGGATACATTGATGATCTTCGTATCACTAAAGATGTTAGATATGCTAGCGAAGGTCAGCATCAAACTCAAGTCTTTACTCCACCAACATCAGCACATCCTGTCAGTGGTAGCACAACAACATATACACCACCAGCAACCAGTTCTGCTGGTTCATTTACATTAGGTGCAAGTCCTGCATGGACTGGAACGTTGGGTGTAACAGTCGCACAACAATCTAGTGGAAATTATCGCCTGACATTTGCAAACGCATTCACTAATACTACTGACTATTATGTCTTTGCTCACCATATGGATGGTGCTGAAGCAATGGTTGTAGCATCTATTAGATCTACTGGACATATAGATTTCTCAGTGAAGAATGTAGCGGGTTCATTTATTGATACTGGGTCCCTAGCGGTTCAGATAATTGCACACTGAAATAAATAATAACGGAAGGAGCATCTTAAGAAATGGCAATCAATTTTCCCTCAACAGCAGGGCAGGCAACTGATGGAACATTTACCTATGTTGTAGCAGGTATTACTTACTCGTGGAACGGAGAGAGTTGGACTGCTGCTGGGTCTGGTGCTACTGCTACCAATCTAACAGTTTTTAGTGTTACCAATGCTACTGCTTCTGGTGGTGGATCATTGGCATATGATAGTAACACTGGAGATTTTAGTTATACTCCACCTGATCTGTCCTCATATTTAACTCTTTATGGTTCAGTAAGTAATCATAGTGATGTATCAATTGTAAATCCACAAGCAGATCAAGTTCTTAGATATAATTCTTCTAATCTTGCATGGGAAAATACAGATTTCTCAGTTACAGTCGATTCTTTATCTGATGTCACTGTTAGCAATGTCCAAGATGGGGATGTGTTGGTATATAACTCTGGCATACCTGGATGGGTTAATAATACTAATTCGGCATCTTTAGTTAGCACTCTTAGCACTGCTTACTTTGGTGTTGGAGATCCTGGTACTGGTACTCCAAGTATTGTACAACTTGAAGGACTGGGAGCAGGAGGAAGTTTAGAACTAACTAATGGCGGGTTTCCTGTTACTATTTCTTTTGATTCTAATACTGGTGTAGCAGGTCAGGTTATTACTGCAACAGGTAATGATGGATCAGGAAATGCAACTGGTGCTAACTGGAGCACACCTGGAACACCATTGCAGTCTAGAACAACATCTCAAATCACAGCAGCATCTCTTCCTGATGGTTCGGATGCTGCTGTTTCTATAACAACACCTCCTGCATACGCTCTGCTGAAAATCGAGACATCACATGCTGCTTGGGTTACTCTTTACACAGATACCACTAGCAGAACAAATGATGGTGGTAGATCAGAAACCACAGATCCCACTCCTGGTTCTGGTGTGATTGCAGAAGTTATTACTACGGGTGCTACCACTCAACTAATTTCTCCTGGAACAATTGCATACAATGCTAATGCAACGGGAACAACTTATGCTAAGGTTGTAAATAAGAGTGGTGCTACTGCTAATGTTACAGTAACTCTTACTTACGTTCAACTAGAGGCTTGATATGGATAAGGAATACGTTGTAACGCTCCACAGGAAGGAAGACCTGGAGCAGTTTTACAATGAGATGTATCTTACTAACTTTCCTCTTGTAAAGAAGCGTCCTATTAGTAGGAACACTCATTATATGATGACTGCCGATCAGGCAGAGAGACTGCGCCAAGATCATAGGGTGTTGGCAGTCGAAACAGTAGATAATATTCATATCAAAAGACACGTAGTTAATAACGAACCATATGTTATCTCTGGTGATTTTTTTAAAAATGCTCCGCCATCCTCTACTCTCAATCCTAACCTGAGACAATGGGGTCATCTTCATTGTGCTGGAAATCAAGCACAAAAAAGAAAAGGAAGTTGGGGTGACGGATCATCTCCAACAAATGAAGTTGTAACTGATACCGTAGAAGTATTTAATAATGGCAGACATGTAGATGTTGTTATTGTAGATGACCCTGTATCTTATGATAGTCAGGAGTGGTTAAGTCCATCTAACCCAGGTCAAAGTAGATTTGTTGAGTATCAATGGATGGATGATTTAAATTCTATTGCTACTAGTATTGATGACGATAATCAATTCGAACCAATAGGAACAATTGTCTATACTCCTAATCTTAATACACCTCAGTATCATGGTAACCATGTAGCGGGAACTGTTGCTGGTCGGCATTATGGATGGGCAACAGAAGCAAACATTTACAACCTTTCTGTAACAGATTTCTGGGATAGCGGACAGGTAATTCCTCTTCTTCTTATCTTTGACTACTTACGAGCGTTTCATTTAAATAAAGCGATCAATCCTGAAACAGGAAAAAGAAATCCTACTATTAGTAATCATAGTTACAGTGGCATTATTCGAATGCCAAGCAAAGGAACTGATGGGGAAGGTGGGATCATTTACAGATTAGACTTTCCTGATTTAGTTGCTGTAAATTTTCGTGGAGTAACATATGATGCAAATAATCCTGGACCATCTGGTTGGACTGAAGCTGGAGTAGAATCTGATTTTGGTGTGAGATTTGGTCTTTCAGAATATCCAGCATGGAATGCCGCAATCATATCTGATGTGCAGGATGCAATTGCTGATGGCGTTGTGGTTATTGGATCTGCTGGCAATGATAATTTATTGATAGCAGAAGTAGGAGATCAAGATTATGATAATAGTCTTGTAATTTTTAAGAATGGAGAGAACGAAACTTTTTATTATAATAGAGGAGGTTGTCCTAATACACCTGATAGCGGTGCTATCATCGTAGGTGCATTGTCTGACTCTGCTGACTTTAGAAGATCTACTTATACTATGTTTGGACCTGCTGTTGATGTCTTTGCTCCTGGTGATCAAATTCTTTCTGCATATGGTAATACGGGAGGATTTAATGACACCAAATATGGTGGAGGTGGCAACTATTATTTTACTGCTAGTGGGACTAGTATGGCATCACCGCAGGTTTGTGGTGTGATTGCTTGTCTTGCTACTGGCAAAGAAAGATTTACACAAGAAGATGCTTTGGGATACTTGAATCAGTTTAGTATCTACGGTGACATGACATTTGATACTGCTGGTGGTGGATTTGATGACGATAGTTCTCGTATGGGAAGTCCTAACAAGTATCTTCGCATTAAAAATCCAAGATCTGTTAGTGGATTTATTCAACAGCAAAAAGGAAATAGAACTACTGGACAAACATTCCCTAGAATTTCTGTTATTAATGCACCAGCACCCACATCATCTGTAAATACATATACATTTACTGTGACTAACAGTGGAGCAAGTCACTATGTATTTACTGGATCAGATTCCACGACATCTCACAGCAATGCGAATGATCCAACAATCACTTGTAACGTTGGTGATGTATTACGTTTCAATGTAAATGCATCGGGACATCCATTCTATATCAAGACATCTGCTAGTACTGGAACAGGTAATCAAGTTACCACTGGAACTGTTACTGGACAAGGAAGTACAGTAGGAACAGTAACTTGGGATACGGCAGGTGTAGCACCAGGAACATATTATTACATTTGTCAGTTCCATGGTGGAATGGTTGGACAGATCGTTGTCTCCTGAGGCATAAATAAACCTGAGCACTAGTATCTACTGGCAAGTTAAATGGCTGATCGTTTTCCGTTAATTGTTAACTCTGTATCCAAGAAGATTGAAGAACTTGTATCAGGTGACAATTTAGATTTTACTGGTAATGGTATTGTTGTCAGTGGGGATACTGGTGCTGGAAAGTATTTAACGAGTGACGGCAGTGGGGTATTCTGGGACACTCCTGGAGATGTATATCTAACCACGGTACAGACACTAACAAATAAAACTCTTCAAAACTGTACAATTTCTGCATCTGCTAATACTATTTCTAGTATTCCGAATGCTTCTTTGATTAATTCTTCGATCACGATTAATGGATCGGAAGTTGTTCTTGGTGGGACTATTGATATTACTAGCTCTGATACTACTTATCAAGTATCAGTGATTGATGGACTAACATCAGACACAAAGACAATTAGATTAACTGGGTCTGATTCTACTTCGGATGATGTTAGTATTGTTGCTGGAACAAACATGACTATCTCCAGAAATGGAGATGAGATTACACTAGCATCATCATTTACTGACACTAATACTATCACTACAGTTCAGGCAGACACTGGTGGTACTGCTGTTAGTGGAGTAGTTAGAATTGCTGCAGCATCTGCTGCTTCTGTGTCGCAATCTGGACAAGTAATTACAATTACTGCTACAGATACTGATACTATTACTAGACTCAGAGCAACTACAGGTAACACTTATGTAGATGGAGATTTTACGTTCCTTGGTGGTGGTGCAACTCAAGTTATTCAAGGAACTGATGGTGCAAATAATCCAACAATTACAGTAGATTCTGATAACACAGTTACTGAAATTGCTGGTGGTTTGACTGCTACTCCAGTATCTGGACAGGTACGAGTTGTTGGTGGAACTAACTGCACAGTTTCTCAGAGTGGTCAAACGATTACAGTTGATTCTACTGATAGCGATACTGTTACAAAACTAGCAGCAAATTCTGAAGTTCTTTCTGCTGGAGAGTTTAGACTTACTTCTTCTGGTGCTACCAGTCTTACTGCAACTTCTTCTGGTGGAGTTACTACAATTGATATTAGTTCTACAGATACCAATACTGGTGGATCTCTGACTTCATCTGGTGGTATCATTAAAGTAGTAAATGATTTCCAATTAAAAAATAATACAAACTTCACTGGCAACAAAGTCCTGAAATGGGATAGTGGAAACAATCAGTTTGCAAATAGTTTGATAGAAGATGATGGATCTACTGTTACCATTGGTGGCGACTTACTTGTAACTGGAAACCAAACTATTTTAAACACCACTACATTGGTTGTAGAAGATAATATTATTGAATTGAGAAGGGGTCCAAGTTTAGTTGGTGCGGATGGTGGTATCCAAGTCAATAGAACAACAGATGCCAATGAGAATGTAGCATCATATCAACAACTGCAGTGGTATGAGTCTGGTGGATACTGGAGATCTTTTGATGGATCTATTGCTAATAGATTTGTAACAGAAAATGAGACACAAGTTCTCACTAACAAAACTTTAACCGCTCCTACGCTGAGTGCTCCAGTTCTTGGAGCTGCTACTGCTACTTCTATTAACGGATTAGAAATTGTATCTACTGCGTCCGCATCCTTTGAGGTATCGGCAACTAAAGCAGTTAAAGCTGATAGAAGTCTTCTATTTACTAGTGATAATAATGGATCACAAATTTCAATCAACTTTAGACAGGGTGGTAACGTAGCATACAGATCAGATACACTTGCATCGTTCTCTTCCACAACCTCTACACAACTTCGTGGATTGATTAGTGATACTACTGGTCTTGATCGTCTTGTCTTCCAGACAAACCCAACAATCTTAACTGGAATCGCTACTACATCTGGCACATTCACTTTACTAAATGCTGCTGCGACAACCATCACTGCATTTGGTGCCGCGACAACCATCAACATGGGTGCTGTTGGTGGAACATTCAACATCAATCAGAATCTAGTTGTCACTGAAGACTTAACTGTTGGCACAGGAATTTCTGATAACATTACTATCAATGGTACTCTTAACTCAGAGAATGCAGACATCTTAATTCGTGGTGGCAGCAATCCTATTAGAATTGGTAGAGGTGGCGGAGCAGTAGTTTCAAACACTAGAGTTGGATTCGATGCTCTTCAAAGCAATATTTCTGGTGCAAGAAACACTGCGTTCGGATACTCTGCTCTTGGAACTATCAATACTGGAGATGATAACGTAGCGATCGGATACAATGCATTACCTGTTGGTGGTATTGCTGCTGACAACGTAGCGATTGGTAGTTCATCTCAACTTGGCAACCTTAATGGTGCTAAGAACGTTTCTATTGGTAGTAACTCAATGGAGATTGCCACTACAGGTGATGCCAATGTTTGTATTGGTCACTATGCTGGTTATGCTATCACTGGAAATGGAAACGTTCTTATTGGTCCTGCTGATGATGAGAACTCAACTAATGCTACATATGCACCACCAAATATTGGTGGAGATAGACAGTTAGTTATTGGTTCTGGAACAGAGTCTTGGATTAATGGTGATAGTAACTTTAAGGTAACTATCCCTAATGACTTTACCGTTAATGGTGACACCTTGATTCAAGGATCATTGACTGTCAATGGTACAACCACGACAGTAAATTCAAACGTCATGTCAGTTGATGACAAGAACATTGAACTTGCTGCTGTTGTCAATACAACTTTCCAAGCAGTTACTGTAGATAATACAACTGGAATTTCTGCTATCACTCCAACAGCAGGATTGATTCCTGGTATGGAAGTCAATTCTACTACTGGTGGCATCAGTGTTCCTGTTGGAACAACTATTGTTTCTATTACAAATAACACTGCAGTTCTTTCTAACTCTGTAACTGGTAGTGGCACAGCAACCTTTACTGCATCTGGTCCATCTGATCTTGCAGCTGATGGTGGTGGAATAATTGTTAAGGGTTCTGTTGATAAGACTATTCTTTATGACCACAGTAGAACTGATAAGTATTGGGTATTCTCTGAGAACCTTGAGATTGCACTAGGTAAGAAGTTTGTTATCGGTAACCAACTTGCACTAGATGCTACAACACTTGGATCGACTGTTGTTAATTCTTCACTCACATCTGTTGGCACACTGACTGGACTAGATGTTGATGGTGCTACTAATTTAGGTGGCAGAGTAGTTGAGAAAGTATTCAACAGTTTCAATACTACATTAACTCCATCAGCAAATATTATTACTCTTAATGTAGCAGGAAGCAACACGATTCTTGGTACTCCAGCAACATCCGCAATTAATGAGTGGGCATTTACTGGAGTCAATTTGGTCAATGGACAGTCGATTACTCTAACAGTTATATTGGATTCTAACACTGCTGCGACCTATGGTGATGCTTGTTCTGTTGATGGAACATCAGTAACGAATGGTGTTAGATGGTCTGGCGGTTCTCCACCAATCTCTACATCAAATACTGATATTCTTACCTTTGTAATCGTTCGAGATAATTCTGGTGTCACCAGAGTATTCGGACAAGGCAACACAGACTTCAGTTGAGGATAGATAAATGCCAGCAGGATTTAGTAGTGCCGCCAGAAACCTTTTTCTTTTAGGTTCGTCTGGAGCAGAAGCAGTAACAAATTTTTTCAAAGCAATTGATAAGTCCTCTAATCCAAATGAAGGACAATTTCTTACAAGTCAAATTAAATATAATTATTTGGATCAAAAATTTCTTCTGTCGGGCACGGGATTGGGAAATGATTCATTTGGTTGGGTAGAAAAAAGAGACTATAATGGGGGGAGTGGGACATCAACAGAGGAGTGGGGAGTTAGAATAAATCCAACTGTATACAACAGTGCTCTAACTCTAACTACCATCGAGTTAGATAGTAATAATGATATAATTGTTGTTGGTAAATCTGGTGGTGTGAATGGTGACTATGGAACAGTAGCACCTTATATTGCTAAGTATTCTAATGCTGGTGTACTTGACTGGCAATCAACATCTTATACTGGAGATGTAGAGTATACAGGTGTTACATCAGATAGCAACGGAAACTATTATGCTTGTGGTAATACACCAGAATCAGGTGCAGCAGTAGCATTTGTAGAAAAATTTGATAGTAATGGCAACCCTGGATGGGGTAAGTCTGCTTTAATGCTCGGACGAGATGCTGTTCTTACTAAGATTACTTCTAATAGTAGAGGAGAAGTAGTTGCTGTTGGTTATCTAGAAGATGATAGTGCCAAAAAAGGATATATTGTTAAGATTGATTCTAGTACAGGAGAAGTTCTATGGGATAGAACTATCAAATCACAATATGATCCTACCGTCGGAGCGAATCCATACCAAGATGTTGAGTGTAAAGATATTTTTATTGATTCTAATGGTCAAATTTATATCGTAGGAAACAAATCTAATCATGGATTCATTATTAAATATACAGCAGAAGGTAATATTATTTGGCAAAAACAAACTGACGAAGGTCTTTCTATTAGTTTTACTTTTGATCAAGTATTTTCAGATAGCGAGACAGAACAAGTAGTTGTTTTTGGAACAACTTCAGGTGGAATACTCATCCAGAGGGGAGTCTTAAGTAAATATTCTAAGAATGGAGATCGTGTTTGGAGAAGGTTTCTTGAAAGTTCGAGAGATTCAAGCTTGCGATTTTATAACGTAAGTTTAGATGCCGACCCATCTTTTTATTACCTACTTTTTAATGATGAAGTAATTGGTGGTCAAGACCCTACTACGTATACTTTTGGTAAAGTAAGTACGTCTGGTAATGGACTTGGGGATTTTGAATATTCTTCTGATGGATCTACAACTATTGAATATCAAATCATAAGCACTCCAGATCAAATTGGTAGACTATCAGATGGTTCTGTGAGGAATGACACAAGTGATCTTGTCGCCTATCCATTCAACGCTAACAAAATTCTCTTTGACGACCTTGCTACTCATGTCTCTAACAAGAGGAGACAGATGGATAGTGCTGATAGCTTTGAGTATAGTGGTGGTCCTGCTATTAGACCTGCTGACTTCCAAGAGTTGAACCTGTTGGGCGACACTGGTATTGCTGATGCATCTGGCACCGATTACACAAGTCAGATTAGTGGAACACAATTCAATAGTTCCAATCCAAAAGAACATGCGTTTGATGGAAACCTCAACAACTGGACGACCGCTTTAAACGGAACTTCATTGACTTGGACACCATCTGGGGGATTGGCAGTAGGAACTTCTCTAAGATTATATGCTGCTAGAGAAGCTGGGACTGATAACATCACTGTTACTTTTACAGATACTTCTACTTTTAATAGTTTTACTGCTGACAATACATTCAAATGGTATGACATTACGGGTGCTGGTGGAAAAACTATTAGTAATATAACTTGGACACACAATAATTCTTTCTCTAGAATTGCTGCTATTGAAGTTGATGGAGTTATTTTACTTGATCCCCTTGAAGGATGGTTAGATCAATCAGGTAAAGGTAATGATGGTGTAGTGAATGGTGCCACCCACAACGCCGCTGGATACTGGGAGTTTGATGGAGGGGATGATTATATCCAACTGCCCACTAATTCTAATCTAACATTTGCTGGAGATTTTACGTATGAAACTTGGGTATGGACTGATGTTCAACCAGCATCAAATACGATTTGGTCTTTACCGAACGGACAAACATTCCAATTTACTACCATAAATTCTCAGCTAGAATTAATATATTATTCAAATGAAATTGGTAATAGATCTTTTGGAAACCTACCTAACAATACATGGAGGCATTATATAATAACAAGATCTGGTAACACTATTACTGGATATGCTGACGGAATACAGATATGGACCAATACTGGAACTAATACCACTCACAATTTCTCTGGAAGTTCTATTGGGTACAGAACTATAAGTCCCAGTGGATTTTATTGGGATGGCAGAATTGGCGAAGTTCGTATCTATCCAAGAGCACTAACAGCAGCACAAGTATTCCAGAACTACAACGCTACAAAAGAAACTTACACTGGTGTAGCAGCAAGCACAAACCCTGGTTTAACTTCTACAAGAACACCGTAGATAAATAGATAAAGCATAATAATATTCCGAGGAACATAGGTAATGGCAAGGAAATCCATTCAAACTAATTACTACTTGTTTGATGCTGCGACTAGAAAAGTAGTCATTCCTGGTGGCATTCAGAGAGAACAGTTGATTCTGATTACTAACGTTACCGATAACAAAGTAATCTATAATTTCTCGGACCCAGAACTCACTGCGTCTGCTTATACCATTTCAACAGACATCAGAAATGTAACTACGACTCAGGTTACATTGACATATGATACTACATCTATGTCAGATACTGACAAGTTGCAAATTATTTACGATGACTTTGAGGAGACTATTAAACCAGCAGAAACATATCACGATGCTGTAAATAAGTCTAAGGTATCTAATCCACAGTCTCAAATTGACACTGACTTTGAGTATGGTATTCAGGATACCAAGTGGGAAGGGTTGGCAATGATCAACAACAACCCATTTGCTTATAAGTCTCAAGATCAGATTGTAATTACTGATGTTCAGGCAGTAAATAATAGCAGAGAGATCACCGTTTCTGTAGATACAAATCAATCAACACGTCCTGCTGCAGGCACTGCCATCTACATTCAAGACACCACATTCCCTGGTGCTAATGGTGTCTTCATTGTTGATAGAACTTCTGGAGTTACCGACTTTGTTTATACAGCAAAGTATGAGTGGGTTCTTGGTAGTGGTGGAATTATTGACAGTGCAAGAACTGCTTTATACAGTGGCATTCATTATACAGGATCAGCTCTTGGTGGAACAATTACATTATCCACGCCAACTGCTGGTGTTATGTCTGATTCAATTCAGGTTGATTGCACACAAGCTCATGGTTTAGAAGTTGGTAATGAAATTGCAGTTACTGGATCTGCTGGTAGTAATGTAAATGGATCTTGGACAGTTGCTAGAGTAGAAAGTCCTACAAGATTCTATTACTTTCCAGATTCAGCACCAACTGGATCTGTTGCTTCTGGAACCATTAAACTTTATCCAAGACCACAAGGCAATTCGATTCATAGAGCATTTGACGGTGGTGTTAAGTTCTCGACTAATTCTATTTCTAAGAACCAGCAAGCAATCAGACAGACCAAACGTTACTTCCGTTACCAGTCTGGTAAAGGTGTATCATTCTCCACTGGTTCTATTCTAGAACCTGCACTTGAAAACATTGATAGCATCACTGCTTCTGGTACAACAGTAACGGTTGTAGCAGCAGATGCACATAATGTCACAAGAGACACTCAAGTTGATGTAAGAAGTTGTGGAGACAATAATTACAATGGTACATTTAATGTAACAAATGTAATTGACCCATATACGTTCCAATATACTGCTGCCAATGCTCCAAGTGAGACCACTGCAAGTGGAGAATATACTGTAACTCCAGTCAATTCATACGGAAACCGATTGGAAATCGGTATGATGGATCAACAAAATGGTATCTTCTTCCGTTGGGCAAGTGGAAACATTAGTGTTGTTCGTAGAACATCTACCTTCCAGTTGTCTGGTAAGGTAACAGTAACACAAGGAAGCACACTTGTTTCTAGTTTTACATCTACCAACGGTCAAGGAACTAAGTTTGCTAAACAGTTGAAGCCTGGTGATTATATTGTTCTTCGTGGTTCTTCTTATCGTGTTGATGGTATCATTTCCGACACACAGTTAGTTATTTTCCCAGACTATCGTGGTCCTTCTGCAAATAATGTTCCAGTAACTAAAACTGTAGAGACTGAGTGGGATCAAAGCGAATGGAACCTAGACCGTTGCGATGGATCTGGTAAGTCTGGATACACTATTGACCCAACCAAGATGCAGATGTTCTACATGGACTACTCTTGGTATGGTGCTGGTTTCATCCGTTGGGGATTTAGAGCACAAGATGGTAACATAATCTATGGACACAAGATTCCTAACAACAACCAGAACACTGAAGCATACATGAGATCTGGTAACCTACCATCTCGTTATGAAGTTAATACTGTTCCTCCAGCTTCAACTACAACAAAAACTCTTTCTTCTGGAGACTCTGCGTTATACATTGCTGATGCTCCAACACATTTCCCTGACTCTGGAACTCTTAGAATTAGAAGAGCAACTTCTGGTACTGCAGGAGTAGTTGAATATGTAAATTACAATGGAAAAGTTTCTTTTGTTCAAGATGTTATTGCCACAACATCTGGAAACAGTCAGATTCAGGTAGCATCTACTACTGGTCTGCAACCAAATGGAGTACAGACAATTACATTTGATACTCCATTTGCAAATCTTGCAGCAAACAAAGTATATTATGTTGCTACAGTACCTTCATCAACTCAATTTACAGTCACTGAGACGGCGGGAAGTTCTACTCCAATTGCATTGACAGATGTAACTGGGTCTGCTATCTCTCCACTATCTACTGCTAGATCTGGATACTTCTCAAATCTAACAAGAGAACAAGCAGGCGCAACGGGTGTTAATTTAACCATTGCATCTGGAGCATCTACTGGAACTGTAAGTTCTGGAACTGGTATTCAGAAGGGACAACGTGTGATTGGTGCTGGAGTTCCTGCAGATACTTTTGTTCATTCTATTTCTGGAGCAAGCATTAGTTTAAGTAAAGCAGTTACAACTGCGAACCCAACTGGGGTTTCTTTTATTACCATGGGTTCTGGAGCTGCACAAACCTTTGCTTTTAATGCTGTCCAACCAACTGGAGTTGAATTAATACAAGCAACATCTATTCCACAGATTTCACACTGGGGTTCATCTGTAATTATGGATGGTATCTTTGATGATGACCGAGCATATGTTTATACAGTTGGATCTAGAACTGGACGAGAAGTTAATTCTGGTCAGACCAAAGCACTTCTTGCTATTCGCACATCACCATCTGTTGATAATGGTATCCCTGGTTCATTTGGTGCTAGAGAACTAGTTAATAGAATGCAGTTGATTCTTAGAACTGCTGAGGTGTCTGCTAACGGACCATTCTTTGTTGAACTAGTATTGAATCCTAACATTACAAACTCTGTAGATTGGGAAAACATTGGTGGCACATCACTAGCACAGTACGCAGACCTAACACAGGGTGCTTCTATTATTACGAACGAACTGGTTGGTGGCGAAGTTATCTACGGATTCTATGCTGACTCTGGTGTTGCTGACTATGACCTAGGACGAGTCAAGGAAATCTCTAACTCGATCTTAGGTGGTGGTGGAGATCAACTTGCTGCTAGTACAGCACCCGATCCAACAGGAATATTCCCCGATGGACCTGAGGTTCTTGCTGTTAAGGTAACGAACATTGGTGGTGGTCGTGGTTCTAACAGAAGGGCGATTGACTTCCGTATCTCCTGGACGGAGGCTCAGGCATAAATAGAAGAGCCTTGCTGTTCGTTAATGTCAGAAGAAGTCAAGAAGGAAGATCCTAAGAAGAAAGGTATTTTAGGAAAACTGAAAGAAGCAGCGGAGGATAAAGAAGAACAACTTGCAATCCTCTCTACCTTTGTCCGTCTTGGTATCCTTGTTTGGAGTGGCGGAATACTCACCCTAGCGTACATCAAACTACCTCCTGCTCTTGGAATCCCAGAGCAGAAACTCGATCCAACTTTCATAGCTAGCGTCTTTACTGGGGTGCTGGCTACTTTTGGTGTTCAGGCAGCAAAGAAAGCAGGAGAAGGTGGTGGTAATGGTGGTGCTGGCATCACCAAAGACCAGATGGAAAGATTGATTGAGAAAGCAGCACAGACTGCACCTTCACAGACTATTCGTCTTGAGCAGGGACCAATCAAAATTTCTACTGACGATTCGTATAAAATGTAACGGAGAATAAAATGCAAAAAGTAATTAATGTTTTAGCAATCCTATCTTTTGTAGGAACTGCTGGTATTGTCGGCGGTGGTGCTGCACTATATCTTAATAAAGATTCTATTATTGAGAATGTAAAAGGACAAGTTGCTGCTGCCGCCGCAGAAGCAATCACTGGTGCTCTACCTGGAATGATGGACTCTGCAATGCCAGAACTTCCTGGTGCTACTGGCGGCGCTATTCCTGCACTTCCATCTGCGACGGGTGGTGCTATTCCGTTTGGTATGTAATCATGTCCAAACTAAAGATTGTAGCTGGTGCTGTCGGTGGTCTATTTGCTATCGCACATATTGGTTTGTTGGGATATGTAATTCACAGACCGAGACAACCTCAGATTCCTATTATCAATATTCCTAAAGGTGATTATTCATCTTATAGAATTAAAGGTAGTAAGGATGGATATGAGGTTGAGTATCGTGCAAACGATCCTGCTATCCTTGAGTCTCAGAAATCTTTATCCCTAGATAAAAACAAGAAAGGATTCTTTGGTGGTAACACTACCGAGATTAGGCGAGAGTGGCGTAAAGATCAATTCACTATGGACGGCACTAGAAATCTAGGAGGTGTTGGAGGAGACGGTGAGGGAAAGTTGAGTGCCCGAGAAGAAGAGTGTTTAGTGGCGGACGCTGGAGCACGATCACAAGGTGCGATGGCAGGAACTAGCATAGCTGCTGGTCTCGCCGTTCCAGCGGTCGCTAGCATCCCTTACGTGGGGTGGTTAGCAGGTGGATGGGCATTGCTCCTAGGACAGAAAGCAGGATCGAGTCTCGGTTCTACGGTTGGAAGTGTATTTAATGATTGCTAATGGACATACCTAACATTAATATACCGAATAATGATATTCATATTGGTGATATTCGTGATGTAAATATTAATGTAATGCCTGATTGGATGGTTAATCCTCCACAGGCAATTCCAATTTACCCACCCGTGACTTCACAGGTGGGTATTCCTATTATTAATATGCCTGGATGTGTAGAGTCACATAGAGATAGTAGTGAGAATCAAACACTAAAGAATGATGATAAGGATGGTGTCCAGGTATTCTGTGATGCAGGGACACCTAGTTTTTATCCTATAGATTATGATCCAAACAAGTTAGAGATAACAA
>Ga0209557_1000263_pt1 | contig 33306 bp, 33 predicted proteins | sample SaaInlV_120m_DNA_4_FD_184672 | JGI IMG/M metagenome (GOLD analysis project Ga0209557, IMG submission 184672) | Marine microbial communities from expanding oxygen minimum zones in the Saanich Inlet - Saanich Inlet SI074_LV_10m_DNA (SPAdes) (version 2) | ecosystem: Environmental > Aquatic > Marine... | reverse complement strand
GAGAGGTCTGTCCGCAGCAGAGCGTGATGAGTTTGAGGCAAGCCTTGGTGTTAGCCAGGACTTAGTCAACATGCGAGCACGGCTTGTAGTGAATTGCCTAGTCGATGAGAACGGCGACAAGCTGTTCAAGTCTAGCGAAGCAAAGGAGCTAGGTAAGAAGAACGGCCAGGTAATCAACATGCTGTTCGATGAGGTCAGAAAGCTGTCAGGTATGGCAGATGAAGACTTAGGAATCGCTGAGGGAAACTAAAAGACCCAGTGCGGCGATTTAAGTTTCGCCTGGCACTCGCATTGGGTATGACCGTCAGGCAGCTAGAGACACAGATAGAAAGCTCTGAGCTATTAGAGTGGATGGTGTTCTTTGGTCTTGAGCCCTGGGGGTCTGTCCGCGAGGACTATAGAGCTGGGCTTATCACCGCAACGCTTGTAAACGTCAACGGCGGCAAGAAAGGCGGTAAGCCAGCTCAACCCGACGATTTCTTTACGCTTTACAGTCGACACAGCAACAGACGACAAAGCAACCAACAACAGATGAACATCTTTAAACGGATTGCGGAGTTCCAAAATGGCTAGAGACTTTAGAGAGGTAAAGCGTCGTGGCGGTATCTACACAGAGTTTACTGTCGACGGCCTCAGCGCTATAGAAAAAGAGTTTATGAGAATGGAGAAGGAGCTCCGTACTCAGGAAGGTAAAAACGCCATGACCTCCACCATGAAGCCCGTCATGGCAAACGTCAAAGGCAACATCCGACGACAGGGGTTAACAGACACAGAGTCTCTGCATCGGTCAGGGAGAATCACCAATGGACATGTGAAGCCGCAAGACTTGGTCTGTGATGTCCGGTTCGGAACTGACAGGCGCGGCAGTTATAAACGTAATGCGCGAGCTACTGCGAACAAGAAAGGCGATCGCAAACCGGCATACGCTTTGCAGAACGAATTCGGAACAAAGGACAGCGCCTTCGGCCCGACAAAGGAACGACCGTTTATGCGCCCAGCATTTGACGGCAAAGAAGTGCAGATAGCAGAGAGACTAAAACAAAGACTAAAGAATCGAATTATTAGATTCAAACTACCGTAAGAGGCTTACGATATGGCTACTTCAGTACTAAGAACGCTCGCAATACGCTTGCGGATGAACTCAGCGGCCTTTCGTAAAGACGTTGACCAGGTAGACAAGCGATTTAAGAAAATGACGTCGAGTATGCGTCGTAGCTCTATGCAGTTCCAGAATAGCCTGGGACAGCTAGGAGTCACACTTGCCAGCGGATTTGGTATGGCGGCAGTCGCTAACGCAGCAGACGAAATGACCAACCTGCGTAACAAGATGAAAGCGACATTTGAGACAAGCCGTGAAGTCGCAATAGGTATGAACCAAATACGATCGATCGCTAAGGCATCTCGCTCAGACCTATCATCCGTCGGTACGCTTTATCAGCGTATTGCTGTATCTACAAAACATCTGGGGACAACACAGAAAGAAGTAGCGCAAGTCACCGAGGTCATTACTAATTCATTCTTGATGTCAGGCACAACGGCATCAGAAGCGGCTAACTCGGCTAGACAGTTTGCACAGGGCTTGGCGTCTGGCGCACTACGCGGTGACGAATTCCGCTCCGTCTCGGAGAACAACGTCGTACTAACAAACATGCTGGCCGATGGTCTAAACATGACGGTCGGTGAGCTGCGTAAGTTCAGTCACGAGGGCGGACTTACCGCAGAACGTATCCTACCGATACTACGTGGCGAGTTAGAGGGAACACGGCAAGCCATATCGAATATGGACGTGACACTTTCCCAGGCTAGAACATTATTTAACAACTCCTTTACCGAGATGGTTGATCGAGTCAACTCAGCATTTAACGTCACCAATAAACTCGCAGTTGTAATTAAAACGCTTTCGGAAAACATACACATCGTAACCGTTGCCGCAGCAGGGTTAGCCAGCGTATTGATGGTCAACGTGGTTCGAGGGTTTCTTGCTTGGATTGCTGTGTCTACTTTTACAACTGTCACGGCTATTGGCGGCTTACTTAGCGCTGTCATTGGCTTAACGTCATTCTTAGTTCGCGGCTTTGTAGCCGGGTTAGCCGCAGCAACCAGCGCGCTTGTTCGGTTTGCCATAGCGCTACTGGCTAACCCGATCGGCCTTATTGTGACCGGAGTTGTAGCGCTTGGCGCTGCTTTGGTTTACGCACAGGAACGCTTTGCCATACTTGAAAACGGGCTGGCGCTCTTTGACAAGATGAAGACGATTGTGAGTGCCACAGTCGATGTCATAAAAGCTGAGTTTGAAAAAGCGCTTTTGAACATCGAAATCTTCTTTGCAGGTATTCGTAAGAAAATCGCCGACGTGCTGTTTGACCTAGGCGCGGACACTCTTGCCAACGGTATCCTACCGGATGAAGGCGTTGGCGTACTTGTCGCTCGAATGAACAGCGTAGCTGCTGCGTCAGAGGCCGCTAGTGCTCGCATGAAAGCAGCCTTTGCTGAGCCTTTCACTGTTATAAGTGGCGACGACGGTGCTTCTCCAGTTGACGCTATCAAAAACAAAGTAGCAGAAATGATGTCAGCTTTAGGTGTTGGCGACGAGGCTGAAGGTGGCGGCATGGGTGGTATGTTCACCGGCATTGTTGAGAGCTTTAACTCAATGGGTGATACCGTCATGACCAAGATGGCTGAGATGTTTCCCGGCCTGGTCAAGTTCTGGCAAGTGCTTAAAGGGGGCAACCCCGACCCAGTCGAGGCAGAAGCTGGTGCCGCAGAAGACGGTCCAATGTCGTGGGCTGAGAAATGGCAACTAGCACTTGAGAAGTTCGGAGAAGCTTGGCAGTCGCTCAAGACAGGAGCTGGTGGTGCTATCGACAAGCTAAAAGAAAAGTATCGATCGCTTGATGATGTGCTGATGGCTGGCGCTCAGAAGTCTAAAAAGATCGCTGCAATTCGCCGGGCTATCTTGCTCAAAGAAGCAATCATGCAAGGAAAGGCCGCAATACTTAAAGCTTGGAACAGTGCTCCATTCCCCGCAAACCTGCCTGGCGTTCTCATGACAACCGCGCAGACCGGCTTGGTTATACGAGACATCATGAAAGGCCAGGCACACGACGGCATGGATTCGTTACCGTCTACGGGTACATACATGCTAGAGAAAGGTGAGCGTGTTCTGTCGACCAGAGCTAACCGCGATTTAACAAGTTTCCTAGCTAATAATAATCAAGGTAGTAAAATGAAAGGGCCAGAGAGTGTCACGCTACAAGTTAACGGCGTGTCTGACCCAGACCTAGTGGTCAATGCTCTTGCTTCACGAAGAGGTGAGCTGGAAGCAATGATCCGGTCGATAAGCGCTGAAAACGTGCGCGTATCACCCTTTTAGGAGTAACAAATGATAACCATACCTAGCAGCGTCAATACAGCTTTAGCGTCCAGCACCTACAGGACTTCACTGCTGGTGCATCTCCCTGGAGTTGGTTTTAAAATCACCGACAATCACAAGCCGATTACCTACAACTCAACGACTTACACGACGTCGGATGAGGTTGTATTGAAAACCAGCAACGTCAACAGGACGACGGACATCGCCGCTAACAGCTACACGTTGACCTTTGCTGGAGCAGATAAATCGGCATACCAGGAATACACCAATAGCGGTACTGACTACGTTAGGCACGTCGGCAAGACAGGCACTCTCTACCTCGCGTTTCTCGATGACAACTACGAGTTGTTAGATTCTGGAAGCGTCATAGAGCTGTATACCGGCGTGGTCGATACCTGGGAACTCAATGAGACATCAACGACTAGCGAGTTTTCAGTCAAGTTATCAAGCCACTGGGCCACGTTCGAGGTGACCAACGGTCGATTCACGAACAGCAGCAGTCAGCAGGAGTACTATCCAGGAGACGAAATCTTCAAGTACTCACATCAAGAGAAATTACCGATTAAGTGGGGTAGCTAGTATGGTTTTTAGCATTATTGCTGCGGTCATCGCGATAGTCGCATCGGCTGGCGTTTATTACCAGCAAAAGAAAATGGAAGCTCAGGCGGCAAAGCAAGCACAGGAAGCTAAAGCCGTACAAGTCAGTGGACACGACAGTAACCGTGGTCTGTATACCGTCTACGGTCAGACGCTTGTTGGCTCTACCATTGTGTGGAAACACGTTACCGATAAAGAGGCCAGGATTACACAGAGCGGCTTTACCACTATCTCTGCCGCTACTGGCTCCGAGCTGACAACGAACAAAGATCACAACAACAACAGATGGCTCTATCGAGCTGTTACTTTATGTAACGGACCTGTTACCGACATTACTAACGTAACGATTGACGATGAAGGCTATAGGTCTCCCCGCTTTACCAACAAAACCAACAAACACTTCGCTACTACATACAGTCTCGGCCCTACAGCCGGACAAAACTTTTCGGCACTACGAACCGCTTACTCGTCTGACTTCTACGGATGGGCCAGTGACGCGGTGGGTAAAGGTGTCGCCTACGCAATTGAGCGGCTGTACCTACACAAAGACAAACCAGCCTACCAAGGCGAGCCACAGACGCGTTACAGAGTCAAAGGTCGTGCGTTATACGACCCTAGAAAAGACTCAACATCGTCAGCCTACGACTCAAACCTTGGAACTAGCTCACATCGAGCTGACACAGCCACAACTTGGGAATACTCAGACAACCCCGTACTAGCGCTTTTAGACTACATGCGTTCGGGAGAGTATGGCAGAGGTCTAGACCTGTCAGTTATCGATATAGACAGCATCGCAGCCTCGGCTGATAAGTGCGACGTCCTAGTCGATATCCCACAGCGGCTGGCTAATGATACGGGCTCAGTCGTCACCTACTATGACCCAGAGACCGGCGAAATCTTCGTTGTGAACGTTAGCGGTGATTACCCGTACTACCGCGCCGACCAACAAACCACAGGCGTCAACGCCAATAAGCAACGCCGCTTTAGAATCAATATGGCGGTCGATCCGTCAAAAGAAATCCTAGACAACATCCAGGAAATATTAAACGTCTTTAGGGGCAATCTGAGCTACGCGAACGGAAAGTACTTTGTTCACATGGCCGACGTCGCAAGTCCAGTTCTTACGCTTAACGATGACGACATCATCGGCGGGTTGAAGATAGCAAACGGCGACCGCTCACAGCGGATGAACCGGGCAACGGTTAAGTTTATTAACCAGGCTAAACAGTACAAGACAGACCAAGTCAGTTGGCCGAGCTTAGACAGTAACGAAGACGGAGGCCTGTACGCGACATACTTGGCGCAGGATGAAGATGAGAAGCTGCATCGGACATTCACGATCAAAGGGTGTACTGACTTTTACCAGGCACAAGATACGGCTGAGTACTTAGTTAGAGATAGTCGCTCCAATCTTTCAGTAAGCGGCACATTTGGAAGCCGCTGTTTCGGTCTTATACCTGGTGATGTTGTAGCGCTTGATTACGATAGTTCTGGGTTTAGCGGGAAGTATTTTAGAGTCATACAGACACAGGTCGACCTAGTGTCGATGAATGTAGGGCTACAGCTTAAAGAGTACGACAGCAGCGTCTACACCTGGAACACCAATCGGGGCAACGAACCCCTAGGCTTGTCGTGGCAAGAAGAGGTTGTAAACGCTGATCCGACAAACCTGACAATTGGGACAATTGCGACAAACACTAGAACGAGAGCTGACGGCTCTACTGCTCTGACGTTGACTGTCCCTTTCTCTGACGTACCGGAAGCAGCGCAGTACGTAGAGATAAGCTGGGCCATCAACAACACCAACGACTACAGCACACAGCTAGTTTTTGACACAGAGAACCAGACGCAAACTGAGGTAGCAATAGAGCGTGACGGTGAAACCTACGCTGTACGAGCTCGCTATTTTGCCACTAACAGCTACGGCACATTGATGCCTTCAGCCTACGCGGAGACCACACACGCGGTTGCCGACCTTTCAGGCACTAAGCTCGACGGCATTGAGGACGGCGCTACACAGAACACAGGAGCCTTGGCTGACCTGGACACAGTCGATACGGATCAGATCGACAATGACGCGATCACTGTGGCAAAGCTCGATACGTCACTTGAGTCTACCAACTACAGTGCCGGAGTATCAGGTTGGAAGCTCACCAAAGCAGGTCTTTTTGAAGCTGGAGACGGTACATTCCGAGGCGCACTGACCGCGACCAGTCTAAGCTTAACCGCAGACGCAAAAGCGAGCCTTTTGGATTCGCTAGATCTTGAAGAAACATTTTACGCGCTAAACACTATCAACTACGGCGCACTGGCAAACATCACCTTTACACCTAACAACATCCATAGCACTGGTGCGAATGTTGGCGAGGTTACGGTTCACGCTGGGTCAATGAAGGCTGGGTCTACGACGTATACGCTTGCATCAGATGACACAGTTTACACCCCATACGAGGTCGCGATAAAACCTCCTTATGCTGGCGGTCACTTCTATATTATCTGGAGCGCCACACCTGTTTGGGCATCAGATAACTCCAGACGATTTACTACAAGCGATTCCACAACGTTAAATGGCGCGGATTATATGTTCGTCGCTATCTATGATGAGGTAAATAATCAGTGGAAAGCCGTTGATAACCTCAACGCTACGACTAACTTTACGCCTCTTAATACTGACTATGTCATTGCCGTAGGGACTAAGACAACTACGACAGGAGGCTTTGAGTCACTTAAGCCGCTTATTGTTTATGCGGATGATCCAGAAGCCGACCAAACTGTAAATGCCCTAAATGCTGGTACTACTATCACTGACGGTGGCATCACGTTGAGCAGTGGAGGTGTCATCAAAGGTGGTCAAGCTGGATACAACGACGCAGACGCATCAGGATTCTTTTTAGGCTACGACACAAACGCCTATAAATTTAGTATTGGCAACAATGACAACAGCCAACGCCTTACCTTTGACGGAACCAACTTAGGCGTCAAAGGAACCATTACGGTAGGTAGTACCGATTTAACCGAGACAAACACGCTCAACGCAAACACCACGCCAAGCGATGTGGGGCTAAATGTTGACTATGCGCTGGAGGGGATCAACTACAACGCCCTTTCTAATGTCACGTTCGTTGCGAACTCTTGGGACGGCACTGCTAACTCTAATGATGGTGAGACGTACATCACGGCGGGAACACTGAAGGCGGGGTCCACCACTAGAACAATAGCCGCAGGTGTTTTGTACTCGCCTTATGAAGGTGGCACAAAGCCGCCCTATTCAGGCAATCATTTCTTCATTATATCCGGCGCCTCTGATGCGTGGGCGTCTGATTCTTCGGCAAGGTTTCAAACGAATAGCTCAGAAACGCTCGCCGATAACGCCGTAAACAACCACACATTCATTGCCATATATGATGACGGAAACGATCAGTGGAAGGCGGTAGATAACGCCAGCCAAACAACAGACTTCACACCGCTAACAACAGATTACGTAATAGCGGTCGGCACTAAAACATCATCCAGCGGTGGTTATGACTCCCTTGTGCCCCTTACAGTCTATGCGGATGACCCGGAAGCCGATCAAACTGTAAATGCTTTAGAGGCAACCACGACGATTACCGGTGGCGGAATTACCATGTCGGCAGGTGGGGTAATTAAGGGCGGACAAACAGCCTTTAATACTGGCACGGGCTTTTTCCTCGGGTATGACAGCAGTGCCTACAAGTTTTCTATCGGCAACGCTAGCAGTAACTCCCTTACGTTTGACGGGACTGATTTGGCTGTTACGGGCAGCATTACAGCGGGATCGTTTACGCTATCTACCGGCGCTTCACTCTCTGACGCCGACAATCAAATATCAAACACAAACAACAATGCGTTTTTCCGTTATGAAACTACAGCGGAGAATGATGACGTTTCAGCCTTAAGTGTCAGCGACTTCAATACGCAGTTCGGGCGCAACCCAAGAAACCGCGACATACTGATTGTAGTAAACACAGAGAGCGATCCAGCTGTCAGTGCGGCGTATGTCTACGATACATCGCTAAACCCTAGTGCGTTCGTCGCTAAAAACGATTTCTTGACTGGCGATCTAATCGTTGACGGTACGGTCAAAGCCGCCAACATTGACGTTAATGATCTTATTACTTCCGGAAGTTTGCTTACCGGATCAGCAACAATCAGCAACGATATCCGCATCGGCTCAGGCGAATCTGTGTTTTCGGCTGACAGCAACGGCATATATCTAGGCAACGAAACTTTTGCTGATGCGGAGTTTAGCGTTACTCCGGCGGGGGCTTTGTCCGCTACGGGAGCGACAATAAGCGGCGCTATAACAGCAACCTCTTTAAGTCTTGATAGCGGAGTAACGATAGGTTCCAGCAACTTAGATTCCACGGTTGTAGACGGTGCGACGGCTGGTGCTACTGCAAACCAAGACGCAACCTCAACTATCTTAGGCGGCAATCACACAGGCACAGTCAACAACGTAGCTGCGGCCACTGTTACCTCGGGAGCGGCGGCTGGTGCTACGGCATCACAAGTCAATAAAGGTCTGGCTTTACTGCTTAACCAGAATTCAGACGGCTCCTCTAATGTAGGCGAGGCGGCTCTTGTTGGTATTGATAAAGACGGTGTACCAGAAAACACTGATGGCTTTATTATCTACAACGGCGACAAAATAACCGTAGAGCGCGTTCAATTTACTGGTGGCATTACTGTCTTAACGAATGTCGCCAACAAGCGCGGCTTTATCTGCTTTGATGTTAACAAAACAGAGCCTTTTACAACTTCAAACTATGGCAACCTTGACGTTGTCTTTGTGTGGAAAGAAGGCACGCAGTGGTATTACGATGACAATGCCTCCGGCCTTACATTTACACCATCTAGCATCACTGGCACACAAAACGGCACGGACGGAACGACTGCCCCCAATCTTTTAGCGATTGGCTTTCTTGAAACAAGCAGTGCCGATCTTATTCTGACGGGTGGACTGTTTGAACCTATTGCACTTGAAAGCGCTCCTTTTGCTGGGGACGCCCGCAATAGCGGAACCGTTGGCGGCATAAGCATTACAGGCTCAAAACTGTACGCGGGTACAGGTGCATGGGGGAACTCAAACACTGGGTTCTACCTAGACAGCGGCGGCGACTTTAGTCTTAAAAACAAGCTCAAGTTTGACGCATCAGAAGCTACCTTAACGCTAGACGGTCAGCTTAACGCGACCAGGATCACGGTTGGTTCCGGCGATGATACGGCGGCAATGCAATCGACAGGCGATGTTCGTTTCTGGGCGGGGAGTGAGAATCCGTCAGCAACTACGCCCTTCGTTGTACAGAGAGACGGTGAAGTATTTGCTCGCAACCTTGTGCTCACAGACACCGATGGCAACGAATACTTCAACGCGGCACAAGGCTTTACCAATCTAGCGCTTACTGAAGTAGTGAGTGAGATTGAAGGCGCAAAGATTACCACTTACTCAGAGGCTCTTTCTTCTGACAGCGGCCAGATTGAGATTACTTTTCAGCAGACCTCAAACGTCACATTTAGAGGCAAGCTGAACGCTAACTTTTTGGGGACGGCGACTAGCAACAACCAAACAACAGCAGGGAATAACGCTCGTTCTGAGATCCCTGATAATTTTACGATCATGCTCCGCTATCACAACACGTCGGGCTTTACGTCGTCACAAGGTACGCTGATTGCTTCACAGCAATATACTAAGGTTGCGAACGGTGTAACCCCTACATCAACGCAGTACGCGCTATCGACTAACAACACTTTTTTCGAGCCAGAATTACAAGAATACTTTGCGACCTCCACTGTCATTAAGACCGATGCGGGTGCGCCTAATACCTCGGGCTTCGTAATTCTTGAGTCAACAGTAACCAACTTCCCTACCGGCACTCAGTATATAAAGGCATTTATTAGCACTACCGACAGCGGATACGACCTACGAAACAAGGTGACATCATCAGCATCTCGTACTATTGAGATACAAGACAACACCTCCGGCGGCGGATTTACGATTGACGGTGGAGCTGCTCAGTCAGTCGGAGCTGCGGATATTACATCGGTAGCTATTGCTACGAACAACGGCATCTCGGGTGCGGCAACAGCCAGCGCAGGTGCGGCATCCTTTACGCTTGGCTTAGGCGACATTACGCCAACATCAGTGACCACTACGGCAGACGTCACGGTCGGCGGTAATTTGACGGTGAACGGGAGCACCACAGAGCTAAACACAACGACGCTCCAAGTGCAGGATAAGAACATCGTACTTAACTATGCGGACAGCGACACAAGCAGTACCGCTGACGGTGCCGGTATCACAATTCAAGACGCCGTGAATGCGAACACAGACGCAACGCTTCTATGGAATACTGCGAATGATACGTTTAATTTTAGTCACGCCATTGACGTGTCTGGAATAATCAGTACGTCAACCGCGTCTGGCATTGGCATCAGAACGGTCTATGGCGGCTTCGCTCAGTTCGCAACGGACTCGCAACTTGACCTAGTAAGCAGTTCTGCCGGGACGTGGGGTTCATCGCTGAACTTTGTTGAAGGTTCCGGCAACAGCAACACCGATGTCTGGTCTATAGCTAGAAAGACGACAGACGGCTCTGGCGACTCTAGTCTCAACTTTACTTTTGGTACAAACAATCAACACGATAACACTATCCGGCTTAGTCTCTCGTCTTCTGGAAATGGGGCGTTCACCGGTGCAGTAGGCGGCAGCAAGCTCAATATAGGCGGTACTGAGACCATTGATTCTTCCCGGCGTCTATTGGCAACCGGAGCGGCTGATCTGGCAGATGGAACTACGCCTTCAATCTCGGGAGGCACCGCTTACTTCCCCACAAAGATGGTCAGCCCCAAATTTGTTTTCTTCAATGATGCCGATGGCGACGATAACTACATCGTCACCAATGACAACAACAACACGTACTTCGTCAATGGTAATGAGGCAGGTGTGTGGGTTGAGTTCTATGGCGACAGGATTCTAAGTCATGCGGGTCTTGTATTTGATTGGTGGAAGGGGAAAGGCGCAGAACTAAAGCAATTTACTAATACTGCATCTACAGCAGGAACGACGTTCCTTACGCTACATAACGCTGTAGGATCTTCCGACGTAACCGGCGACCTAAGCCAACAACAGACCTTTATTGATTTTGTTTTCACAGATTCCAATGCTAACGAATATCCGCAGGTGCGAATTGGCGCACAAGTTGGCCCAGACTCAGACGCGAACACAACGATCTTGGAAGGACAGGGAGCTTTCGTTGTCTATACCAACAACGCTACGGCATCCACCGCAAACACGACCACCGGACTTAACGAATCTTTTCGTGTCTCGTATAACGGGGACGCCTCTGTCGCCGGTGATCTTTCTGTCACAGATATCACTGCAAGTGCCATAAGCGGTACGACTCTTACTACGTCGAGCACTATCACCATTGACTCAGCAACTAATGGTTTCCTGGTTATAGATAATGGTGGCGGATATGAGTCAGGAATCATTTATAAACGTGACAGTTCCTCTAAATGGGAAACCTACATTCCTACAACAAATGACGACTTTCGGTTTTATTCTTACGGCCCTGGGAACACACAGCTAACAATTCGTGATGGTAACAACGGGAACGGCGGTACGCTCCTAAGCGGCCTACAGGTCACAGATGGCACCAACTGGTACGGACACTACGGCGCTCTACTTTTAAATACCAGTCAAAACTACACAAGCAGCTCGCGCGGCTGGATGATGACCAACGCCTATGGGGTCAACAAGTTTGCACTTTTGTATTCAGACAGTGCTACGACGCTACCCGGATTAACAACGGGAGGTGCGGCGGCTTCTGGCACCTCGGTTGCGCTAGAGATTGACAATAGTGGTGATGTGACCATTGCCAACGAATTGACGGTAGGGTCGCTGGGTATATCTGGTGGGGCGCTCTCGCTGTCCAGCGCCGAAAGTGTCACGCTGACGCTTGAAGCTGACACAGACAATGCAGTTAGCGAAGAGCATAATCCGACCTTAGTCATGACTCAGGACAATGGCCTCTACTACGGCCATTTCGGCCTAAACGGAGGCACAAATAGCAAGTTTACAGGTGCAGTAGCAAACAATCCTTATGTCTACTCTGCAACAGGCTTTCAGGTAGCTACTGACGCTGAGAACACAGTAAAGCTATCACTGACCATAGCAGAAAGCGGTGAGACCACGATCCACAACGGCACGTTATTTCTTAACGAAACAAGCACCGTCAGTTCTCAAGTCGTGTTTGTTGATCAGGATGGCGGTCAAAACTTCGCTATAAAACTAAACGGCGAAAGCTTAGATTTCACAGAGACAGAAGACAGCGATAAGGTCCACATGAGGCTAGTGGACGACGTTGGTGTAAATTCGCCTCTCGGATTCAATACTGGCGCAGGTGACGGAACGCAACGAATCACTGCCGCTGGCGATTTACTCAACATCGGCTACCTAGAGGCAGACGACTACATACAGCTCAGTTTAGGTACACCCCAACGTCAATCCACTGATTATCTCTACATTGGTGGTGACGGGTTAGCTGGCGCAGATGCGGCCATTTACATAGGAAATGAAGGGGATGGCACTGGCTACGGTTGGCGTTTCTATTATCACGGGTCGGGTAGCGGCAACGCAAACGACCTTTCTATTCGGTCAGAAAATGTAGGCTCTCCAGTTGATGTTTTGCGCTTCAATCAAGACGGCGCGGCTACGTTTGCCAATGACACGGTAATAAACGGAACTCTTGAAATAGATGGCGGCGTAGGAGTTGGTAGTTCTGGAACTTTAGAAGTGAGACAGCAGGGCGACACAGTTGCCGATGGTATTGCACTTACCAGTAGCAACGGTACGTCCCATAGAATATGGAAGGACAGCGCAGGCAATTTCAACTTTGGCGCACCAGATGACGGCGACGCCTTCAGTCAAGACCTTAACGGTAACATCACTGTTGCTGGCACCATCTCCTCGGGCGCGATTACTAGCACTGGTAATTTAAGGATCGGTGCAGGAACGCAAACCGCGAACGGCGATGCAAACATAACTATCCGAGAAGGGAACGCCTTTGCTGGTTTTGATTTCCACAGCACAAGAACGGCTGGGAATATTGGTGGGTTAAGGTGGTTCAGCACATCAAGCACTAGCTTGCCAGAAGCACAGCTCAACATTGAAGTAGATGGCACGCTGAAGTTTTACAACGGAACAAATGGCGTGCAAAACGTCTTTACCATTTCTAGCACTGGTGCCCTTTCCTCGGGCGCTATTGATAGCTCTGGGAGCATTGAAGCTGACAGCTATATCAAAACCACAACATCGTCTGCTGATGGGGTGATCATCAATAACTCTTCAGGTACTGGCGTAGGCATCCGCTTCAGCGACATGACCACAGATGGCACGGGTCAGCAGGGCTTCTTCAAGTTCTTCCACATTAACGGATCGTCTTACGGCAGCGGTGCCGCATTTGTAGCAAGCAGTACCGAGACCCTAGCGTTTGTCGTTGACGGCCAAGTTCTGGTTGACAGCTTCGGCATCAAGCCTGCTAGCGGCACGGGCGCTGGCACTGTGATTATGAACAGCAATGCTGAGTTCAGTAACGTCAAGAAGCTGACGTTTACCTCAGGAAATAGCAACGTAGAGGGTATCTACCTCAGCAACGCTCAACGTATCTACGGCAACGGTCTTAGGGCACTAGAGGTCAACGGCACTAACCTTCAGTTTGGTGAGGGTTTAACGGGGGCTATCAACATCCAAGCTGATGCTGGCTTGCAGATGAATGGCGTCACCACCATTGATGCTAGCCTCAACGCGACCTTTGCAGATATAGATGTCAGTGGCGATATCGTAATGTCTGGCGTTGACAACTTTCTCGTCATTGAAAACTCATCAGAAACCAACGCAGGCATTGTGTTCAACGATCTACAAGCTGGCGCATGGCCTGCCGCATCATCACAGCGATTTATGATGCAGTTTAACTCAGGCGGTGAGAGCGGCGTAGGCTCAATGATTATGGGCCACGATGACGACAGCTATGTAGGCTTTTACTTCCAGAAAGGTGGTTCGCTTGAGTGTAAAGGTAACGTAACGGCCTATGGCTCTACGTCAGACATCCGACTTAAAGACAATATCCAAGTTATTCCTAATGCTTTGGAAAAAGTAATGGCATTACGTGGAGTGACGTTTAACTACAAGAAGGATGGCTCTCGCTCTACGGGCCTTATCGCTCAAGAGCTCAACGAAGTGCTTCCTGAAGTGGTTTACGAAACGAACGACGTAGATACGGGAGAAAAACATTATGCCGTCAGATACGGCAACACAGTAGGTTTGCTCGTTGAAGCTATTAAAGAGCTGAAGCAAGAAAACGATGAACTAAGAGAACTCATGAACATTTTAATGGAGAAAACCAATGGCAATCACTAAAACTATTACTCTCAGCGAAGTGCGCGTTATCAATGCGTCCAGCACTAGTCCGATCTTACTGGTTACGGAAGAGATTATGATTGACGATCCAGACGACAATCAGCTTCCGATTACTTCTAAGAACCGCCGATCTATCCCGGAATTTACAGAGAACCAAAACGGAGAGTTAGTAGCCACGGACGTCAGGAGTGAAAGCTCGCTAGTGCAAAACATCTGCTCGGTAATGTGGCCTCCTGCTGATAGGAGCTAATACATGGCTAACCATACTGTCAGTATATTTGCGGATGCGGAAAACTCAGAGATTGCCGTATTTAACGGAGGAAGCAGCAGCAGCCCCATCCTTTTACAGGTTGGGGATACACTAACTGTCCAACACACCTTCGGTTCAAATGTATCTGGCAGTATTATCGTGCAGTACTGGGACTCAACGCATTGGACAAGCACCGCCACGATTTATGTTGCTCGTGGATCATCTGGTGTTAAGACAGTTAAAACCGGGGCGACCCTAAACGTAACCGATACGATTATCGCGACGTCGTCTGGCTACACGAGTGGCTCAATCTACGTAAAGATTGTAAGCAGTGTCGATACTACACCTAACGATTTCGCAGGGTCGCTCTCGGGTGTTACAGGCGCAGTACCTGGTCAAGAGTACCTTCTGGGTAACTTTGCCGTATCAGGTATAAACACCAGCGTGACTATGAGCGTCAGCGGTACAGCCGCCCCCGAAAGTCGTATAGGAACGCAAGGAACTAAAAGCACGAGCTCTAAGACAGTCACTAACGGCCAAACCGTCTACATTTGGGGAACAGCACCATCAACCTATAACAGTTCATCTACAGCGTCTGTGACAATAGGTACTTTGACTCGCTCTGTGACGCTAACTACCCCGGTTGATCCCGCCACAGGGACGCGCATACCGTTCACACCATCAAGCGGAACAGTAAGCCTAGATGATGTACGGAGCTTTTTTGGACCTAAAACCGGCAGTGCTCCTATGTCCAACTACTACCGCGGAGGCTCCTATGTAATTAACACAACGACAGGTAGCCCAAACAACTCCGGGGTTCCGGCCTCGGGAACTATCCAGCTCGACGACTTCTACAACTCGTTTACCACAATGTATTTTTCTACACCGCCAAGTAACAAAAGCGACTTTATAGTTACTACAAGTTCGTCTGGCACGACAAACTTAAACTGGAATCGCACTGCTGATTGGGAGGTAGGTTATGGTCCTGACATGGAAGATGGTGTTGATTATCGGATTACGCACACCACAACCCAATACGCTGGGTTTGCAGGAAGCATAGCTACCTACAATATAAGCTTCGGCGGGGTCACTAGAGACCTAAAGGTGGCTTCAAACCAAAGCGCGCACACGTTTGCTTACGTCGCTAACAACGCAAACGCCATAAGTGTGACCGTGACCGCCAACGCACAGAGCGAATATTTTATAACCGGCAAAATAGAGATACAGATTCGTCATAAAGAACAAACGTCGTACACAGCCACTGAAACTTTTTACTACTACGTGACAATTTATGGCCCATAAACTATAGTAATAAGGTATATCTATTAACCCTATAAGGAGGGGATTATGTCTGACCAAAAAGAGATAACCGCAGAGCAGTACATGATCAATCAAACGATTGATAACCTAGCAAAAGCTAATGCTAATCAAGCATTACAAATAGCAAACCTACAAGCGCAACTTGCACTGATAGAGGTGCAAAGTAAGCAACAGGCTAAACAGGACGAGCCGATCCCAGGCGAAGACCCGATACAGTCTGAGCTAGAGATGCCAGACATCGAACACTAACCAAGAGCCCCGAAAGGGGCTTTTTTAATTGTGCGGAGGCACTAAATGGATATATCCGAAGACACAAAGTTCAACATCCCTCTTAGAAACATTCTCGGCCTAATAGCAGGATCAGTGGTCGCTACCTCCGCGTACTTACAACTCGATAGTCGACTGACAGCAATCGAGCATCGCAGCGAAATAGATCGCATGGAAGTCATCGCAAATTCCGATTTCAGAATACGCTGGCCTAGAGGTGAAATTGGTTCGCTACCGGCGGACGCAGAACAATTCCTCCGTATCGAAGCGCACGACCGCGACATAGAGAAACTATATCGTCTTCAAGATGAACTCATTGATGTCCGTATACGGCTAGGCCAAGTTTTAAGCGAGATTGAGCAAATTAAAGGAGAGAAGTAATGGCTACTTATACATTCCAAAACGGGGACGGGCCTTATCAGCTTTTCCCTACAAGCATTGAGCCCGAAAGTTTTGAGATAAGGCATCCACGTAGAACGCTGGTAGCTGACTCTAGGAGTATGCGTCGTCAGTCACGGTCTATCGGTGGTGTACGTCTGGAGGCGTCGTTCAAGTTCCCACCTATGCACAAAAGTAAGTACGATGATTTTACGTCGTTCTTTAGGCTCATCGATGGTCGGCACACCATCTTTGCTATGCGGTGGCCGTTACTGCGCGATGACAGTAGTTACAGCGACAACGCTTTAAAGGTAGGTGAGTACTACAACCGCAACAGCAGCACCCTTAACAACCAACTGATGCAGTACTTGGGACTGAGCGGAGCTGACCCTGTGGTTGATCCTCCGGCCCGAGATACAGGCTCTGTATCGTTAAGCCTACCTAGCAGCTACGCACCGACAATTAAGTGCTCACTAAACACAGATACGCCGACAATCGAACACGGTTCTGACGGCTTCATTCGCTACAGCATGGACATAATCGAACGATGGTAAAAGCAAAACAGATAGCTGTAGAGCAGCTAAAACACGACGAGGGCCTTCGCCTTTTTCCTTATAACTGCACGGCAGATAAGCTGACAATTGGCTACGGCAGAAATATCCAGGATAACGGCATCTCTGAGTTTGAAGCTGAGCAGATGTTGTTAAGCGACGTACAGGTAGCATTAGAAGACGCTAAGAAGTTTGTTGGCGCAGTTACCTGGGAAGAGCTTAGTGATGTGCGTCAGGCTTGCTTGATCAATATGGCCTTTAACCTTGGACTACCTACTCTTAAAAAGTTTGAGTTGTTTAAAAAAGCTCTACAGGAAGGAGATATGGTCGAGGCCAGCTCGCAAATGTTAGACAGCCGATGGGCTAGACAGGTCGGCCAGCGAGCAAATAGATTGGCCCACTTAATACAGCAGGGTTAACTATAGTGTATCCCTATAGTATAGTGTCCTTTGTGAGGAGGACTCGCTATGAGCACATTAAGCAGCTTTGCCCGTATGTTACGCACACACGATTGGTACTATGACTACTCTGATGACCACCGTGTGTGGTGTAAAGGCCGGGATAACTGGAAAAGGATTCAACAAACAAAAGCAAAGATCAACGGGATGGGAAAGCACAAAGCCCAACTTGGAGATGCGCTATTTTTAAAATACAAACCAGAGCAACTATAAGATGGAAGCCATTGACGCGCTAAAACTATTAGAGGAAAAAGCCGGAGGACCACTGAAGTGTTCGCGGTTGTTGTCCGTTGATTACACAGGAAGCTATGCGGCTTGGAAGTCAGGGAGGAAACCTATCCCTAGGTACATTCACGCCTCTATTGCCGCACACCTTGATGTGTTGGAGCGGGAAACCGGGTTCGAACCGGCGACCTATACCTTGGCAAGGTATCGCTCTACCAACTGAGCTATTCCCGCAGTGTTTCACTGTAGTTCTGCATCTTTGCCTGGCAAGTATGTACGCCTCGTGTACCGTACAAACCAGGTGTTTTACCCCCAACAACCTACCGTTATACCTAGCTTTGCAGGTAGATTGTGTACCTGCTACCTTGGCAAGGTAACAAGCACAACCCTACCTATACCGAAACACTGTAGTCCACCTCAAAGAATTTACGGTCGTGTCCCACTAGATACAGCTCCGTAGTGGACTCGTCTGTGTGAGCCATTATTTTACTAATAGTCTCACCAGGAGCACCCATAAGTTCTAAGTTAGCTGCCGCTAAAGATCGTATCTCATGAAACGTCGGGTGGTCGTCTGCCCTGATCAACTCCCTTATACATTCAGTGAACTGCTTACTGATCATGTCCGGCGTCATTTGGCAGACGTGCTCTTTTGTTTTACCGCGACGGTTAGCGCCAAAGTGTGACAACACAAACGGACAGTCTCTGTTCATCATAGCTAGTCGGCGACATTCCTTGAGCTCATGTAGTAGCTGGGGGTGTTTCTGTAAATCCCACCTTAGCCTGGTCGCTTCGACCTCTCCCCTAGAGGCTATACTTTTACTTACTGATACATACAGTGAGCCATCTCTAATATTCTCCCACCGTAACTCAGCTAAATCGCCACGCCTTAGTGTAGTAAGTAGTGATAGCTGACAAGCCTGCACCAGACCGTCATAGCCTTTGTCGGCAGCAACACGTAGCACCCCATCAAACATACCCTTAGTCAGTCTCTGTCTTTTCTTTTTAGGCAGAGCCTTCTTATCTAGTAGTTCTATAGGATTCGCCGGTAGCACTATAAGCCCTGACAACATACACCACTTAATAAACCGATTAAGCTCTGGGCGTAGGTTGTCTTGTTGGTGCCTGGTTAGTGTGTCCCAGTAGTCTAAGAAGTGTGTCATCGACACCGTAGTCGGCTTACACATGCTTTCAAAAACGTCAGCAAACTTACGAAGCACATACTTACTGCCCCGCCATTTTCGCTTTGTTAAAAGATCAGGAGAGCCACCTTCTCTTCTGGCTAGGTGACGATTAACTAGCTCGAGCCACGCTCCAGGCGGCGCTTTGAATTGTATCAAAGCCCGCTCCGCAGCAATCTGAGCTTGTGCCTCAGTAGCAGCCGTTATGGTTTTAAAGCTGCCATTAGGTAGCTTAACCCGCCACTTATTTGGTCGACCTTTTGGGTCTGTGTAGATCTTCACCGAAGATCTCGCTTACTGTTTTTACCGTATATAGCTTTAAAGTAATCGTCGGTCTCATAATACCTGACGCACTCTTTCGCAAAAGCTTGTGTATCTACTCCGAGTACTCTGGACCACAGCTCCGTATCGTTAGGTGGAATACGGACTCGTCCATTTTCTACTTGAGAAATCATAGTGAAGTATTTCTGCCCCACTAATCTTGCTAAATCGTGTTGCGTTAGCTGAGCAGCCTCACGTAACGATTTAAGTACTCTGCCTAACTCTTGTCTCTTTGCACTGTCGGCTCTTACATTCTTAGGTTTAGTCTCCTCATTCACAGGCGCTCCCTCTTCCCTTGTTGTTATAGTTATTGTCTCCCATATAGGGATGGTCGATAGTCTATAACAATACTGACACCAATGTCGACAGTATGAGGGCCCCCTATAGCTCGTATATAGACAGAACTTCTTGACAGTATATGTCGGTAATCCCTATCCTTACCAATGTGATAAATGCCTTACAACAGACAACAATCACAAACAACACAAATAACAAGGAGAAGGGAGGTTTATATGAACGACACAAACGACTTCGAATTGCTAGAGGTTTTGTGGGAACATCGCATGGTGACAGATGCTGAGGACCATTACCTTAAAGCGATCAACAATAAACAACTGAATGAAACCAAACTGGGTGAGCAGTTGTTGCAAGAGATTGCACCCGAAGTCCAACAGCATATTTCTGTACGGCAGCGCCAAGCAGAAGATGACATAATCAATAACAAAACAGGAAAACGTAATTTAGCTTGGAAATATCTAATCAGCCTGGCAAACGCCCAGGAGTTGGCTTTTGCTGCTACACAGAATTTGATGTCGACCCTTGCCACAAGTAAGCCCCCGACATACCAACATGTGTGTCTGGAGCTGGGTGAATGCGTAATACGCGAGATTAGATTCCAAAAGTGGCGAGACGCCGAGCCCAGTTACAGCAGTCATTTCCTACGTCGAAACAGCCAGGCGTTAGCCTCAAAGGCTCAGCACTTGCGCTTTGCCAGGAAGATCGAAAAGAAGATCGAGCACTTTCTAGATAGCGAAGAGTACGACGTAACTCGTGATGCAATGTTTGGGACAGGAGCTGTGATCCTAGACTGCGTTCGTAGAGCGCACCCAGACATGCTAACGCTTACCGCTACAGGTGCTCGAGGAAAGCTAAGGGCTCAGACGGTCTACTACTCAGACGACTTTTTGTCAGATGTATCCAGACTTCACGCCATAGCTTCAATAAGTCAGCCAATAAAGCGCCCTATGTTAGTACCACCAAAGGCATGGAAGTTTGCCGAGAATGGTCGAATCGAGGGCGGTTATTACTTGTTAAACCAAAAGGTATACAGGACCGATTGGCACCCACATAAATTTATACCGTCGCAACGAGCGCTTGACTCACTTAACGCCATACAAAAAACACCGTGGCGTATAAACAAAGACGTGTACGATTTCCTATGTCGCAACCCGTACATCGGGCCGCAGATGCCAGTGCAAAAACCAAAGAAGCTACCACCTGAGCAGTGGGCATCGCTAGACGACAACGATAAACGTATCGTGCAACAGCAGTTCAATGACGACCTAGCTAGTTACGTGTCGCAAACCTCAAAGGCTATGACCTTTGAACGCCAGATACTACAGGCGCAGATGCTGGCAGAGAAGTCGGCGTTCTGGCAACCACACAGCTTCGACTTTAGGGGGCGACTGTATCCCGCTAATCAAATGCTAACCAGCCAGGGCGATCACGTCGCAAAGGCACTGATAGAGTTTTCTAATGGGAAGCCTATTGGCGAAAAGGGTTTAGCGGCTTTGAAGTTACAGGTCGCAAACACCTACGGGTACGACAAGCTAAACATCGAGGAGCGCCTCAGCAAAGTAGACGACATGAGGTCTGACCTAGAGCTTATGCTTACCGATGATAAGAAAGCTATGCAGTTGGTAAGGATTGCAGATGAACCGATGGCGTTCTACGCCGCAGCGGTTGATTTAGCGAGAGCATGGAGCAACCCCAACCACATCTCACATCTACCCATTGCCGTCGATGGCACCTGTAACGGACTACAAATTCTTTCTCTCCTGGGAAAGGACGAAGTTGGCGCGTCAAAGACGAACTGCACAGCGTCAACACAAAGGAAAGACCTATATTTAGAGGTCGGCCTAGCAGTTCGCGGGATTATAGAAAATATAATCCTGAAGGCAGAGTCAACGATAGAGTCAGATGCTGCACATGCCTGGTACGAGGTGATGCAGGATGACCGATTAGCCCGAAAAGTAGTGAAAAGAGCCGTCATGACGACGGCTTACGGGGTCACACCCGAAGGCATACGAGAACAGTTGGTGGCTGACAGAATGGTCGACCCTCTCACCGTACCTGACAGCCTCATAAACCTGCCGGTCTTACAGGCTCGACATAAGTTAGCGTCCTTTATGCGTGACTGGATTCTCGTAGCTAGGGTAGAGGTGGTCAGTGAGGCGGTGCGGATAATGGACTACCTTAGAGACTCAGCCAAAGTGATGGCCGAGAATGGATACCCGTTGAGCTGGGAAACACCTGACGGGTGCCAGGTATCTCAGAAGTACGTCGTGTTAAAAGAGAAGCACGTTCGCACCTTTGACAACTGGATGCGTAGGTTACGCAAACGCACCGACCAACTATCACCGGCCAAGAATGCAGGAGCTGCCGCTCCAAATGTAGTTCACTCATTAGACGCCGCTATGTGTAGGATGGTCGCTACTAAACTGGTCGACAGCAAAATTGATGACATGGCATTCGTACACGACTCTTACGCAGTACACGCCTGTCATCTAGAAACATTAAACAACATCATCAGAGACGTCGCCGTTTCTATATTCAAGGGCAACTGGCTGTCGGATGAACTACACCAGGGACTTCTCGAAATGATACCAAATGACATGCGCTTGCCTGAGCCACCAAAGCAGGGCAAGCTCAATGTCAAAGACGAACTACCGAATGCTCGGTATTTTTTTAGTTAACAACTACAGGAACATACACTATGTTAACCACTGTAAATGAGCTCAAAGAGCAAACAAAAGCAGACGTAGGTATCTATCACCACGTCGATGGCTGCTACACCGTGATCGGTCCAGTACCAGAAGGTGTAGAGATAGGCGTCCGTGCCTACAACGCGAGTGGCGGGTCTTTGCTACTACGTGCTGTCGCAAAAGCAGACGCGCCATCGGTCGTCTACAACCTTAAATACGCGACAGTCGATGCTGTTCTATTAGAGATGCCTGACGCGGAAGAGAAGGTGCAAAAGAAAACAACACGCAAGGCTAAGAAGGTCGAACAAGAGATACCCGATGTCGATGACACCGATGTCGACAGTATGACCTAAAGAGCCAACGCAGGAGGAAACTACTATGGCAAACGGTTACATGAAATTCGCCACACAACCATTCGACGCAAGTTACCCGTCATTAGATAAGCCTGACACTGAGTCTAAGTACCCCTCCGGGAAGTACGAAGTGTCTGCCTACCTAAGCGAAGCAGATGATGCCGCAACATTAATTATCCTTCGTGACGCAGTAGCCGGTGCAGCGGATGCGGAGTGGCCTGGTGTAAATATAGACGGGATCAAAAGTCCGTTACGCATCCTAGAAGATGGCAATATCCGAGTCACGTTTAAGACAAAGAGCAAGCCAGCGATACAAGATGCGAGCGGGTCCGCCTTATCCGAAGAAGTAATTATCGGCAGGGGTGACCTTATTCGAGTAGCAGGAAATGCCAAGGCTTACAGTACAGCCGGTAACAAAGGTGTGACCTTTTACTTAAATACGGTTCGCTTGATTGATAAACGTAGCTCGGATGACGGCTCAGATGATCCCTTTGGGGGCCCTGATGAAGGATTCGGTTCGAACACAACAGTCGAAGAGCCGCAGTTCTGATGTCTACAAAACCGAAAGCGGGTTTCAGATCAACTTAGGTCTGCTACCCGCCGGACGTTTGACAGAAGAGCTGAGAGTTGCAAACGTAAAACGCTTTTGGAACACGCTAGACACAAGCGCAAAGCAAGTATCTGGCATAACCATGCGGTGTTTTTGGAAGCTAAAAAAGACCGAAAGAGACGAGCTTAGAGAGATCGTCTGTGACCACTACAACGTGCAATACACCCGCCCTGTCTCAAAGAGATGGGTATACATAATGACTCATCCGTCATTTCCGGGTTCTTGCAAGGTCGGAATAACAAACAACGTGCGTACTCGCCTTTTTCAGTACCAAGTTGGATGCCCAATCAGAGCATACCGACTTGAGTACGCACGCCAATATCAGGACGTCGATGGAGCTGTAGAAACTGTCTACCAGAGGCTCGACGACAAAAGACTTAAAGGGGAGTGGTTCGAAGTACCAGCGACTGAAGTCATCGAAATGCTCACAGAACTGAGTGAGGGTTACGAATGAACATAGACATCGCTAGTCTAGAAACCGCGCAGGAATATTACATACCAGTACCGCCAGTACCGGCCAGCAGACCAAAGGTTGCTCGGTTTGGCACGTACTACAGCAAACGACACCAGCAGTACGTGAAAGACTTCGCGACCTGCCTGGTTCACTACCCGCCAGTATGGGAATACCTACCTAGAGAAGAGAGATTGATAGTCGGACTAGAGTTCGTATGTACACGCCCGAAGAAGGTAGTACACGCCGCTCCACATTACGACATCGACAACCTCAGCAAACTCCCCCTCGACTGTATGACTAGTGCCGACATTTTCTGGCATGACGACAGACAGATAGAACTCCTGATAGCTCACAAGCGATACGCAAAAAACAACGAGGAACCGCACACGCTAGTGCGGGTGTATGCAATTTAGGAGATAGGGATGACAACGTCAGAGTTAGTAGAAAAGAGGAGCTGCCCGCTGTGTCCGAGCAGTGACGCATTTGCCGTGTACGACGACGGCCACGGGTTTTGCTACTCGTGCCAGGGACATGTAGCACAGGTCGATCCGTTTGAAGACGGACAGCCACCACAACCAACACAGAGGACAAACAACGTGTCGGAATTCGTAACGGGTAGCTATATAGACCTAATAGATCGCCGCCTATTCGAGCGCACATTAAAGAAGTTTAAGTACACAGTCTCTGAGGGCAACCACTACGCCCCTTACTTTGACAACAACGGCGCCTATGTAGCGCAGAAAGTACGAGGCCCCGACAAGAAATTCTATGTGATCGGAGACTTGTCTAAGGCCGGTCTATTCGGCCAGCAGTTATGGGCTCCCGGCCAACGCCTAGTTATCACAGAGGGCGAGCTTGATTGCATGTCATATGCCCAAGTGACAGGACTGACCTGGCAGGTCGTTTCCATTCCAAATGGGGCTCAAGGTGCGGTGAAGGCTATTCGGCGTGAGCTTCAGTTTGTAGAAAGCTTTGAAGAGGTCGTGTTCCTCTTTGACCAGGACGAGCACGGTAAGAAGGCGGCAGAGGAATGCGCCGCACTACTACGCCCGGGCTTAGCTAAGATCGCACAGCTGCCGATGAAAGACGCCAGCGAGATGCTGATGTCCGGTAAAGAAGCAGAACTCAAAGCCGCCGTGTACGCCGCCGTACCGTTCCGGCCCGATGGCATTAAGCGAGGCCATGAGATCGACTTCGCTGACATTATCAAAGCTACGCCTAAAGGGTACGGTATTGCGTACGCCGGAATCAGCTCAGCATTGCGTGGTATCCGTAAAGGTGAGCTCATACTGCTCACAGCGGGTAGCGGCATAGGCAAGTCGACACTGGCGCGCGAGATAGGCTATGGCCTTATACGTGAGCACCGGCAGCGAGTCGGTTGGGTCATGCTCGAGGAGTCGTATCGCAAGACGATACAAGGCTTAGTCGCCATCGATAACAACATCCCTTTGGGCGATCTTATGGAGAAGCCCACCATACTCGACCAGCCTAGCTGGGATCAGTCGATGTCTGAGGTCGTAGCGATGTCTGACTTCTACGATAGCTGGGGCAGTTGCACCGTCGACAACCTAATGACCAGGCTTCGTTACATGGCTATCGGCTGTGAGTGTGACTTTATTGTGCTCGATCACGTCAGCATGGTGGTCAGTGGTATGGAAGTCGAAGAGCGTAAGACGCTAGATCTTCTTATGACTAACCTGCGTCAGTTCGTAGAGCAGACGGGTGTAGGCCTTATCGCTGTATCACACCTCCGGCGTAATGCAGGTAAGGACAGCTTTAATGAAGGCGGTAAGGTCAGTCTTACCGATCTCCGAGGCTCAGCCGGTCTCGAGCAACTCAGTGATGTCGTTATCGCGTCCGAGCGCAATCAGCAGGATGACGATGAAAACAAACAAGACATCACATCATTCCGCATTTTGAAGAACAGACCATTCGGTGTGGTGGGTCCAGCCGGACAAGCTAAATACATCCGAGATACCGGGCGACTGATGCCCTACGACGAGTCCTTTGATAGCGGCTCAGACTTTGACGACATACCTTTTTGAGGGGGAAGTATGAACAAGCGACAATTTGCAGACGAGCTGACTGGCGTCATCGATAGCAACCTCGATGCCAGCAGGGATTTAATGGTCGGTGTAGTCCTAAAAGCTATAGCCAGAGAGCTATCAGCCTTCGATCTAGACACTGACGAAAACAAGCTACCTAACCACCCCCTGGCTCGCCTCATTTACATGTATGTGGACCGTGAGATTAGGGAGCGTATGCAATGCAAACAAGTGTAGCCGCAGCCGATCTGCTAAAGCTTATTTACGAGGCAGAGGAAGCCTATGACAAGAAACGCGGGTCAGCTTTGGCCCAGCGTATGCGTGTCCGAGCTATGAAACGCTTTGCTCTGGACTGCCGCAAACGCTCACCTAATACCAAAATAACGATAAGTCTTGAGGACCATCTATTGCTTACAGACTTACCGTAGTAGGAGTACCACGTAATGGAACAACTCGTCGTAGACATTGAGGGGGACGGGCTGTTACCAGAACTGAGCAGAATACATTGCATCGGAGTGAGTGTCGTCGGAGAAAAAGACGTAATCACGTACACCAACGATGACGCGAACCTTCCATCAATCGAGGAAGGCTTACAAAGACTCAAAGCCGCACAGCGGTTAATCGGCCACAACTTTATCGGTTACGACATGCCAGCGCTTAACAAGCTCTATCCTGGCACCGTCGTGTTCGAGCAGGTTTGGGACACTATGACTATGGCCGCACTGGTCGAGCCATCGCGTATGTCTTTGTCACTAGCCAGTTTTGGTAAACAGTTTGGGTTTCCCAAAGGAGACTTCAAAGACTTTAGTAAGTACAGCGAAGAAATGAAGGTCTACCTAGAGCGTGACGTACAGCTCACCGCCCGAGTGTATGACCACATTCAACAACAGTTTAAGAAGCTATACCGATCGGGTAACGATTACCGGCCAGCCATTGCTCTAGAGCACCAAGTACAACAAGGCCTCGCGCTACAAAGCAACCACGGCTTCCGGTTCGACGTACCAGCCGCCGAGCAACTAAGCGTAAAGCTGACCGAGGACATATCTTCGCTCGAGCAGATGCTTAGTAAGGTGTTCTCTCATGAGTTCAAGCCTGTCACAGGATCGTGGGACTTTAAGACCCGCACCTGGCGCAACGTAGATACCTGGGAACCTAGTGTAAACAACAAGAAGCTAGGCTATGTAAAAGGCGCACCACTTTGCCGGTGTAGTCATGATCTGTTTAACCCAGGTAGCCGTCAGCAGGTAGCGCGTCGTCTAAACGTGCAGTACGGGTGGATACCTACCGACTTTACTGATGATGGTAGGCCCAAGCTCGATGAGGGCACCCTCAGTAGTCTTGACTACCCCGAGGCACGTCTACTGCGTGAGTACTTTAGGAAAACTAAGCAGCAGGGGATGCTTTCGGAAGGACGCAACGCCTGGCTAAAGCTTCACCGACAAGGTCGTATGCACGGCTATGTCAGGAGCTGTGGGTCGCGTACTCACCGCATGTCACACAGTCGGCCAAACATGGCCCAGGTCGATAAGTCTAAAGCTATGCGCTCACTATGGGTGCCGGACCACGGCCAGGTGTTAGTCGGCTGTGACGCTGACGCCCTCGAGCTACGAATGCTTGCCAGCTATCTGCACAAGTACGACAAGGGTGCGTATGCCGAGGCTGTACTACGTGGCAAGAAAGAGGAAGGCACCGATCCTCACACCATCAACATGAAAGCAGCCGGACTGCTATCTAGAGACAACGCAAAGACCCTGTACTACGCCCTGATCTACGGCGCAGGAGACACAAAGATAGGGTCGATCGTTGCAGATGATCTAGAGCAAGCCGGTAAACCAGTTCCTCCCAAGAGTTCCTTCCCTGCTCTTGGAAAGGTTGCCAGGTCTCGTATTGAGTCTGGCGTTTTGGGCCTCGGGGAGTTGATTAAGCAGGTACAGAAACAAGCAGCCGATCGTGGCTACGTGACTTTGCCTGATGGGCGTAGGGCCAGTTCTGCACAGAGGACTGCTCTAAACACACTGCTACAGGGCAGTGGGTCCATTCTTATGAAGCAAGCCTTGGCTCTTTTTTTATTCGAGCTCGTGCCTAGTGAAGGACTAGTACACGGCAAAGACTTTGCACTACTGGCAAACGTCCACGATGAACAGCAACTATCAGCACGTACAGAAATAGCTGACCTAGTAGGTGGCCTGTTCGCTTTAAGCATAACGATGGCGGGAAAACGCCTTAACTTGCCCGTGCCTTTCGCTGGTGATTACCAGATAGGCAGTTCATGGGCTGATACACACTAGGGGGACAACATGCAGGGAATAAGTTCAAAAGATCAAAAAATATATCAGGCTGGTAAGCAAGCCTACTTCGATAAGAAACCTAAAAGCTCATGCCCATACGGCGACTGCGACCTAAAAGAGAAATCGTTTTGGTTTGCCGGATACCACGACGCTGACATTGAGACGATAGGTTTTGCTCACTTCACAGGAGGTAGCGATGACTGAGCCATTCCACGTCTTGATTGACGCTGACATCATTGCGTATCAGACAGCAACCATAGCGGATCAACTTGACCCGTTCGATCAAACACCACGACGAGACGTCACACTTGAGAATCTCGTAGGTGTAGCGGTCGATGAAATCAGGGAGCTCAACGAGATGTTCGAGGACAGTGAGGTACTACTCGTATTCTCACCGTCTGACCGCAGCAACTTCCGTAAGAAGGTCGACAGCACGTACAAACAGAACAGGAACCCAAAGCCTAAGCCGAGGATGTACTGGGAGCTTGTGCGTGAACTCAAGACTATCTACGCCAACATCGAGATCAATCACCTCGAGGGTGACGATGTGCTCGGTATCCTGCACACCAGGAACCCAAGCAACAGCGTGATGGTCAGTAGCGACAAGGACATGAAGACCATCCCAGGTCGACTGTATGACTTCCATCACAACGAACACCACAACATCAGCACCAACCAGGCTAACTACAACTGGATGTATCAAACGCTGATGGGTGATAGCGCCGATGGCTACAAAGGCTGCCCTGGTATCGGTAAAAAGAAAGCGGCCGCTATCTTACCGACACTCGATGAGAACGAGGACGACGATGTGTTCTTAGAGCGCTTGTGGTTCGAGGTTCTAGAGACATACAAAAGCTTCTACAAGAACCCCGATGTTGCCGAGTCTGCTGCCATTCGTCAGGCCAGGCTGGCTCGTATCCTGCGCTGCCACGACTACGATTGGGTCAACCAAAACGTCCGTCTGTGGCACCCAAACGACGAGATCAACCTTCCTTTAAACAAGTAATGACACCAGCGTTGCCAGTATGAAGAACTGCCATAGAACCGCAGTATTTATCCTGGTGCATGTGTGAGGAGTAAACATGTACACCAAAAAAACAGACAGCATAGATAACGCAACCGCCGCTGAGTGGACTGCTGCCAGCAGAAAGGCAATGACAGGCAAGGACACAACTACGTTTGACGCAGTAGAGCGACCTAAGCACTACGCCCAAGACAACGGTGTGGAATGTATAGACGCCATCAAGGCGCAGCTAACGCATGAGGAATTTATCGGATACATGCGTGGCACCATTGCTAAGTACAACTGGAGGATCATGCACAAGCATCCTGATCCCGTCCAAGACGCTTCGAAGATTAGGTGGTTTAGCCACTATCTAGAACAGTACTTACTGCAACGCTCCGCGAGTGATGTATGAAGTACGGGTCAGTTTGTAGTGGCATAGAAGCCGCATCACAGGCCTGGCATACGCTGGGCTGGAAGCCTTCGTTTTTGTCTGAAATAGACGAATTTCCTCGTGCTGTCTTACACCACCATTACCCAGATGTGCCTATTCACGGCGACTTCACAACTATTGAGGAGGATCAATATGAATCAATTGACCTTCTCGTGGGGGGAACACCCTGCCAGTCCTTCAGCATTGCAGGATTGCGTGGTGGACTTTCAGACGACCGTGGCAACTTGGCCCTCGAATATCTACGCCTTGCTGACAGACTGTCTGCGCGCTGGCTTGTCTGGGAAAACGTCCCCGGCGTATTGTCCTCAAGCGGAGGACGGGACTTTGGTTCCTTCCTCGGGGCGCTGGCTCAGCTCGGGTATGGGTTCGCCTACCGAGTGCTGGACGCTCAGTTCTTCGGAGTGGCCCAAAGACGCCGCCGTGTGTTCCTTGTGGGATACCGTGGAGACTACCGACGTGCTGCCTCGGTACTTTTTGAGTCCGAAAGCTTGCGCCGGGATACTGCTCCGAGCCGATCGGAGGGGCAAAGAGTTGCCCCAACAGTTGTATCAGGCCCTCCGTTCAGTCGCACAGGAAACGAGCGAGTAGAATGTGAAGCAATCCTAGTCGCTAGGATGCGTGGGTTTGGCGATTACGAGTGTGACGGCACCGCTTCGACTGTTAAAGCTAGAGATTACAAAGATGCAACCGACCTAGTCGGGTTCGCACAAAATAGTCGTGATGAAGTACGGGAAATGCCTTACTCGGGTGCGCTTGCCGCCAATGCTGGGATGAAGCAGCAGACCTACTTACGACACGGTCTGTCCGTAAGACGCTTAACTCCCGTCGAATGCGAAAGACTCCAAGGCTTCACTGATGACTACACAAAGATAGCCTGGCGCGGAAAAGATGTCATCGACTGTCCTGACAGTCACCGCTACAAGGCGTTAGGAAACAGTATGGCCGTTCCAGTTATGCAGTGGATCGGTAGTCGTATAGATACGGTGGACAAAGCTTATGCCTAGCGCAGCTCCTACACCGTGTCGCTACCCAGGTTGTCCAGAATTAGTCCCAGAGAAAGCCGCCCGAGGCATGTGCGTGAGGCATGTGCGAGAGGCTCGTGCGTTCCTGGGTCAGCGTGGCAGAAGGAGAAATTTCACAGATGAAGATCGTAAAAGAGACAATTGGTACAGTTCTAAAGACTGGCGCAATATGCGTCGTTCTTACATTAGTCGTAATCCTTTGTGCGTTGATTGTCTCAGTAGAGGTTTGCTTCGCCCTGCTGATGTCGTTGACCACATCATTGAGAGAAAAGATGATGACAGCCTACGATTGGATAGTTCTAATCTTCAATCGCTGTGTCACAAGTGCCACAACATCAAATCTGCTGAAGAAAGGCGTCGACGTCGAGATGATGATTGAAAAGCTAAAAAAGAAGCTCAAAATTTAGTGTGGACGATTTTTGTGTAGATACTTTTCGTGTAGATGCTTTCCGTGTAGATGGATGCGTAACGAGGTGCAAAATGCCGCTCGGCGTCGTCGATCGATCATCGAAAAATCGAAAATCGATGCGAGCCGATAGCACCGCGGCAACCAGGCGCAAGCGCACCAGGTGACGCAACCAGGCGACCAGGTGACGCAACCAGGGCGCACCAGGGCGCGCACCAGGTGCCAGGAATCGCGCACCAGGTGACACACCAGGCAACCAGGCGCACGCGCACCAGGTAACGCCCGCGCTCATTCGTTAGACCGTTTTAATAGCAAAACAATCTAAGGAATAAACGCGCCAGGATAGCCAAAACGCTTGCCAGGGCGCACAAATCGACACCAGGCGCACGCACAGGCGCACCAGGTACAAATGCACCAGGGCAAAAAAAAGCGCCCGGAGGCGCTCTTATTAGGTCGTAGGCTAAGCGCTAGAAACGCGCCGTTTAAGTGTATCGCTACCAGGTGCGAGCATATCGGCCTGGTGCAAATCGTAGCGAATAGCGGCCATTAGCTCCGCCATGGTATTAAAATATTTTCCGTGATAAAGGTACATTATAGCTAGTGTCTCCCTATAGTTTTAATGTGCGGCAATGATGATATCGACGCCCTGGAACCGCTCCGATCCGCAAGCGTGCCCGGTAGGCGTACAGGTGCCGCATTCACCAGGACAAGTAAAGGCCTTTTTTCCGTAGGCCTGGCGGAGTGCTACCTGGTGCGACCGGTCGCCATGGTCTGAATGCTTCGCCCTGGTAGGCATAGCGACAGCGATAAAGCGCCCGCGGGTAATGGGTAGCGATTCGACAGCTTGCACCACTTCCGGCGAGTGCCGGTGCCCGCTAGATACGTTTAAAACGTAGTTATCCGGCCAAGTGTCGCCGCTGTACCTGGTAGCCGCATCGAAGCCGAGTAATTCATGAAAGCTTTTACTGTAGCCATAGGCCGCAAGTTTTGGCCGGTGCTGTATCGCATCCATCCAAAAACCCACGTCCTCAACGTCGCGGAAATCACCATCAACATATAAACGAAAGTCTACCCGCTCAAGGTCGCGATATTTAGGGCGCTTCAATTGCGCGTCCAATTCTGCCGCTATTGCCAGGCGTCCCACATCGGAGCTCATAAGCAAAGTATTTTGGGCCTGGCGACAGAATGCCGCGGGATAGCGCCAGGCAGAAAAGGAATAGCACCAGTCGCGGCAATCGCCAGAACCAGGGCAAAACCCGAAACCAGGCATGGCAGAAAAGGAAAGGAAAGGAAGCTTGCTATTACCTTCCGCGATGACTGTAAAAGATGGCTCCGCTTTACCGGCTTCCAATTGGTCGCACAATAACGCCAGTTTAATCATATTAAGACACCAACCGGCCTTCACTGTCTTATCGTTTAGCGCTTCCCATATAACAGCACCAACGGCGCCTGGCTGATCGGGATGGTCGCGGAGTGCTGTAACTATTGGTTCTAATTGTTTGCGGTTCATGATTGGTTCCCTCTTATTAAGGTGATGAATGTTCGCGGTCCGCTATGGTCGACCCTATAAACGCTTTCTTCAGTGGCGTTAACTAGTGCATCCGTAAGGTCGTTATTTGCTTCCTCTAGTAGATCGAACGCTTGTTCTAATAACGCGGACGCATCAAGGATTGCGTACCCGGCGTCAAATGCCAGGTCGCCGTCGTCGTCGATTCTTTGCATATCCTCGCCGTGCTCCTCTAGGCGCGAACGTAAAGCGTCGACCTCGGCAGCAAATCGGTTTGTTAGTTTGTTCATATATTTAATTGTCATGGGCTTATGCTCCTGTAGCGATAAAGGCGACGAGTCCGCCTAAAGAAAGGTTGACGCCCATCCCGAACCAGGGAAGGAACGCCAAGAAGGGCTCACGTCCGCCCATGGCATAGCAAGCAAAGCCAACCAGGTAACCAACGAAAGCAAGCAAAAGTAAGTAAATAAGCATTGATATAAGTCCTATATAAGTGAGTACAGGAACACACTATATAGACATTAACTATATATAGGAACACCAGGCAGCAGCCAGGGCACCACCTGGTGACGCCCTTATAACTATTAGTTGTAAGAACAAGAACCAACAACCAGCACCAATCATCAGCACCAACCATGCCGCGCCCTGGTAACGCACCAACCAACGCCAACCCCCACCATTCACCGAATGAATGCATCCGTGCTAGCTCATACAGCAAAATGATGCACTACTATCATTCCAACGAATCGATAACCAAAATCGCATTCACGCGATGAATATGGGCATCGGGGGGCCTCCGACCCCTGGCCGGACGAAGCACACGG
>Ga0209557_1000249_pt1 | contig 34203 bp, 45 predicted proteins | sample SaaInlV_120m_DNA_4_FD_184672 | JGI IMG/M metagenome (GOLD analysis project Ga0209557, IMG submission 184672) | Marine microbial communities from expanding oxygen minimum zones in the Saanich Inlet - Saanich Inlet SI074_LV_10m_DNA (SPAdes) (version 2) | ecosystem: Environmental > Aquatic > Marine... | reverse complement strand
TTGTTATCTCTAACTTGTTTGGATCATAATCTATAGGATAAAAACTAGGTGTCCCTGCATCACAGAATACCTGGACACCATCCTTATCATCATTCTTTAGTGTTTGATTCTCACTACTATCTCTATGAGATTCAACACATCCAGGTATATTAACAATAGGAATACCCACCTGTGTAGTCACGGGTGGGTAAACTGGTAGTGCCTGTGGGGGATTAACGATCCAATCAGGCATTACATTAATATTTAAATCCCGAATATCACCGATACGAATATCATTATTAGGAATATTAATATTAGGTATGTCCATCAGTATACATTCTCAGAAAGATAGTAAGGAGAAGTGACTCCATAAGGCATGATATTAAAACTTAAAGTAATCCTTTCATCATCACGATCATAGGGATGCGTAAAGTGCTCTAACCAACTAGGAAATAAAATCATAGATCCTGCAGGACCATTATAAACCCAATCATCTCTATCTAATACACCATTAGATTGCACATATATTCCACTCAAACTTTGCCTCACAGGAGTTTTAAAATATGTTTGAGAGATATTTTCAGTTACATAATATATGGCAGAGTACCAAGAATTTGGATGCATGTGTGGTACAAATTCTTTAGATTTGGTAGATTTATTTGCCCAAGACAAAGATACTCTAAGTCCCTCAGTATATAATGATGTGGATTCTTTAAAATCAATAAGACATTCATTCACCCAATCATAAAAAAATTTATACTCTTCCCTATTTTCTAAATGTTTATCATCGGTTTGTTGGGGATGAGGACTCAGGTCATCACCTAGGTGATGAAGTGTATCTTCTAACGGTAAATGTGGTGTGCCCTTATTTGAGAATTTTTCATTATCAAATAATTTTATCAATTTGGCATTTGTCTCTTCAGGGTTAGGATTCATATAACCAACTACTGTAGTCGGAAATATGTTTTCAATAAATTTTTCCATAACAAATAATTCAATTAACAATCATTAAATACACTACCAACTGTAGAACCTAAACTCGATCCTGCTTTTTGTCCTAACAGCAATGCCCATCCACCTGCCAACCAACCCACGTAGGGGATGCTAGCAAGGGCAGGGACAGCGACTCCAGCAGCGAGGGCACTACCTGCCATTGCACCTTGTGACCGTGCTCCAGCGTCCGCCACGATGCACTCTATGTCTTTTGCAGACTTTCCCTCGCCGTCTAATACGGCACCTCCTAGATTACGGGTGCCATCCATTGTGAATTGGTCTTGACGCCACTCTCGTCTAACTTCATTAGTCTTGCCACCAAAGAATCCACTCTTGTTTTTATCTAATGATAAAGATCTTTGAGATTCTAAGATAGCAGGATCATTTGCCTTATATTCCACACTGTATCCATCCCTATTAGATTCAACTTTATAAGATGAATAATCACCTCTAGGGATATTAATAATTGGATACTGAGGTTTTCTTGTAGCATTAAGTAAATGACCAAGAATACCAATGTGTGCTATAGCAACTAATGCTCCAACACTACCAATGATTATTTTAAATACAGGTGGTTTATTAGCTTTCATAATCACATACCAAATGGAATAGCACCACCCATACCAGCAGGACTACCGACAACACCACCAGTGGCACCAGGAAGTTCTGGCATTGCAGAATCCATCATTTCAGGAAGTTGTCCAGCAATTGCTTCACCAGCAGCGGCGGCAACTTGTCCCTTTACATTCTCAATAATAGAATCTTTATTAAGATATACTGCAGCACCGCCACCGACGATACCTGCAGTTCCTACGAACGATAGCAGTGCTAAAACGTTAATTACTTTTTGCATTTTATTCTCCGTTACATTTTGTATGAGTCGTCTGTAGAAATTTTGATTGGTCCCTGCTCAAGACGAATAGTTTGAGAGGGTGCAGTTTGTGCTGCTTTTTCAATCAATCTTTCCATCTGCTCTTTGGTGATGCCACCACCATTACCACCACCTTCTCCTGCTTTCTTTGCTGCCTGAACACCAAAAGTAGCCAGAACCCCAGTGAAGACGCTGGCTATAAAAGTGGGATCTAGTTTTTGCTCTGGTATACCAAGTGCTGGTGGAAGTTTGATGTATGCCAGCGTGAGTATTCCCCCAGACCAGACAAGAATACCAAGGCGGACAAAAGTAGACAGAATTGCAAGTTGTTCTTCTTTGTCATCCGCTGCTTCCTTGATTTTACCTAGAAGACCTTTCTTTTTAGGTTCTTCCTTTTTGACTTCTTCTGGCATTGATGAAAAGCAAGGCTCTTCTATTTAGGATTCTGTAGTCTGTCGTTTCTTCCCAATATTATATTTACTCTCTAAAGACCAGTCTCCTTTATCTTTATATGAAATAACTTTAATCTGACTTAAAGGTGCAACATCAGAAATTTTATCTTCACTAGAAATTTCAACCAATCCCCAATCAGATAAGAGTTGCACAATTCTATTTCTACGCTGCACATCATTCAAAGAAAGATTCGCTTTCTTCCCATCTAATGCAAACAACTCCTTAAAATGCACAATAAAATATTGTCCTTTCTTATGAAGAATGTGGCAAGATTGATATAGTTTCCTTTCTTTCTTTGATGCAACACCAATACGGGTTAAAGTTTCACGCACCTTAAGAAAATCATCTGGTTCTTTTAAAAGAACCTGCACCATATCTTCTCTCGACCAGCTAAGATCATCACTCATTTTTTCTTACCCCCTTTATTCAGTTTATTTTTAATGACATCGAGTTGATCAGGAGTCAGAATGCCGAGAGCTTGTCTTGCTTTTTCATTACTATAACCATAGTATTGCTTGACAACATCCAAATCATTCATCTTCTGTTTCTTATCCCAAGGAGAAAACCTTTTACGGGACCTGACGGTATTTATAAAAAAATCATACTGAAGTTTTTTATCCAGAAGAGGATGTTGATTCATTTCGTTTGCATACATCACAGTATCCATGTGATGTGACATACATTTATTTACAATGTAAGGGGGATAATTCTTTTCCCAAGCAGGATCATCAGAATCCATCACACTTTTTTTAGTGTAGTTGATAGAGTTGAGATAATCCTTTAGAGGATACCTTTCATCAAACGCCATAATTTAAAAGGAGTAATTCTTTTCTTTCTTTTTGCTCACTCATGTACGATCCCACGGATCGCATGGTGTATGTGAGATCGAATTCGCCCGCTTCCCATCCTTGGAAACGATCTTTGACCAGTTGAGACGCATTGTAAGATACAAGTTGAGGACCGATAAACCGATCACAGTCACTAGCAAAGGTATCATGATCGAAGCACTTGTGCATACTGCCTCGCTTTCCATATAGATTGGATTTAATATCGTATGGTGGGTCAAGGTAGGTGAAGCACTGCTTGTCATCAGTAAGTAATTCTTCATAACTATAATTAGTAATCTTCCAATTCTTGATAATCATTTGATATCCAGGAAGTTTTTCTATCCCTCGCATCGAGAAGTTTGATTCAGATGCGGCGGCCGAAAAGGATGAGGACTCAGTGAGACCAGAAAAAGAGCACTTGTTAACAACATAAAAACTAACGGCACGATGAAAGGGTTCAGACCTTTTGGGCTCATGTGTAAGATACTCCTTTGCTTCTAAAAATAAAACTTTTGCTGAAGTGCGATCAGGATATTTAGTTTTTAATTTGACTAATTCATCCCGAAGTTTCTTTCCGTCTTCTTGTGTTACTCGCCAAAAATTATACAGAGGTTCGTAAAGATCATTAACCCAGATATCCAAGTGTGGATAGGTCTGAGTCATCCAGATAGCAAACGATCCTCCACCAAGAAATGCTTCACGGTATTGAGTATAGTTACTCATGTTTGGTAGAAACTGTGCCATCTTTTTGACAGCACGAGATTTACCACCAGGATAACGAAGAGGTGTTTTCAAAGAGGTCATAGAATCAGTTTCTTTTCAGGAGCAACAATTTTGTTAAACATGGATCGATATTGCTGCACGAGATCTGGACTGGGATCTGTAATATACATTACCATATTACGATTAACTTCTAAATCACAAATGTCAGGATTTTGTAGGGGTGCCCAAGGTGCAAATCCAAGTTGAGTGCCGTCTTGATTGACAGGCATTGCTACAATAGCATCCTGAATTTTTATTGAGTCTGCAGTTTCTTCTAGTAAATCACAGATGACATTTTCACCACTAATGAAACGAATGTTTTTTACGGACATAATTACTCCTTCATAATAAATTGATTGGTCTTTGGAAACCATAGTATATCTATGGCACTATTGTAAAACGTTTTTCTGGCATTGGCAAGTGATTCGACTAAAGGTTTTCCTGCCATATTGAAACTAGTATTGAGTAATACACCAATACCAATTCTTTGTTTGATTGATTTCAAAAGAGTATATAAATGATGATCTTCTGAAATGGTTTGAATCCTACAAGTGTTATCTACATGGGTTACCCCTGGTATTCTAGCACTCTTTACATCAAAACTCATAGTCATGTAGTCACTATTTACAGTGTCTACCATTTCAAATAATTCATCAGCATCTTCCCTTAAGCAAATTGCTGCAAATGGTCGATACCATTCTCTATTCTTAATCCTATTTACAATTTCTTTTGCATCTTTATTTGTGGCATCGAAAAGAATAGATCTATTACCAAGAGCTCTTGGTCCTGCTTCTGCCAATCCATTAAAGACAGCAACAGATTTTTGATTGCAAAGTTGATCTGCAATGAAGTCAACGCTACACTTTTGATATTCTTCAGGAATAGAATAGTTTTTTCCATGAAACATAGTACCCATCAAAGAAAACTTAGATGTAAAAGGCATTGCATAACTAATAGCAGCACCTATAGAATTACCAGAGTCATCTGCTAAAGGACAGAAATAGAAATTATAATCTGGAAATCGTTTGACTAAGTAAGAGTTAGCAACAACGTTTAATCCATATCCACCAGTAATACAAACATTTTTCGATTCTTCATTTTTTACATATTTTTCTACTAGGTTACCCAAACACTCTTGAGTTTGCTTTTGAATTTCATAGGCATAGTCAGCATAAAATTTATGATCACCCTCTTTTATTTCACCATTCAAAGTAAGATCGCAGTAGGTTTTGTTGAATGCTTGATTGTGATTTATTTTATCCACACCATACATATCAATTTGCTTTCTTAAATGGATAAAGTATCTATCTAAAGGTCGATTATCAACAAAGTAATTTGGAGTATTCCAGGATTGACTTCCATATGAAGCAAGTCCCATGGTTTTACCATTGTCAAATGGATTCTCACCAATTAAAGAAGTTGCTGTTTCATAAACTTGTGTAATATTGAAAGAAGAATCGCAGTGTATATCTGCAATAGGATAAAACTCTTGCACATCATCTAAAGATCTTTTCAGATTTTCACCCTCTGTATAATGTGCCATCCTCCAAAAAGATTTATACAAAGCATCAAATCCAAAAAGTGTGCTGCGAAACACACTCTCGGATTCCACCATCATATGATCAAAAACACTTCCGTTTCTATCAACAACGATAGTTGTTGCTTTATCAAAACCACTAGCAACAAATGCTAAGGATGCATGAAATAGATGGTGTGATTTTTCAGGTGTAACAATTTCACATCGCCATAATTTTTTACATAGAGATTCGGTTTTCTCCTCACCATCAGCAAAAACAATTAAGTCAATACCTTCACCAAATTCCTCATAAATTTTAAGAAGACTTAGCATGGGTGTTTGATCTCTTTTATTGTGAGATAACCGCTCTTCTTTATAGTATCGTAAAATTTCACCCTCTTCTAAAAGACATACTGAAGAATCGTGATAAGCACTAACTCCTAATATTCTTTTATGAATATCCATAATAAAAAATTCCTCACATATATGTGACTACTAAACTAATCCTAAACTTATCTATAGGTGTTTCTATACGATGCTCCTGAAGTCCGTCAAATGTTATGGCATCATCTTCTTTTGGATCATGAAATCCATTGCCAACAAATGTTCTTCCTCCTGCATCGGTCAAATAAACAAGCAAATTATTGTGTGGAAAGTCATGATCTACATGCCAGGGAGATAACTTCGGAGATCCTTGAGGATAACAAAGATTGAAATTAATCCTAAAGATACAATTTAATACTATATCATTATATTCTAATATATCTAATACTACATTATGCACAAACTCAGCATGATCTGAAATAATTTCTGGATATCTATGTCCATCTTTCTGAGGTCTTCCAATGATAGTATGACCAAAAAATCCAGGATGAGAATTGGGATTCCATCCATTATGAGTCCAAGTAAAGGTATCTGACAATACCCTACTTTTCATCTCATAATAATTTACAGTCTTTGGATTCTTTAGTTTGGTTATCATTTAAAACTACATTCAAGCATTAACTGAGTTAAACAAGCAAGAAGATTGATCTCTTGATCCACAACAAAAGCAGACTTGTATTGATACTCTGCAATAATAATAACTGCTGCAGCAACACTAGGACCATCCATCACACCAGACAGATTATCATAAAGTTTACGCATAATAGATGTGGGATCACTATCAAGATTTTGAGTTACCCACTTCTTTACATCATTGAATTTCTTATTACGCAGTGCGTCTACAAGACTAGTGATATTAGCATCACCTAACGTCGCCAGAATACCAGTGTCGATAGACCCCGTGCTACTGTAGCGTTGCAACTCATTAAGAGTGCGTCGGAAGTCTGGGAAGTATTTCTGGACGACCTCTGCCACAACTCTGCCATCGTGGGTGATCTCCTCGCGTTGGAGGATATCTGTGCAACGTTTAAAGAAAGATGCTGCAAGAGTTTGCTTAGTCTGCCCACGAACATTGAATTCAATTACCGTCGTCCTACTATGTAGAGGTTCGATAATTTTATTTTTGAAGTTACAAGTGAATATGAACCTACAGTTTTTTTGAAACTCTTCGATACTTGCACGAAGGAGAAGTTGGACATCTGCGGTTGTGTTATCTGCCTCATCAATGATAAGCACTTTGTGACGAGCAGAAGCAGTGAGAGACACAGTAGAGGCAAAGTTTTTTGCCTGATTGCGTACAGTGTCCAGGAATCTACCTTCATCCGATCCATTGATAACATAATAGTCAGCACCTAATTCCTTACATAGTGCTTTAGCGATAGTAGTTTTACCGACACCAGCAGTGCCAGACAAAAGGAGATTGGGAATCTCACCCTGGTCAATGAAACTCTGGAAGGTTTCTTTCACATTGGCAGGAAGAATACATTCCTCAACAGTCTGAGGACGATACTTCTCTACCCATAAAAAATCATTCATCACTTTTTGTCGTTTTGTTTCTTTAACCAGTCTTGAAATTTTTTCTTTCCCGCTACTACAGCAGTCCAAGGAGCATAGAGGGGACCATCATAATCTTTTTTAACCATTAGGTTCTAGAGCAATTAAGTATTTCACATTATCTGCTTCAAATCGAGCAACATTGTGCTTGCTGATAGTCACATCGTAACCCTGATTATAGAGTTTGAGATTCTCCATCTTAAAACAATAACAAAACTCATCATCAGTCTCACCAACTTCAATAGAATATGTGTTGGAAGTTTCATTCTTTTTATCTGTCAAGCAGAGTTGCATTGCTCCATCATGCCCAAACAGACAGAGATCAGGCACACCACAGATAGACCATGCTTTACGAATCTGCTGAAGTACTGGTGCTTCAAGACGGAAGCGCACATCTTCAGTAGGAAGATCAACGTCTTTTTCAGGTGGAGTGACAATGATGTCAGGATCTGAGTAAAAGAATTTAACCTTAGATCTTCCAGCAGGATTGCTGACGAGTAAATGTTGATCCGCCTTAGTATCAATTACAGGAGCACCTTCAAATAGATTGAAGACTTGAATCAAAGAAGGCAAATCATAGATTGCCATGTTTCTATCAAAAGTTTCTTCTACCTTCGCCTTAGCAAGAATATTCTTATTCAGACTGAGTGTTTCAATCTGATTGCCTGGTTTAATAACAATCGACTTATTGATAGTCGAAAAGTTTTGTAGCAGGTCAATAGTCTCTTTGGAAATTACTGTCATTGAGGATAGGATTCGGTGATTTTGGTTTTATCGGAGAAGTGAAGTAGCAGTAATGCGTAGTGAAGGATCTTAATGATATCACGACGGGCAGTGCCCTTACGATCATAGCGTGAAGCATACTTGAGGATGTTGCTACGGCAGAATGCCTCAGCGTCTCCACATGCTTCAATTAGATCTAACGTTTGAATGCTGTCGTTACCAGCAGAATAGTGTTGTCCATACGTCCCTGAGATATAATCGCGCAACTCCTTGAGAAGCGCGTCTTCATTGTACTTCATAATCAGTTGTTTTCTTCGTCCTCATTATATTCGGAATCTTCTCCAGCGTCAACCTTAGTGTAGAGATCAAGGAAAGATTGTTTGGTATCTTCATCAAATCGATTGATGCAATTGGTAATTGCTTTCAAACGGTCTCCAAAAATATCATATGCTTGCACAATGTGGACCAGACGACGGGTTGTAATGATTTCATCCACACCACCATCATAGAAGGTCTTGCGGATAACTCCTGCCCACTTGACTAGCATATCAGCAAAGTCAGAATTGCAACCATTGTTAAGTAGAATCTTAGTTTCTACCGTAGCAGTTGGATACTCTTGCTCAAAGGTTACAGGGAAACGCTCAAGGAATGCTTCATTAAGCACGTTAGTGCCAACGAATCGACCATCCTCACTACCCTTACCTTTAGTATTGGCAGTAGCAAAGATAGTAAATCCTACAGCAGGACGGACATACTTACCAATTTTTTTCAGGAAAATACCCTTTCCTTCAAGCACAGATTGCAAACACAAGATCTTGTTAGATGCCAGGTCAACTTCATCTAGAAGCAACACAGCTCCCCGCTCCAAAGCCTCGATGACAGGACCATTATGCCAAACAGTTTCGCCGTCAACCAGACGGAAACCACCAATAAGATCATCCTCGTCGGTTTCAATGGTAATGTTTACACGAATCATTTCCCTATTTAGAGAAGCACATGCTTGCTCAACGGAAACAGTCTTACCATTTCCTGATAGACCCGTAACAAAGGTTGGATAGAAACGACGGGATTGAATGATTTTTTTAATATCACCAAAGTTTCCATAGGAAACATAACTAGAATCCTTATCAGGAACAAATGATTGCTGATCAGATTCTGAGTCAACATTCATTTGCTTTTCAAGTTGCTCAGCCACAGTAAGATTCCACTTACCCCTACCAGTTTTATAATCTTGAATCCTCTTACATGCAGTAGGATATGAAATGCCCAACGTATTTGCTGCAGCACGGACTTGATCACTATCGACTTCGGTGCCAAACCCACTGGTTAGGCAGTCAATCAAGTTTGTAGTTGTGACTTCAGACTGGCGAGGCATTGGTTTCCTTCGATTACTTTGTAATTATAGCAGGTCTTGGGTTGATTTGGGTCAAATCCAGGACGGTTTACGATGTGGCACACGTAGATAGTTGGATGCCACCCATGGTTTAGATGCAATATACATCTTATATGCTTCAATAGTACTTATACTATCATCAAATTTAAACTCCTCAGGCATTGCACGAACAAACGAGGTGTGATCTTTCCATTTTGCATAAGGAATAATTTCATCAGCAGCAAAGATAGCAGAAAAACAAGTATGGATTTTACCATATCGATTTAAATACTCTTCACATAATGCAATGCCATGCTCAAGCAACCATCTAGTGTTTGCTACAGTCTCGTTTGCCCACTTGGTGCAGGGGTGATTACGGAATGCTCCCTTCTCTGTAGCGTATGGTGTGCCGTCTGCCTTAGGCAGTGTGCCATAACCATGACCCCACTTGTCAGAGCATACGATAGCAAGCATCTGACAGGTCTCTAGAGGCATTTTGACAATGTGCTTGTCAGGTAGGACAGCGGCAGACTTCCATGGACTTTCATTTGTGACGAAAATGTTCATAGTAAATGCGTTAAAGAAATCACTAGGAGGAATGCAATCATGATAACTACATCCCAAGATTTTGTCCTTACAAAGTAAGGAATTGAAATACTATCACCTACCAATTGCAATACAACACCAACTGTTGTATTGATATGTAGAATAATAAAGTAAGCAATGATCACAAGACCACTGCCCAATACTCTCATAGGGACAGTAATATTCATTAGAATACTGCAGTTACTCCTAGGATAGTTGCTCCAGGGTTTCGTGCCAAGGCAACTTTTTTGGCATCTTGATAATCTGTAGCAATAACAATTTCATCGAAAACTGTTCCTGCCTTGAATAGTTGTACTTTACACTTCATGCGATTTGCTCAACAAATGCGTTAAGGATAGTTTTGTTTGTCATCTTAGACCCCATGTGCTTTTTGAATGCACGACTCAATTCTGCTTTAGTTGCAACTTCACCTTTCTGTTTTACATTCAAATCTTCAGTGCCATTACCAATATACTGATTTGGCATAAAGAATTGTTTGGTAAATCCACTCACCCCACCAATTTCAACAAATTTCTCTTTACTCCATTGCTTTGAATACCTCTCTGTATCTTCTACCATTTCCCTAACACACCTAGTCATCTCAGTTTTACTGCAGAGACGAATACCAATCCAATTATAGTCGGTGATCTCTTTAAAGAAAGAAACAATTTCTTTAGTGGTTTCATACGGACTAGTTTGTATACGACGAGAATATCCAGTAACAGGATCACGAAGGATAAAAATTTTATTACGATTGTGGCAAAGATATTCAGATTTCATTTCCCCACCACGGTAGTGGTCTTCAGGAATTCTATAGGCAAATGACAGTGGATTGGATTCACCATCGGTCAGTGCAACTACATTTACTTTCTGCACTTTATCAACTAGTTTCATTTGCTTAACTGCTTCTCGCATACAAATAGTTGCTTCTCCAAGAGGTGTGCCACCCAAAGAGTATTCACTCAAACAACCATGTGCAGAGTAGTGGCAGATACCCCATGACTGTGCCCAAATAAATTGCATTTGCATATCAAGTTGTCTGGCATTCATTTTGGATGAGAAGAATTCCAACAAACGAAAATCATTTCCTATGTGTAAGGTATTTTCTGATGAAAGAATTCCATGATCTTCACTATACCTGCTGTAGTATCCACTTTGAAAAGCATATACTCTGAAAGGAATCCCAACTTTCCGACAAAACCAAATCAAGTTATAGGTTTGCTTTAAGGTATCCATCAGGACATTGCCCATCGATCCAGACCAGTCAAGCAACATAATCATTCCATGATTTTTACCGTCAGGAATCACCGTTACTTTTTTAAAAATATCTTCATTATAACGATAGGTATGTAGTTTGTTTGTATCAAGCACACCTGTACGAGAAGTTGCAGCACGAGCATATTGATCTGCAGACTTCTTCATCTCAAACTGTTTGACCAAATAGTTAACAGATTTCTGAGCAGACTTCTTATACTCTTCACATTTTTTGTAGGTGAAATTTAAATTATTACAGTAATAGTCATGCTCTTTCTGATCTTCAAATGCCTTTCCATTAAAATAAAAATTTAACTTCGAGTGTGTTTCCTTCCATGAAACTACATAATCATTTAAGTTAATTTTAGGTAGATCGAGATAAACCCATTCCTTAGCATCATCATCAACCAGAGTTTCCAATGCTTCCTGCAAAGCAGCGTCAGTCATAGACTCAGTTTCATCATACTCTCTAGCAGAGAATGAAGGTATATCTAAATCTGTGTCACTCTGATCAATATCATCTCTCCATTCACGCTCTCGCCTTTCTGCCTCTTCAAGCATTTCTTCATGAGTCATATATTCCTCAGACTCATCTCCTCCAGAAACTTCTTCCTGACGATCTGCTTGTGCTTTACCATCTTTAGATGATGGCATCATCTGCTCTTTATTCTCTTGCTTTTCTTTAGCATATCCATACAACTCTTCGGCAAGAGCAATAACTTCTTTAAAAGTATTTGTGTTTGCTGCACGAGAAACCCACACTTTCTCATCATCAGAGAAAAACATATCGGGGTTACCCTTGAAGTAAAGATTGATACGATCAATCAGAGAAAGACTTTCAGTATCACTATCCTTAACTCCAAAGAAATCATCATTCCACAACTCACGATACCCCTCAAAGAAAGACTTGCGAAGACCAGGATAGGTGCGCTTCATCATCTTCTCGATACGAGCATCCTCTAGGACATTAACAAAATCTTTTGGAGCAGTCCCAAAGTCTTCATTAGGTGTATAGAGAGCATGTCCAACTTCATGTCCAACCAGCAAGTCATATACTATGTTGGAAGCACTCTTCCAAATAGGAAGAATAAGAGTCCTACTATTGACATCAAAACAGGCAGTGCTGACCTTACGATGCTCAACCTTAAGATTTTCAGTTGCTAGCAGACGAGCAAGATTGCCTTTGACTTCTGTGTTGACTGTCATGCCATCTCTGTGTTTACTCACTTAGTATAGCACCGTCGTCAAGGTGTGGGGACACTATAGGGACACTTTGGTTACTGTCCCAGTGGCGGATCACTCCAGCAATAATGAAGCAATTAGTAATGAGATAGCTAAAAAACACGAGAGATCGTATAACAACAATAGCATTGTCATACCTCTCGGTCTTCTCATCAGAGAACGAACCCAAGGCATACTTCCAAATCCTTAATATTTTTTTCACACAAGCATTCCTTTCTCTTGTAAGAAATGTAATGTGTCATGCATGTTACCACGATGCTTGAGACCAATAGAAATTTGTGGATATGTGGCATCACACCCAAACTCTTGTTGAAATTGATGGTCTGTAAAATCCTTATCCAAGAAGTATTCATGGAAATCTTCATGAATACTTTTCAAGAGCATAGCAGCTCTTTCACACTCTTGACTACCGTTACTGTAAATTACTGCTTGCATTAGTCTCTTTGTCTCCAGTCGTCAGGTTTGTCTTGTTGAAACCATTCTAACATGTCATCGGCAGATGTAAACCCCTTCTTATGATTGGATGGATCGGGGTCTCCTAGTCCCATCCTATTCAGAAAATCATCTGTACTACCCTCTTCAATCTGTTGAGAAGATTGCCTTCGTGCTTTTTGTAACCAATCTCTAGCAAGTGTATGACTCTTAGCAAGTTTCTCTGCCCAAATCATATCGTCTAGTTTTACCTCTTCACCATTAGCAATACATTTACAAATGAATTCCAGTCGTAGTCGGTATTGTGTAGAAAGCAAAAGTTTCTCCCCCTAATCAAATTTATTTAGGACTCATCAGATACTTTAGAAAAGTCATTGACCTTATTAAATTTAAGAGTCCTTAAGAACTTATCAACTAGAATCTCACCCTTATGAGAAATAACAAATACATTAGTATCTTCACTAAGACTACGAAGAATCTTTAGCAATTCAGATGTAGATGAATCATCAAGAGATGAATCGAAAACCTCATCCAAAATAAGAATGTTTGTAGACGCTGAATTTTTCATCTTTGCAATCTCCCTCCAAGTAAACAAGAGTGCTAGATCAATCTTCTGCTTTTCTCCTTCAGAGAATGATGCATAAGAAAACTCATCTCTAAATCTACTTTTAATAACTTCATTAAACTCATCATCTAAAGTAAAGTTTACATAAAAGTCCATTGATTGGAGATACTTATTAATCAGTTGATTGAATACTGGAATATATTTTTTAATGATCTGACTTTTGATTCCACTATCTTTGAGGAGAGAAGATACTACTTGATACTCATCAATTTTTTTACTGATGTCTGAGCAATCAACTTTGGTTTTTTCATATTCTTCCGCCACCTCTTTCATGTAAATTGTTTCCTTATCAATATTTGGTGTTATCTCTTGCAGTTTAATAATTTCATCTTGAATGCGAAGATTTTCAAACTCCAATCTAACATAATCTCTATCAAGAGTAGAAAGATTACTGGTCATTTCTTTTAATTGCATTGACTGATCAGAGATCTGAGTAACAATATATGATGCTTCTTTTATATCACTATTAAAAGACTCAATCTCTTTAGCAAGAATCTTTCCTGAGTGGGTCAGAATATCAACTCGATCTTTCTTAAAGTCACCACTAATTTCCTGTGTGCATGTAGGACATACATCATGCCCTTTAAAAAATTTTAGGTCCTTGGCAATTATTTTCAACTCAGACTTTTTATCTGCCTGTCCTTGACGAAACGTTGACAGTGTTTTTACTGCAGAATCATAGTCACCAAGTTTAGTTTCAATGATATCAATTTCTTTCTCTACACAACTTTTATCTTCATACACCTTCTGCATTAAGATAAGATTCTCTTCATACTTTTTCCTTTTCTCTTCTTGACGATTCTCATTCACTTCTTGAAGAGATGAAATGAGTTTTGTTTGTGCAGAAACTTTACCCTCAGCAAGCGTCAGCAGGTGATCGCAGTCTCTACTTTGTATTTGTGCTGATCTAATCTTATCTTTAAGCAGCGTATTCATGTTGGAGAAGATTCCAATATCTAGAAGATCTTCGACAACTTCTCTTCGATGAGCAGCAGGTAACTGCATAAAAGGCACAAAGGTGCTACTTCCAAGAATAACAACCTGAGTGAAAGACTTGTAGTTAAGTTTAAGTATGCTCTGCTCAAGGTATTTCTGAGTGTCCTTAGTAGCAGCATCTTGGTCGATAAATTTATTATTTTTATAAACTTCAAATAAATTTGGTTTGATACCACGAAAAACTCGGTAGTCATCTTTACCAATAGTAAAGGAAACCTCAACTTTCAAACCCTTCTCGTTAATAGAGTTTACAAGTTGAGGTTTATTAATTTTACGAAAGGGTTTATTAAACAGTGCAAAGCACAACGCATCTAATATTGTAGACTTGCCAGCACCATTACCTCCAATAATTAGAGTGGAGTTGGATTCATCTAGTTTGATTTCAGTCCACTGATCACCTGTCGAAAGAAAATTCTTCCAACGAATACTCTCAAATAAAATCATAGTTGTGGTGGTGGTACAACAAAGTCGTTGTTGGTAATTACGGTGTAGAAGTATCCATAGTTATCACAGTTTTGTGATACTGTGCTAACGTCAACTTCAGAAATTTCTAATTCATTATCAAAACCTTCTGCTTCTAAAAGAGTCCAATACCTTTCTGCATCTTCAGAATCTTCAAATATTTGTACAGTCTTAACTCGATCTTTATTATAAACAGCGTAGACACCACCTGTAGATTTATCTGTAAGAATAAACATTAGATTTCGCATGCTTCGATATAAAGTGATCTCATGATGTTCTTCACACTATTAGAATCAACCTTTAAATCAATATCGTCTATGTATTTATCCAGTAGTGTCATAGTATCTTCAGTTTCCATGACTTCGGATTTCCCTAATTCTACGCTAAGATCTTCAATAATTTTTAGATCTGCAAGACCAATAGATTGTAGTTGCGAAACTGTATAATCAAATTTGGCATAGTCACCCTTATCTTCAACGATGAGTTTTACAAATGTGCCCTCTAGATTTTTAGGAATTTCAACTCCATTATTATAATGCAGTTTATGAAACATGTCAAAGGGATTACGATAAAACGTAGTCTTCAAAGTATCGGTATCAAAAATATGGAAACCTCTCTTTGAAGCATAGTCATTCCAATACAATTGATATGGATTACCAAGGTAAGTAATATTACCTTTAGTAGACTTCATGTGATAGTGCCCAGTAAAGACTTTATCAAACTTTGAAAATACAGATGCATCCATACCACTATTCATAACATGACCAGGATGAGCTTCAAACCCATTGAGCTCAAGGTGACCCATACAAACATTAGCGGGAGTGTTTGTAATTTCATCAAACACTACATCTCTATTGTCATCGCAAATCCAAGGAAGAAGAAGTATAGGAAGACCATCAAAATTAATAGTTGTGGGGGAATCATGGATTATAATATTCTCATATTCTCCCAATAGTTGTCTGGGAGCATTAATCCTTAGTGTATTCTTATAATAGATGTCATGATTACCTGTAAGCATATGCATAGTTACTCCCATATCCTCAAGGGGAGTAAACCACATTTCTTTTGCTTCACTCAGAGACATGAAATTAATCGATCTCCTCTTATCAAATGTATCTCCTAAACACAATATGGTGTCGATACCAGATGCCTTGATAAAAGGAATCACTATTTCATTATAGAATTTTTTATAACTATTAATGAATGACTGATTATCGTTTCTTACTCCAAAGTGTTGGTCGGTAATCAGCAGTATCTTCATCGTTTAGAATTAATAGAAATACGAGATTTCATTTGATTATACTCGGATCCTCCTTCCCCGTCAACTGAAAAGACTTCATCATATCCAGATTTCTCAAGGATCTTATCTTTAATTTCCATCTGTCTTTTTTCTTTCTGGATCCTTCTCAGGAATGCATAGTACACAATCTGTGTGAAGTATGCAAACGGATTCTTGCTCTTGGCAGGATCAAAGTTGTCAATGTATTGAATACAATTTTCTATACCATCACAAATCATATCATCTTTATACATGTAATTGATAAAGTTTGGTCTGTATGATAAGTGTGTAGCAATTTTTAAAAAACAACTACCAATATAATTTCCCACTCTAGGTTTTGGCAGACCCTTGATTTGTGCAATTTCGACATTATCTCGATACTTCATTAAAGCAGCAAGAAAATCTTGGTTGTTTACATAGTGTTGTTTTTTAGAAGGTTTCATTTGGGTTTTGCATTGTTTATATTATAACACACTTGACAAGATTGTCAATTCTCTGTAGAATAACACTGTCAGGGTTGAGAAGGATTCTTATATATCTTTTCTAATAATCTTCTAGCATCATCGATCTTACCCAGATACCCCATGTCTGGATCTAGGTCGATTTTTTGTTTCTCTAAAACTTCTGCGGGATTTTTTCCTGTGAGATATGCTTCATACATGAAAGTAAATTCTTTAGACAATGATGCTAAAGACATGATATCTTTTTCTTGGAGGATAAAGAAATCCTCATTACTCATTTGCATCCAATGAGAGAATCCCATTCCCTTTACAACTTTACCTTCATCCAATTCTTTAGTAAAAATTTCAATGACTACAGGATTGCTCATATAAACAAGAGTTTGTCCCTGATCTTCAGAAAGTATTGCCTTAGCAACAATCTCCTCACCACTTATCAGTTTAAATAATCCGTAAAATTCTTCGTCGTGTTTTGCGTAATTAATCATAAGCCTTTACTTTTACATCTATGATTTCATAATTAAATTTTTCTTCGTTATATACCTTGATCCTTTCCATCATGTGATTGAGAGTATAGTTATTACCTCTATCAGTAGAAATGTCATCCGCTATATCATATAATGTTGCTTGTGATTTATTTTCTCCCTTCCTTAAGACACGACCAATAGACTGTAGGTTGCGTATTCTGGACTTTGAAGGTGAAGCGAAAATAACGTTGTGTAATCTCTTGATGTTGATGCCAGTTGAGAATGTGCCGTAGGATGCAACAATAATTGCGTTGTCTGATTTTTCAGTCAAAGCGCGAATGTCTTCTCGGTCATCTACATCAACACCCCCATGCACCAAATGCACAGGTCTATCTGTGTAACTATTTATCATCTCGTAAAGGGGGATCCCGTGACGCTCTACATAGTTGAAAAGGACTAAAGTATTTCCTTTTAGATCACATGTAAGATTGCGGATAAATTTATTTCTACCTTCATGATCTATAAGGTAATCAATTTCATCTTGGTATCCTTCAAACAGTTTCTCTTCATGCTTGATTAAAACAATCTTTACTTTTAATTTAGCAACGTATCCTGCCTTCATTAACTCGTTAGTTCTCGTTACTTGAGAGCACCTACCAAATACACCTTCTAAAACCAACTGATTGACATTTGCACCATCTAGTGTGCCTGTAAATCCAATACGATATTTACATTCATGCAACTTACCCATCAGAGACGTAAGAGATTTAGCTTTGAAAAGGTGTGCCTCGTCACCGATAACTACATCGAACCTGTCAAACCACTTACGCGGTTCCTTATAGACAGATTGCCAAGTGGTAATTACCACCTGATGATTCGTGTATTTTTCTGCCCCCGCATATATTTTGTGGCAGTATTCGGACGCCATCCATCCATATTCCTCAAAGTCCTTATACATCTGCTCCACGAGAGAGGTAGTGGGAACTACAATCAAAATTGATCTATTGACATTGACATGGAATCTTACCAATGCGTAAATCATTAACGACTTACCTGATGCTGTTGGTGATAACAGGAGTCTCCTATTATATTTTAACGCCTCATAGATTGCTTTATACTGATAATCACGTACCTTTAAGGATGAGGGTAAGCGCAAAGATTTTACAAACCCCGCTACCGATACTGGAGTGATCATTCCATTTTCACTTAATGGATGACCAAAATATTTACACTCCTCCATCTCATATTTGTATCCTCTTTTGTCTGCCCAATCCAAGAGATAGTCAATGAGTCCTACATAAATCTCTCCTGTGCCTGGAGAATACAATCTAATTTTTCCATCCCAACCTTTATATCTTTTATTTTTCTGCATGAATTTTGCAGACTCTACTTCAAAAGTAAAGAAATCTGATAACTCATAATTGATATGTGGTTCTGCTTCGACCTTTAAATATACTTCATTCTTCTTTCGGATTTTCAAATCAAACATAAGGCGGACCATAAAACCATGATACAAGAGATTTTCTATGTCCAGTAGTTACAGGTCTTACCCTATGCCACTGATTTGATAGAAAAAAGACTGCGGAGTAAGTCTTAGGTTTAATGGTAATAAACCTTTCTTTTTCCCCTGGTTTATATATCTCCAAATCAAACTCCCCTCCTTCGTAGTCTTCGTTGAGAAAGAGAGACATGCTAATCTTACGTACAACACCATTCATTACCTTTGGGTGTTGATCTATATGCCAATCATAAAACCCGCCTTCACCATAAGATCCAAACTGCACAGGTTCTACACCAGTAATGTTTAGATTCCAATTTGCTTGCCTATTAATTTGTTTTACCATACGCAAAAGCATGATCATAAGATTTTTATCTTTGACCCATGCCACGTCGGTCATTCTTTTTGTGCCAGTTTTTTGATTATATAATCTTCCGTTTTCCCATTCTAATGTGGCAGATGTAATTGCTTTCTGGACCGTTGCTATTGAGTCGCGATTAAAATCAACTTGCTTATAATAGAAACCGTAATTCATTAAAACCCATTCTTAAATTTCTCCCACTCAATGGCATTTTTAATTTGAAATGTCCTGTTGTTAATTTGTTTCAGTACACTTTCAAGAAACACTAGAGTCTGCTCTATGTATGCGATCTTATAATGAAGTTTTTTGATGTCTTCATCCGCATCAATAAACATCATGATCTCTTCTTTAGTTGTAAGTTTGAGGTCAAATGGCATCTCTTTGTATATGGTAGATGGTGCCTTACCTTTGTAATACAACCATTTGTCTCTGACAAGTTGATTCAATTCAAACTCTCTTTCTTTTTTCATAAGAGAATATGTATTGAAAAACTCCATGTATCTCATATGGAGTTGTGGGACTTTTGTAGATTCTTCGCAGTAAAGATCAGTGTCAATAACACTATCCTTTTTCCACATCTCCTGAAGTTTTTCTAGATTCATAACGATACTTAAGTGCTTGTAAATTCCATCCTTGTGCTAAACTCTTGGGTCCATTCTCTAGAAATTTTCTTTCTCTAGGAGTGAGCACCCAATTGTCAAGCATGTCTTGTCTCCATTCTATCATCTTCTTGTCCGACTGTTAACATTTCTGATTTCATATAAAGTATATTTAAAAGTTGCCGAAGAGGTGAAAAATTCATTATCACTTCCAGTTACATCAAATGAAAGTGTAGATAGATTAGTCGGCCATAAAGATTTAAATACCACATCAAAGTTGGCGTTATTGTTATTGTTTAAAATCGTTAGTGATGCATCAGAGTAACGATACTCAGTATTCAAACCACGACCAGGATCCCTGGCAGATTTAAATGCAACACGATCATCAATACTTTGTGGGGTGCCTAGAGCACGAATCCAGTTATGCAACTGCATATAATTTTCTAGATTTTCATCCACAATAAAATCAATCGTAAGCTCCCCATACTGAACGTTTCCTTCAGTAGGAATAGGCACCATACCTCTAGTTGGAATATCAACGTTTCCTAAGGTTATATCTGGAATTGCTGCACGTTGACACAAAAATGAAACCTTCTTTGCTTTCTCCAATACAAAGATAAATCCAATTGGTGAAAGGAAATTTCTATTTGTTAACTGCTCGTTATACCAGTTTGCCATTCAACTGTTTTATTCATCAATAGTATTTAGATAAAAAAAAGGAGGGACCTAAGTCCCTCATCACTTCCTCCACACGGAAAGAATATTTATCTACATAAGCACTTCTCTACAGATTCTTTTACATGATGCTTGATGTGTATCGTCGCACTCGATTAAACATTCATAGTAATCGTTTATTTTTTCTAATTCTGTGGAATCCTCAACATGTTTCCATTCATATAATTGATTTCTAGAAGCGAGGGTATTCATAGTTTTTTCTGTTTGTAACTGCGATTCATAATGAAATTCAAATTTGGATTCATTTGATGACCCCGTAATTCTATACTATCTAGGTTAGTTTGTTAGGAAATACTGACTTAATGCAACGAATATTATTGCCTACTAGTTTATACTTAAGCATAAAAAAAGGACCCCGAAGGGTCCAGTAGTTGTGTATCCTGATGGATCACATAAGGTTTGCAACCTGCACACGACGGTAGTACTTGTTGGCGTTGACGGTAAGTGCGCCACTGCCTTGGGTAAGACCACCAGAGAAAGGATTGGAGACCATGCCGTAGCGAGTCTTGAATCCAATTTTTGGTTGGAAGGTGTCAGGGTTGATCGCTCTGACTTGCTGCAGAGGAACGTATGGGCAATAGAAGAGTCCAGCGTCATAAGGTGACGTGCCCTTATAACCAGTAACGTAGTAGTGCTTATCGCTTACGTTAGCAGAGTAAGGATCGACATAGACCTTAATGCGACCATTCAAGGTGCCAACCAGTGTGCTGGAGGTATCATCAACACCTGTGAGGGCGTTGTTGCCTTGAATGGCGGGGGTGTAGTCAAGGACACCAGCCATACCCAGTGCAGAAGCAACGTCTGCAGAGCAGATCAGGATGTTGCCTTTCCCGCGACGAGTTTGCTGACCAATAGCGTTAGCATCTCTTTCGATTTGGAAAAGAAGTCCTTTGAACTTCTCAACCGACCAACGACCGTTGCTGTCAACGTCGAGGTCAAATACACCAGCGTTAGCGGTATTGTTTTGAGCACCAGCAACAGCGTTTGTGTAGATGGTACGAATAACCTCACGGTTGATCTCAGCAAGGATCTCAGTCGAGAGGATGTTAGCGAGCTCTTGCTCCGCATCCAGACCATGAATTGCCTTCAGGTCTTGTGCCATCTCGATGCTGTACTCAGCCTTCAGGGCGCGAGCTCTTGCAGTAACGGTGACTTTCTCGATTGAGAAACCCATCTCACGGAATGCCGTGCTGCTTGAAGAATCATCGAGTGCTTCAACAGTTGCCGTGGTCATGCCAGTGGCATCGTCTGCTTGCTCATAGGTTCCAGCAGGGGAATCATTGAGAAGTCCAGGGTTGTTGCCTTGGGCGTCGTTGGTTGCGTCAGACGCACCAGGATCGTATGCACCAGGACCGCCAGAGAAACCAGCGTTAGGCTCGTTGAAGAATGCTTCGTCGTAACCGCTAGCAGCAGGAGCACGCTCACTACCATAGTTGGTACGCATTGCGAAGATCAGTCCAGTAGGACCAGTCATTGGTTGAACGCCTGCAACATCATATGCAATGAGTTGAGGCATGGAGCGACGGATCAGGCTGATCAGCACAGGGTCGAAACCTGCTACTGGACCAGTTGCTGTATCGCCACTAGTGTAACCTGTGGTTTGCAGAGTTTCGGTAAGGATCTTACCTTCTTCTGCGATTGCTCTTTCTTGGTTTTCCAGAAGTTGTGCGACAACGCCTTTCTTATATGTATCCTGAATCTCAGGGAGAGAATCGTGATTAAGAACGGGTGCCCACTTTTCTTGGAGATTAGCGAATGCCATTTGAAATTTCCTTTTAAAAAGTAGTAGTGTTTAACAATTAATCATTTAGACCACATCTTAAGTGCATCCACGTATTTCGACATGGTGCCAGATGTAGTATCTTCTACAAGGGTCTCTCCTCTATCTTCGGTAGGCTCAGTTGTTTCCACAACCGCCTTGCGAGTAAAGTATGATTCCTTGATAGTTTCGACTTTAGATCTAAAGTCTTCTTCAGTTTCAAACTCAACACCCTCTGCCAGAGAAGCAAGCTTCTCCTTCTGAGTCTCTGCAAGACCTGCAGCACACTCAATCACAATTTCCATCTTAATATAATCTCCCAACTGCTTATTCAGTTGGACGTTGGCGTCGATTTGCTCGTTGAGTTTAGCTTCCATTTCATCAATCTCTCCAACCATACCATCAAGTAGGTTGAATTTCTCTTCAGGCACACTCATGTTGTGCTCTACAAAGAGAGTTTTTAGGCCAGAGAAGAATGACTCCGAAATCTCATTTTTGATACCGTGCTCAATAGCGAGGGAATTATCTTCCATCCACTTTTGAGCAGCATAAGATAAGTAGTCATCGACCTTCTCGGCCAATTCTGTTTTGACGCTCTCTACCTGTTCGGTAAGAGTAGCTTCAAATGCTTCTTGGAGTGCAGCAACTTCAGTGTTAACTTTAGCGGTTACTACTGCTTCAAAGATTGTTGTTGCACGTTGCCTGAATTCTTCTGAAAGGTTTTCACCTGCGACAAGAGCGTCAACATCTTCAGTAAAGTCGTACTCGGTTTCAGCGAGGACTTCTTCGCCATCTTCCGTTTCCTCCATTTTTGCAGATGCGCCACTAGGCTTAGTGCTAGGGACTGGTGCCTTACTTACTGATTTAGCAGCAGAAGCGCCAGCATTTTTAGTACCTTTCGCACCTTCTTCAGAATCAGAAGTGACAGCAATCACCTTATTCGCACCACCTCCAGAGGCGTCCATTTTTTCACCAGGTTTAGCGTTTTTGGTGACGGGATCAGAACCTTCGGTCACTTGATCCATATTATCTAACTCTTTATCGAGTGATTCAGACATTTGATCTACTCCGTTTAGCATTTGATTGTCTTTATTTATTTATAAATTATAAACTCTTCAAAAATGCTGCAAACGCGGAGATTTTACGCTCCTGCAGATTAATAAGAGTTGCTTGATCAATTTCATCTTTGATTTCTGCAACTGCAGATTCCTTTAAGATGCCATTTTCCCATACCCACTCCTTACCTTCCATAATGCCATCGACAAAAGCGTCGGGAGCAGAAGGATCTGCTACGATATCAGCAGCAGTAGCAAGCATGAAATCATCGGCAACTACATTGCAACCTTCTTTCTTAACAAGAGATCCCATTCCGCGTGAAGAAACACCCAGTTTGACACCTTCGTCAAGAAGAGATCTTGCAATGTTACCCATTGGAGTATCAAGGATCTGTGCCTTACCAATAAAGTTATTGCCTTCTTGATTGAGAGAAACAATTCTATGGGAAACGCGATCTAGGTTAATTGAAGGACCATCGGGATGACCTAACTCACCAAGAGCACGACCTTTTTGAATATAACTCTCATCATATTTAGCAACTTCTCGTGCTAATGTTTTCACAGGATACATTCTACCATTGCGGTTTTTAACCTCTGCTTGAAGAAATACTCCCTCAATGAAATGGCGTTTCTTACCTTCTCTATCTTCGGTAAGAAAATCTACGTTTAGAATCTCTTCACTAATCAGTTTCATCTGTCGTTTCCTCTTCTGGGGTATTGGTGGTTTCTAATTCACTTTCACTTTCTGGTGGATCTTCAGGTTTTCTACCGTCAACTTCTACAGTTTCTGGTCCTTCAGTGCCATCAGGAAGTTGATCTGCAACTTGATCCGCCGAATCTTGAGCGGTATCATCTAAATCGAAACCCATACTTTTTGCAAATTCAAGTTTCTTTGCTTGAATAGCATCATAGGTTACCGAAGCTAAAGCATCGTTAGTTAAATCGACTGCTTTAGATTTATCGTCACCAAAGATACGGTCAACAATTTGTTTCGCAATGTCAGAAGGCATGATATTTATATAATGTTATAGTTATTTATTATTTAAAATTCGGCACGTCTAAGGTCACTACTACTAGGACCCTCTACTTCTGCAGTTGTTTCCACTTGTTCTGGAGCTCCTGCTGCGGCATCGCCAGCAGCCATAGCGGGATCCATTTCTGCCATAGGATCAGCAATAATACCTGATTCCATCTCATCAGCGATTTGCTCATCAATTTCTTCAATCTCCTTATCAGTTTGTTTGAGCACTTGACGGCGCATATATTCCACAGAGAAATACTTACCAACAAATGGATCCATTGATGCAACTTGATTCATTCTTTCGTTGCGAATTTCAATCTCCTTTAACTCAGCAAAGTAATTATCTGCAACATAATCATATTGCACATGCTCCTTCATATCTTCCCACTCTTCTAGAGTGATGATACCCTTCAATACAAGTTGAGTTTTTAGTAGATCTGTAAACAATTCCCCGAAACGTTTGCGGAGACGAGAAACAAACTTTTGGAATTTAACTTCATCGCGAGTAATTTCAGCAGCACGACCAACGTTAAATGTAGTCTCTGTTTCTAAACGTGATCCAGGGACATTGAGTGACTTGTAGAGTTTCTTCTGGAAGTACTTAACATCCTCCAACTCACCTAGGTTTTGTCCACCAGGCAATGTTGTAATCTCAGTGCCACGACCACCTTCACGTCTAGGAAGCCAGAAATCTTCCAGCATAGACATGAATTTTTTGTCGTCTTTAATCTCACCAGTGTTTGCATCGTAAACCATCTTGTTACGATAGCGTCCCATAACTTCACGGAGATATTGCTCCGCTTTATTCTTAGGAAGATTGCCAACATCAATGTAGAAGATACGACGCTCAGGTGCTCTACTCAAACGATAGATGACCAGAGAATCCTCAATCATTCTCAGTTGGTTGACTGCCTTAATCGCCTTATGCAGGTGACTAAGAGTCATGTTTTTATTCAAATCCATAATGCCACTATGGACATAGCAGATAGAATCTGGTGCAATTTTCAATCCATTGGTTGTTGAATTCTTTAAACCCTTAGGATCATATAGAAAATAATCTGCACTCTTTGGTGATAGTTGTTGATTGAGTGGAAGACCTCTCAGCACTTCAGGTCTCTTCTGCTCAATTTCTGTAATTTTGCGAATCTTACGGGGATCGATATATCTCAACTCGATCATCCCATCTCCAGGACTCTCTGGATTAATTACTTTATGATAAAATAATCTTCCGTCAATATACCATCTACGGAAGATCTCATAAGATCTATTATCAAAATCTAGGAGTCTCAAAATTTCATGAAACTCTTCACGCATTAATTTTTTAATTTTGTCTGATGCTTTTAAATTAGAAAGCTCTAATTCAACAGGCACATCATCAAAATTACCACAAATTGTCTCATTGACAATATCGTCTACTGCACTATCACATTCTGGTTGCAATGCCATCTCTCTATAACGAGAGATTAATTGATACTCATTACGAACAGTGCCATCAAAATCTACTGTATACCCATAGTAACCACCACCTGATACAGGTTGTGATCCATCTAAACTATCTTTTTGTACGAAAGAAGGTCCCTTGGGGACCTTCTTTGCACGCTCTAGTGAAAAACCAAAGAGTTGAGATGACATTATAATTTAAATCTTAGTCCGTGATTCTATTTATCAGGATTGGAGATTTGCTATTTTACTAGACTGACGTTGACTGCACAGGTGCCCAATACTGGACTTGTAATTCAACAGTAAACTCTTCAATAGCATCGTTGTTACCGAAATCGAGATCGATAGCGGAAACGTTACTTGGGAATACGTTGTAGAATTTATATGACTTTAGAATTTTAGGATTCTCTGCATCCGACTTAATGTCTCTAGACAGTTGATGGACAAGCATATCAGCGAAGTAACCAGTGGAGTCAGTTGCATCACCCAAAGTTCCAGCAGCAGTAAAGTTTTCGTTTGCTGCTTGAATGCTGTTTGCCCACAGCTCAAATGCATTACGCATGGAGAATTTACTGTCATTCATAACAGTAATAGTCCATGGTTCGAATGTGCGATCTCCAGCAATCTTAAGCACTCTACCTCGGAAAGGCACTTCAACAACACCAATCTGTGATGCAGGTAAGTTTGCTGCTCTAACAGTAAAGTTACCAAAAGTTGAAAGATCCGAAGAGATCCCAAGAGTTGCAGGGAAGTTTAAATCTACTTGGAATAGATTAGGTCTAGCAAAGTCATTGACTATACTAGCTTTAAAGTCGTCAATCGTTCCTCTTAATGCCATGTTTTTAAAATTTCTCGTCTTTAATATTTAGTATTATGGAAATTTTGAGCAAAAAAAGAGACCCCGTAGGGTCTCCTGTGCTATGTAAACGTAATCAGGAAGCAACTTCCTCAAACGCAACACCAGTTCTGGTTGCTACGAATGTTAGAGTGATATAGTTAATAGTGCGCGTAGGCTTGACATAGATCTCAGCATAGAATTCACCACGATCTACAGATTCTGGAGGATTATTCTCAGAATCACACTTGACAAAGAAGTCAGTGCAACCACGACGACCTTGGACATCACGGAGATATGGCTCAACGATATTGAGGAATAAGTTTCTCTGTGCTTCATCATTCTGCTCAAAGAGTTGAGTCTTAGCAGCAGTGCCGATAACTCTCTCAATCACGAGGAATAAACGACGGACGTTGATACGGTCGAATGCAGAAGCAAAACCTTGACCAGTCTTATCACCGAAAAGGACGATGCCTTGACCAGGGAAAGAAACGATAGGATTGACTCTATTTGCATAGAGTGCGTCACGCTGAGTCTTGTTAGGAGTATATGCTAGTCTGATAGCATTTCTCAAGACACCGCGAGCAAAACCTGCAGGAGAATACCATGGTTCTGCAACCTCAGTAGTCTGGACAAGGAGACCAGCAATGTCACCGTTACATGGGACATAACGATAGACATCGTTATACTTATCGTAGATATACTTATAACCCGAATCAAATACAGCGTAACTGGATGAGGGGAGTAAATCAAAATATTCTACAAGATTGTTTGTAATCACTGTAGTGTTACTGATGCCAATAACATCAGATCTCTTAGGTGAGAAGAATGCCATGCAATCACGACGCTGATCAATAAGAGTCATCAGAGTTGTTGCCTTTGCAAGTGCCTCTTCATTTGTTGCTCCAGCAGGACCAGAGAGAACGAAGTCAATTGTTTGTGACTCTGGGTCAGAAACAAGATCATATGCAGCAGCGATATCGCTAGTGGTCAACGTAATTGTGCCACCAGGAGCAACGTAATCAGCACCACCACCTAAACGATAGTAGAAACTAGCATTGTTTCTACTACCTACAGTAGAATCGCCAGCAGGATAGTTTGTTGTGCCAGCTGCACTACGGATAATATTGAAGTTTCTATTGACAGCAGATAAACCCCAATCTCCAGCAGCAGCATTTCCTGCAGTGCCTAAGAATGCACCAGTTTCATGCTTACCCCAATAAATGTAATTGGATTTTTGCTTAAGAATTTCCTTGTAGTAGTTAACTTCACCCACAGAAGTTTTAGCATCAGATGCTTTGGAAAGACCAATATATCTTTCCAATACTGCACCAGGAGTGCCAGTAATTTTTCCATCAATATCTAAAATAAGGATGTGCATTTCATCGTGCCAACCACCAACTGAATTACTATAGATTGATGTAGCAGGACGGGGAGCAACGTTGATCCACTTTACACCAGGAAGATACTCACGCTCGGCATACTCTTCACGGACGGAAGTAATAGCAACAGCAGTAGAGTTGGTATCAGCAATACTGTCAGCAGCAGCAAACTTAATGCTGTTTTTATTTAAACCAACTAAGAGTTCTCTCTTGGCCGTAGCGATTGTTGCGCTGATTCCAGTTTGTGCAATGGTGTCACTACCTTCAGCAATAATACCAGTAACGCCACCAGCAGGAAGACTAATCTCAAGGATTTTATCTGCAGCATTCCATGCAAGGACATTTACATCTTGTGCAGATCCACCAACAGTGAGATCGGCAGTTGTGCCAGCAACAAAGTTACCAACAACAGAAGAAAGAGTTAACTTAATGGAATACTTGTAGACTCTACCTGCAGCACCACTAGTTGCAGACACTGCCTCATCGGCAACAAACTCATGCTCGTTACCTGAAGAAGGTGCGGGAATTGCTCCAATTTGATCTGCACCAGCATCAGTTACGAAAATGCCAACAGAATCACCGAGTGCGCCAGGAGTGCGGGATGCATAATTCCAGGTAGTGCTTCCTCTGCTTTCGTAAACAGTTTCATAGTCTTGAAGATTTTTGATCAACTCGGCAGTTTGACTACCACTTACAGAGTTCTTAAGAAGACTACCTGCAACTCTAATAGTCTTTAGAAGACCACCATATGCAAGGAACTGAGAAGCGGTATACCAAAACTCAAAGTTTTGATCATCTGGCTCACCAAAGATATTGACAAGTTGTCTCTCGCTAGAGATATTAACAATCTCTTCTACAGGACCTCTGTTAAATGGAGCAGCAATAACCCCCACATTAAAAGCCGATGGAGTAGTTACCGTTGATAGGTCCCTTTCCTGAATAACTACACCTGGCGATAGCTGATTAGATGCGCTCATATTTAATAACTCCTAAACTGTTTCAGCAATTGTCTAAAGTTATTTATATTTTTGAAATCTTATCTATACTCCCACATATATGACTTCTCTCCATACTCTGCAGTTTGCCAAACATCTCCTTGTGCATCTGCAAAATACTCGTCTCCCAATCCATCATCCATAAAACCAAAGGGTGCCATATCTTGCTCAATTGATTCTCTTTGATCTGCATATATTCTTGCTCTCACATCATTATCATTCAATTCTCTGAAATATGGTTGCATGGTCATCCACGCAAAAATCACCATACACATTGCCAAGTCATCGTTACAACCTTCTTCTGCTTGAAAAGATACTCCCTTTTGAATGAAAGTAGTTAATTCTGCAATACAATCATAATCGGGTACTTCTAATTTATCATCTTCAATTAAAACTTTTAGGTTAGAGCAACCAATAGATTTGACTGCTGTGGACATTTTAATTCCCATTTGAGTTTTCTTACCAGAAAATCCCTGACCCAATTGTTGTCCTGCACGACCACGCATAGCAACCATGAGAAGATTTTCATACTCCAAATCATATTGAATAATATCGGCAACTTGACCACCAACATCATTCACTTCCACCAAAACAAATGCCTGATTATAATTTTTAGCAACGTCAACAATTACATTAGGAAATAGGATTGGTTTAATATCATTGTTTCGATACTTAGCAACTACTCGATATGGAATTGTAGTTGTATCAACCACCAAGAAAGCAGAATAATCTCCTGATACTCCTCTGGCAACGTCTGCTGTGATGACATACTGATGCCCCTCCTCTACTTTTTCATACATTGCAAGTCCATTCTTTTCTTTAATAGCATCACCATATGCCATTGTCCTTAACTTGCTAGGACTAATAAGAGTATCAACAGATCCTAAGAATTCACATTCAAACTCAACTCGAAATTGAGATTCTGAAGTGTTTTTAATTGTCTGCTCTTTCCACTTAGCATCCCTACCAGGGACTTGAGACCAGTGGACTTCTGTAGGTATGTATTCATTTGCTCCACGCTCTGAATCATGCCAAAGTTTATAAAACATATTCATCCCATGTGGCGTCGAGATGATAATTACCTTTGTGCTTTTACCAGAAGATACAGTAGGATAGACAGATGAAAAGAACTGATCAGCAATGTGATTCGGAACGAACGCGAATTCGTCCAGAAAAATGACATTAAAAGACATACCCCTGACGGCACTAGCGGAAGTAGATGCAGCCAGAATTTTACTGCCATTCTCCAATTCCAATGATCCCCTGTTCCATTGGAGGATACCTTGCTGGAGCCATTTGGGGAGATTTTCATAACTAAGTTGTAAGCGACCTAACATTTCACGAGCAGTCGCTGCTTTGTTTGCAAGAATTGCTACATTGACATTTTGATTGAATAAAACATACCACAAAAGATATGCTGTAACGATAGTGGATTTACCAGACTGACGAGGTAATTTGGCAATGTTAAATCTATTGTCATGAAATTTTTTTACCATGTCAACTTGAAAGTCATACATGGTAAAAGGAATAACACCCTCATCCAAAGAAACGATCTTGATATAATTTAGAATAAAATATACAGGATCTTCAGAGCATTTAAGATACTCCTGCACTTCTTCAGGAGAAAACTCTGTAGCAACGTTTGCTTTTTTTAGATTTGGATTACCAAGATATACATCAGTCTGACTCATTCTACTAACGTGCCATGTGCTCTACGAATCTCTCTTAGTTTTTCTAAGTTCATATCCTTGGTGCCTCCATCATAGGCATGAGCATAACCCTCCTCGATCATTTGCTCATTGAGAGACAATTCTTCATCTCCGATATACAACCAACCAAGAAGGCGACCATACTTACCTTGACCACCAACTAATTCAGTTCTGACAGACAATTCATCTTCACCAGCAATAGCACCTTCTAGTTTTTCTTTCATCCAGTTGGTTGCTTCGATTCCAAGAGCTTTCTCCTCTAAGTTCTTCGTCCTTTTCTCTGGCGTATCAACTCCTGCAACTCTAACTCTTTCTTTCTTGTATAGATCAAACCCGAGATCAATTGTAACGTCAATAGTGTCACCATCAAGAACACGATTGATCTCCGTTACTCGGAAGTTGTAGCAGCTCTTCCTGCTTGGTGGTGTCATTGCTCCCATCTTCTAACTCTGCAAATGCTTGTCGTAATATGTATACAACTACAAACAATGCTCCTGCAACTGCAAGTATCACACAGATAATCACTGACCACACAGGGTCGTTAGCATTATCAAGAGGTCTTAATAATAAATTCATTTCTTAACTGGCCAAGTAATTTCCATTCCTACAGTAAGTAGGATGATAAATCCAAATACAAATATTCCACTAATCATGTTTTCTCGCAAAAGGTTCCCAATGTTGCCAACCATAAGTATGGACTGCCCACATTCCTATGATAGGAACAAAGACAAGACACCATGCTAGGAATCCACAACCCCATGGATTGTTTAATACTGTTCCGCAAAATCTGGCAAACTGCAACATCATGATGGATAAGCGTTTACTAAACTCCAGGATACAAAACCTATGATTGCACCGAATATAATTGTTGCTGATAGACTAGTTTCTAGTTTCATTTCTTTTTTTCCAAAGATCTAGGAAATACCGATCAACTAAATACAGATCACCTTGTGGTGGTTGCTCTTCAATCTGAGACCACTCATTACAAAGATCTCTCATTTCACTTGTTAATCTGTTTGGCGTAAACATTCTAGCAAATGATGACATGGCAAATGCATGTCTCATCTTAATGCGCTGTTCCGTTTCCGTCATATTTGTCACTTTCATAATAGACATTTTCACCTTTTCTGTGCCCGAAATATGCGGTGGCACATATAAAGGGTAGTGATCCGAAAAGTAGGACATGTGCTAAAGTCATTTGTTTTACCAATCTCTATAAATCCAACCGTAATCTTGAGGATACCTTACATAATCATTTTTGGTAGTGGAAGATTTAATTCCAGGTGAGATAGCATCGAAGATTGTACGGCATGTATCGACTGCATACTTTCCACCAGTAACCACAAGACCGTATCCATGGTCCAAACCAGACATACCACCAGTAGTGCCACAGTCAATATACGCGATGCCCAATTTTGTAAGACGCTCGGATCTTTCCCAACTGTCCTTAAAACTGCTATTGCCATGATTAATAATAATATCTCCATCACTAAGTAATGGTAATAATTCATCAATAGTTTCCTCCACTACTTTTGCAGGGACTGCAAGTTGAAAAATGCCAGGAATTTTACCAGCACTAGTGTATTGTTTACTATCAGATTTAACTGCTTGGACGAGATACTCTAGTGAAGTTACACACCCACTAATATATCCTGCTTCGTATTGTTCACATGCTTTCTCATAGTTATTCCTATAACCCCAAACTGCATGTCCTGATTTAATCATGCGGCGAGACATACCCTCTCCCATACGACCAAGACCAATCATTCCGACTTTCATAATAGTTACCTACTACACTATCTATGACTAGACTTTTAGTGCATGTCTTTTAACTGTCAGGCATCGCTGACGTTTTCATCAGACCATCCAATTGACCCTCAACATATCCTCTTCTATACTCCCAAGTTTGACCACCAATTTCGCCCCTCTTGGAGTTAATACACTTAGTGTAATCTGGATTTTCTCTACTAATATTGTTGCAAACCAACCCAGCAAGATCTAACTCATTACCCGTCTTTCCAGTGCCAGTCCACATATGCTGCCCATTTAACCAAACAGCACCACACTTCTCACACTCTTTTCTTTCCATAGAAAAAGATGAGACTTCTTTTGGATCAGTCATTGCTGCAGTATCCTCGTGGTATAATTTTACTTATTTATTGTAACACAGTGATGCAATTTGTCAATTGATCAGCAATTCCACTTCCTTAAGGACTTCGATAGACGATCATCTCCCGTGTTATTGGATGCTTTCTGTCTCTTTCTCATGCCTTTCATTCTAGCGCAGAAGGATGCCCTGCGGGGATTTCCAACTTTCTTGCTTGGTGCTTTAAGGTCAGATCCTGGATTTTCCTTTTCATAAGACTTTCGTCCTTTTTCGTTAAGTCCTCCTTCGGAGTTTTTTCCTGACTTTTTTGTCCAGGCAGCTCCTTCATTTGTTACTTGTTCTGGAACGCAATTTGGTACTAGTTTGCCACCTTTCTTTTTCATACCAACTTTTTTATATCCCTGCCAACACTTCTCTTGAAACTGTTGGAATGACATTCCTTCAGACTTATTACCATAACTAGCAGCACCCTTCTTACGGCACTGGACTAATCTACCACTAGCATATGCAGAAGGCCAAACCTTTGCACTTGCTTTTACTTTCTTATAGCAAGCATCTTTCTTGCCTTCTTCATTTACAAATTCTTCTTTCTTAATACCAGCAACACGATCTAGTGCATTGCCAAGTGCTCTGCCAATCTTGTCGCGCTTACGCTCTTTTGGTTTTGCACCAGATCCAGTCTTAGCACCTTTCGCTGCTAATCTGCTAGCAGCAGTACCAGACTTTGCTGCCTTCTGACGTTTGGAGTAGTCCATGTAGGACTCACCTGGTTTTAGTTTCTTAGGATCTGCCTTAGGTTTTGCTGCATCAGCACGATCCTCACGGGCACGAGCATTAGCACCAGGACCACCCAATTTACGGTCCTTATCAGGATCGGGATGCCAATGATCGCCACGCTCTAGAATAGTTCCTTCTGTCTTCACGTTTTTTGCTTTCCCCTTACGATCTGGATTTGGGTCTTCAGCATTTTTGCGACGGAATGCTGCTTCCTCTTCGCCTTTATTTAGGTTCCTTTTCATCTTACTAGACCCACACTTGGGTTTAGTAGTCTGACCAGGTTGCTTTGCACAAGGTTTTCCTGCATACTTACCACCCATTTGCACCCATCCCTTCTTACCATCAGAAGATTTGGACTTGTTAAACCAATCATGGAGAGAATTATCTCCAGACTTGTTTGCTTCTCCGAATAGATCGCTGTATGTTGGCGGCATTTTAGACATCTCTCCCATAGCCATCTTGTTTGCAGTTTTATGCATCACCTCTTTGGAGCGACTTCCATAGAGTTTATTCCACCTATTCTTACCCTTCATCATACCCCTAATATATTTCTTAGCGGTGCCATTAACGGCAGGTGGAATATCTGATGCAAAACCTTTTGACATATCAGGATCCTACGACCTGCACTTCTTCAACGATGATAGCACCAGAACCTGCTGTAATTTGCACACAACGCTTGACTACTGCTTGAGGTCC
>Ga0209557_1000247_pt1 | contig 34435 bp, 56 predicted proteins | sample SaaInlV_120m_DNA_4_FD_184672 | JGI IMG/M metagenome (GOLD analysis project Ga0209557, IMG submission 184672) | Marine microbial communities from expanding oxygen minimum zones in the Saanich Inlet - Saanich Inlet SI074_LV_10m_DNA (SPAdes) (version 2) | ecosystem: Environmental > Aquatic > Marine... | reverse complement strand
TGGCTAAATTACAACTTTTTATTAGTTATCAAAATTATTTGATAAGTTTTTTTTATTTTTTTTACTTCCGTTGATGTTACAAGCGTAATTGTTACCCCTATCTAACGGCATAGGATCCGTAGTTTGGTCGGCCCAATCGATTGACTATTGAATATCTAAGCGCGTCTAATGTGTGATTGAAAGCATCGATCGGCTTGTTTGTTAATTGGCCGTTCTTGTCTTCTATGTATTTGTAATTTCTTAATTCTTTTATAAGGTTTATGGATCCGTCTGTTGCTATTAGTTTATATCTTCTTATCATATCGATACCAATATTGATAGCCCCTTTTTGAGTGGGCTTTACGTTCCAACCCATTCGGTGTATTTCTTCTATTGATTTAGGCTCGGCACTATCACACCAAATTTCATCACGCCGGTCAATTCCGATCCTTTCAAATTCTTTTGCAATATCTTGATTTGTCATTCCCGTTCGATATAACAATTCTCTGACGTACATATCATCGCCGAGTATAAACGTTTCAACAAGCGCCGTGCTATCATTAGAATAGCCGAAATCAAGCCCTTTGCCAATAAGCTTGGCACCCTCCGGGATCTCTTTTGTAGTTGAGAAATTATAAACAAGGGATCTACTTTTACCCCTTTCCCCAAGGCCGTAAACTCGCCAATAGTTTTCGTCAATATCTTTTAACCTTTCGATCTCATCAACTATCACTTTGGATAAAAACGGGTTATCCTTATAAGTTGTTTGGAAAAAATCAACATCATCACGGGTAAGCACCTTGTCATAGATCCAATGAAATTCTTCTGACGGGTTAAAGTCAATTATAACTCGTTCGGTTGTTCTGAATATTAGTTGTTGCCAATCTTCAAAGTTCAATTCGTTGGCCTCGTTAATAAATAATAGATCTCTTTTTCGGCCCCGTATTTTTGTTGGCTGATCTAAAGAAATAAACTCGATCCGGTTTCCGTTTAGAATATATTCGTGGGTTGATTTGGAATGTAGTTCCTCGTAATAAAGCCCGTAGGTTTTAAGTATGTCAAAGAAATCACGCATCACGGTACCCCTTACGGCCGGAAACGTTTTCCTAACGATCGTAATTGTTTTATCCGTATTGTTGTTACAATAATCGCCAAGGATCCATAAAAGCACGTTATACGTTTTACCGGATCTTGTACCACCTTGCTCGACAATTATTTTCTTGTCGCTATTTTGTAGGTGCTCGTAAACGATATTTGTTTTAATCTTCTTCGTCACTTCTTTTTACAATTTCTATTTCGAATAGTTTAGTTCCCTCGATCCCGGTATGTTCCGTTCTTTCAACATAGCCTCTGTTCTTTCCTTTTGTCTTTAAATAAAATATTGTAGCCGAGGTGTTGCTATCTAAGATCTGTTTATGTAATTGGCTTTCTGCCATATCTAAAGCAACGTTTTGTAAATCATCGACTTGCTTTTTAAACTCGGGATCCGAATTGTACCAATCATAATATGTAGTTCGGCCCACGCCTATTTTCTTACAAGCTGACGTTACCACGCCCAAGCTTTTTTCAAGGGCTTGTAATAGCGCCTTTTTAGTGTGTTCGGTTTTGTTCATTCTTCTATGGTATTTAATATTGTTTTTAGATTGTTTTGCGCTTCCTCTTTTGTGTTGTTTTTAAGGATCGTAACCTTATGATTATCTAATATGTTTTGGATCTTTGTTCGCTTAGATTTTTTGAATTGATCGGTTTGAGTATCTTCCCGGTCAATATGCCTTTGCTTTATAAGATCTTCGTCAGCTTCCAATACAAAAATTTTGCAATCTACTTTTTGAAATAAGCTTCGGTTGAATAAACGATCACCCTCAAATATAAAAGTACCACGGGGCTCCATTTGTACAAGCTTTATAAAATCCGGTTGCACGGCCATACTCAATTTATCCGTTCCGCTAAATAAGGAATTGTCATAGATCCCTATAATATAAACGTTTGTTTTTCTATTGTACAAACCCCTTACCAATTTGTATTTAAATGTTGTTAAAGGCATATGGTGTTTTATGATTTCTCGCATCATACTTGTTTTCCCGGTTGCCGGAACACCGCCTATCGCAATTACTTTAGCCATTTGTGTAGTTTTTTTATTAGGTATGGATAAATAACCAACCCGTCTTTCCAACCGCCATTGATTATAATATTGTTTTCATTAATCTTTACTAACAACCCCTCTTTAGGATTTTTAATATTCATTGGCCGGGATCCATAAACGATCTTCTCATATTCAAGGCCGTGGCCTTTTAGCCTTTCCAAACTTCGCTGAATATAATCCTTTCTTTTTTTCATATAATTGTTGTGGCGTATCGCGGTGCTATCTCCGTACCAAATCAAACCATCGTGCCAATTCATTATTTTTTCGTGAGTATAAGGCCGGTAGGTATTTATGTAATCTTTTATTACTTGCTTCTTAATATAAAACCCGTGACCGGTCAATGCATCTAAATAAGGCAATTTAAATAGCTTTTTAGCGAGGAAACCCGCGCAAATGATATTCCGGCCCTTATAAAACCCGTTATGCGTTCTAACGCCCTCTTTTGTGGCTTCTAACACTTCCTCTTGGATATAATCAAACCTCAACACATTTGGTATCGGCAAATGATATAATTCTTTTTGGGTTGTAGGCCCAACGAATAATCTCTTTTCAACCTCGTAATTGTCGTGTATGAAATCTAAAGATTGTTTTATGTATGAAACGTCTTTCAACCAAGTATCGCTAAATAAATTCTCTGAAATAATTGAAGCGCTAAATGGTAATTTTGCGTCAAAGATCCGATATTCAATACCGAGGTTATCAAACTCTTTAGCTAACATACTTCCGCAAAGCCCGGCCCCAACTATATTATACATTCCTTACCACGTTTCGCCAAGTGAATAAGATCTTGGCCCGGTTTATATTTATTGTGTTTATAAGAGTGGTATTTACATAACAAGGTTTCAACTTCTTGGATCCTTAAGCCTTTGTTGTTATTGTGTGGTGCTTTTAGATCTTCCAAACCGCTTAACATATCGTGGGTGCTTGTAATTAGCTTATTATAAAGCTTCGTATCTTTGAGTAGCCTAACATCTTCCGGGTACCCGTGGATCATCAATAGGCCCTTTAGCGGAAACGTATAAGCTTCACGAAAGTCGATCCCATTAAAATCAACGTCAAGCCCGTAACAACAACTCATTAGATCCATAAATTTCCAACTTGCCCAAGATCCAAAACCTTTGATTGTTTTTATTTGATTGAAAACAACATTTCCGTCACGGCTGAAAAACTTCTCCACGTCGGTAAATATAAAAGCCCTTTGGATATTGTTTAAATAATCTTGCGCAAATCGTTTTGATTTACGGCGTTCCGTTCCGTACTTAACATCAAATATGTTTTTACGTTTCAATATCACTTCCAATTCTGAATAACTATCGTAAATTACAAGCTTGTGTAAGATCCAATTAAACATTTGCTTTTTATCCCAACCAAGTTCCTCGCATTTTTCTCGGATCAAAATGTAATCCGGATCTATGTCACCCGATTGAATAATGTTTTCTGAAAATTCTCTAAATGATAAATCCATTAATTTAAGTGTGTACCTTTTTTTCGGCGTTTAACAATATCCATTTCCTCTTTAGCCGATCCGCAACTAATCATATTTTTACGATAGTACATTACAAGGCTTACCCTTTTTGCATCTTCATCTATTTTGTTTATTGGCGTGTTGCCGTGCCATTGGTGTACATCAACTAAAAGAAGATCGCATTGTTGAAGATCGAAAGCAACGCCCCATTTCGGAACAACGAAATAACCTCCGGTATAACGCCCGGATCTTAAAGCAACAAGGTTTCCAAAACCCTTTTCAAAATCACCGGCGTCGGTATGTACGGCCGTCTGCCAATTTGAATTGACCGTCACCGTGGTAAAAGCGGTATTTTTAATAACAAAATCTTGCGAGGTTTTATCAGCCTCGGCCCTTTGCAATGCATAATGTTTTGGCATTAGTTTCGCGTAAGCTTTATCAACAAAGTTAATTATTGGATAGGCTTTTTTAAACTTGCTAAATTGTTTTTCATTAAAGGCCGTTTGTCTGCAATACGGAAATCTTGCGTTCCGATCGAAATAACCAATTATACCCGAATTAACACTTGTCAAGGCTTGGTTGGTTTGTGATCGGGTGCCGTCTTTCTTTACCCTATAATGGGTTGTATGTCCTTTTTCATCAAACTCGCCACCGGAAAATGGTCTATTGTTTGTAGGCGTTGAAGCGCCTTTTAGATTTTCAAATGCATCTTTGGCAATATTACCCGGGATAACTTTCTTCCTAAACTTGGCTATACATTGGCCGGTTTTCTCGCAATAAATATCAGCATCATAAGTAACTAATAAATTGTAGTCGGTTTCATCTAATAAAGTTCCGGCTAATTTACGGGCTTGTTCGTCTGTTAATCTTTCTTTTAATCTGTGTTCTTTAACTTTTGTTTTCATCATTATACATTTTTTCAACCGCCTTGTAGATCGTGTCTGTTAGGTTATCTGTTTTAAAGATCGTTCGAAGAAATTCTTCCCACTTTCTAAAATTAGGCTCGGTATCTGTATCAAGAAATAATTGAACCATTTTAACGTGAGATCCTTTTACATTATCTTCCGGGTAATCATATTCTCCGGTATCTTCTATTTCAGTATCAAATGAAACGTCTTCCCATTTTGGAACATCAAGGCCCCAAGACTTTAGATCTTCGGTGTTCCATTCGTTTGCGAGTATATCCCAATCCCATTCCCCAAAGCTTGAATTATCTTTTATGATAAACTCTTGTTGTTGCTCGGGTGTTAGATCATCAACTTGGGTTACCCAAACTTCTTTCAACCCGGCTTCTTCTGAAGCTTTTAAGCGCATATTACCACCCAAAACAATCATATCAGAATTAACAACGATAGGCCTAATTTCGAGCATTTTAGGGAATTGTTGAATACTATTGACAAGCTTCTTAAATTTATAATCTTTAATGATCCTCGGGTTTTGAGGATTTGTTTTTACTTTACGAATTGAGATTTTTTGTGTTTTCATATTTGTATAACGATTTTTATTAATTATTTTATTTATGATATTCTTCGGCCCCGTGGATCTTTGAAACAAATTCGTTTATTAGATCTAAACCGGGATCGGTTAATTGATTTAATTTATGTGTTACTAATTGTACCTTTTGATTACTTTCAAGGTTTTGTAAATTCTCAATAACATCTTCCAACCAAATGTCAAGATTTTTATTATAGATCTTATAAATTTCATAATTTTTAATTGAATGTAATATTGTCGAATGATCGCTTGATTTTCCGTTTGATATTAAAAACTCCGCTATTCGAGAATAATTTGCATTGCAATATCTATAAGCAATAAGACAAAACAAGGAACGGGCCTCAATGTACTCCCGTTTCCTTGTATTGTTAAATATATCCAACTCCGCTAATCGGTTTATCTTTACGGCTATTTCTTTTAATTGTTTCATATTATAAAATATCTTCTATGTAATAGTTATCTAAATCGGCTTCTTTATTCATAAACCATTCTTCGTATCGTTGGATCCCCATTTCGGTTTTATGTTTACCCCTTAGGTAAAATTCTTCCGATACATCGAACACCCCAATATCTAAACTCGCTTTATCAAGCACAAGGAATTGAAAGTTTCTGTAGTCGATCCCAAATAACTGACAATAGATATAACATTGTAGATCATACCCGTATTTGTTAGCGCTATATTTAAAGGCTTTTATGTCGGTTGTCGTTTTGATGTCGCAAATACCACCGTATTGTGTTACAATATCCGCTTTACCCCTAAAGGCGTGGCCGTTGATATGTCCGATAATAGGCTTCTCAAACTCGGCCCCTTGCAATATTTGTGTTGCTTTTTCGTTTCTTAATAACGCATCGGCTAATCGTTCTGCATCGGATCGTTCCTTTGAAGTATAAACCACCCCGTGTTCGGCCTTGGCTTCTTTATAAGCCTTGCTATTTTTACTTGCAACCTCTACAAAATTAAATTGCTCGAATTTCTCCGGCTCTAAAACTAAAGTATGTAATAATCTTCCGTCGCGCATTCCTTGGCTTTCCCCGGATCCGTATTTTTGAACAAAGTAATATTTCTTCGGGCTATCAACAAGCAATTTTATACTGCTACTGCTTAAAGCCTTTTGGTTTAATTCTCCGTAATAATAATGATCGTCGTACATTTTTGCCAACAGATCTTTTTGTGGCTCTTTTGAGCCGTCTAATAATTGGATATTCATTTTGTTAATTTTTAAGTTTGTAATTATTTATAATTGTTTTCGCTTCCTCTATATTTTCTCTTTGGTAATCGTGGAAAGCGTTTACTAAATATAAGCGATCCACCCCTAATTGGGTTAGCGTTTCTAAAGCCGGTTTCATTCCGAACAAGTTACAAGCGTTAATTATTTCGGGCTTGGTATAACGGATCTTATTTAGATAACCCCTTGCGTGGCTTTTATTTCCGTTTAGGTACGTTTCTATTATGTAGTATAGGCTATTTACGTTCATCGCTAAAGAATTTTTTGATTATTGATTTAAACCATATCTCGTGTGTTATGGATTGATATTCTTCGTTTGTGTAAACAGATACACGGCCCTTGTTATCTATGCAACACCACAAGCCGGTTGATAATTGTTTAATAGTTTTCATAAATTTAGATTTGTTAATTTTTTAAGTTTATTTAATTCTTCGGTTAGTTTCTTAACCTCGTCTTCCGATTTACGGGCCCTTAATACGGCCCGGTTTTTATCGGCTCTATATTCGCTTATTGCTTTATCGTACATAAGTCGATCGTTTTGGATCTCGTTTACATAAAAAAATACAACTGCGATCGATCGGGCAAACTCTTTTATCTCGGGGTTATCCGGTTTAAGCTTCTCCCACTTTAATACCGTTTCGGCACAATATGTAAAGGCCCCGAAATATTCGAGATCCTTTAGATTATTAATTTTCTTATTCACTTTGCCGGTTTAGTTATATCTATAACCGCTTTCCCGTCTATAACTTTATAAGTATAAAAACAATCGTGGATAGTAGAATAATTGAACAAATAAGACACACCACAACAAGCGCAAATATTGGTACAATCGTTTAAAGATAGTTGGCCTACAAAATTTTTCGTTGTCAAAGCGTTAAAAAGATTTTCGGCAATCGACGGGTATTGTAGTTTTGCTTCGTAGTAGTTTGCTAATTGTTCGGGCCTAAGTAATTCGAATAAAGTTGGATAATTCATAATTAAAAATTTTAAGATTTATTGTTTATACCGCTAAATTATAACTAATATATCAATTATCAAAAAAATTTGATAACTATTTTTCATCTTTCTTAGCAAAATAGCTTTCCCAAACACTTGGGGGCCGATCTTCTGACGTGTAATCAACAACAGAAGCTTGACTTTCTTCTAATAAATAAACTTCTTTATTGATCCGGCCCTTTCCCCAATAAGACGTGGCCGGGCATTTTTTATTTATCACATTCATTTCGGTAAGTTTATCTAACCAAAACCAATAACTGCCCTTAGGATCGGAAACAAAATAGATCTTTACGCGATCTTTGACGGCCATTAAGCTTTCATATTTCGACTTTTCAAGCATTTTGGTATCATAATATTTCTTTCTGAATTTCATTTCAATTACACAATCATTACCTTTCGGGGTTTTACCGATCGCGTCATAGCATAAATTCTGATCCCCAACCCATTTCAATTCCCAATTATCGAAAGTGTTTAAAAACCCTACAAAAGCTTTTTCAAATTTATTCGTTGCCGTTATCTTTTTCATACAAATCGTTTAGTTGAGCAATCCAAGTTTTTATTGTCCGTGGGTTGCACGTACACGGTTTGTAATATTTATGCTTAAAGTATTTTGCGTGCAATTCGCAAACCAAATTAAATTCTTCTTTTTTTAAACTCGGCTTCGTATTTGCCCGAAATTTGTACCAATCTTTTTGATCTATTTTATCCATTTGTCTAATCTATTTATTTTTATTTCGTTCCATTCTTCTCGGCGTCGATCACAACCGCAATCCTCAATTCCGTATATCTTTGTAATTTTTTTTACAAGCCACTTTATCCCGGTGTACTTTGTAATCGTGTGTACTAAATCTCCAAGTTTCATAATTTTGATATTAATATTTTTTTAATTTTTTTAACCGATCTATAAATTGAATAATAATCGATCCCGGTTTGTTTAGATAACTCTAACATCGATTTGTTTTCCAAGAATATCAACTCATAAATTTTTTGATCGTAGAGGTGCCAAGTTTTTATTTCATCTTCTACAATCCCAAGCCTTTCTTTATACTCGTATTTTGAAATATATTTTGATATGTCTGATATAGACGGCTCATAAAACGTACTATCGATTTTGATCTTTTTTGTTTTGTGATAATCTAAAAATAAGTTTCTTAAAACCTTAAAAATAAAATACTCGTTTATTTCGGTTTCGTTATACATAATCGAATTATCGTATTTACCATCCCATTTGTGGATCTTTAAATACATATTTTGAACAATATCTTCCGGATAATTAAACATACCAAAAGATCGAACAACGTTCACCCATTTATTATGTTGAGAAGCTATTATTTCAAGTACGTTTACCATACTGTAATTTTGATAGCAAAAAATATAAAACAAAAATCTACAACTTGATAATAATCTTCCGGATCGTAATCTTCAATAGGTATATTTCCGTTTGTAACTTCCATAAAAGGATCGTAATATAATATACCTAAAACAAGGCCCTTGATCCAAACGTGTTGTATTGCGAAACCATTATAATTCATTTTCTTCGGGTTTAGGATCTTCTACAAATTCATCTATTTTTTTAGAAAGGTGGTGGATCATAATATAAAGTTCCCCAACCGCTTTCTCTAGCCGTTTTAAGCGTTGTACTGCCGTCTGTTTTTTCTTTATGCTCATTTATATTAATGGTTTAAATTCTTCCTTTATAGGCTTCTCTAACAATTCTTTATTGTTTATCATAAATCCAACGTTATTCGGTATGCTTGTCAGCTTGATTGGATCGTCTATTGGTGTAGGCCTACCACCGGTTTCGACTTCCTTTACTTTTCTAACGTGAACAAGGCTATTTATCCAATCTGTTGGGTGTTGGAGGTATCGATGAATAACCAAAAAATCGTCAGCACGGTTTACGAATTTACCACCACCCTCAACATCACTCGCCAATGGTGGGATCGGGTGCCCAACGTAATCGTGGCCTATTGGGTGCTTTATTCTTAAGGCCGTTGTATTTGCGTGGGTATTTAACCAAACTGAAACGTTATTTTTTTTACAAAATAGCCTCATTTCGGTTGTCGCTTGATAATCGTATTCGTGGCCTCCAACCCCTTTCATAAGTTCTTGATCCTTTATTAAACTATTATAAGGATCGATTAACATTCCGTCATAATTCCAAGCGTCTTTCACGGCCTTTCCAAGATCTAATAAGCTTCGATAGGTGTGTAACGTTCCCGGATCTATTATTTTAAAATTTTCGTTTATGTAAGAAATATGTTTTTGATAATCGGCTTCTTTAACTTTGTTGATCGGGTTAAGATCTAAAAATTCTACAAGCTTCCTTAGAATTGAATAAGGCTCGTTTTCAGACGAGAAGATAAGCCACTTTAGGTTATGTCTTTTAGTGTATAAAAGCATTAAATATAATATCACGGTTGTTTTACCAACGTTTGCGTGGCCTAATATTACGTTAAAATTACCGGGTTTAAAACGAAAGTAAAGATCGATTTCCGGCACCCCTAATCTTAGGCCCTCTTTAATTTTACCCGACCTTACATCATTAAGGTATTGGGTTGTTTTGTTAAAATCTATTAGCATTATGGATTTGTTAATTGTTTATAAAGCGTAAAATATAAAAAAAATTTGATAAATTATAAGATAAATTTGAAAACTTTGGTTTTGAATTGCGTTTCAACGATCCATTTTGACACCTCATCGGATTTTACATACCATAAAAAGGCCGTGCAATATCCTTTATAATCTTCTTTTGTCGGCTTTACAAAAATATAACTATCTACTTTTTTAGCCGTATTGGTATGGGATCTAAAATTAACTAAAAGAAACTTTCCGTAATGCGGAATAAATTTAACGTCGCAATTTATATCCGGATCAATAACAAGATCCGCTTCGACTTCGGGCTCTTGGCCTAAAAAACTTAAAGCTTTGTATTTTGTTACTTTTGTGTCTAAAAAGTATTGAGCAATCAATTCTGCTAAAATCCCTTGTTCGTTTAATTCACGGGTTTTATCTCCCCAATAATAATCTTTATTCTTATAATTCTTATGCATACCAATAGTTCGGTCATTTGCAAGATCTTTTGCAACCCGGTTAAAAATAATTGGATATTTTATTTCGATTTTACGCATAAAAAAGGGGCTGATTTGCCCCTATTATTTAGTTATTTAAAACGGCATATCATCGCCGTCGTTATCTCTATCCGGCATATGCGCTTTACTGCTTACCGCTTCTTTTTGGGTTGGGATCCAAGTTGATAAAGTTCCGTAAAACTTATTTCGATCTTTTTTAGATCTACAAATAGAGATCTTTCCACGGCCGTTATTTGCCTCGAAAACTTCCTTATTCTCAACTAAAAGTTGCGCCATTGTTTTTGCATCGAATACTATCTCTTTTTCGATCCATTCTACCGGGCTTTCGTTTACGAACAACCCGTCTATTAAAATATTATTTGCCATTGTTATTTATATTTAGTTATTAATTTTTTTTAAAACTTTCGCTTTCATCTTCGCCAAAAACACCCAATTCATAAAATCCGGTTAATTTTAAAACGGCCCTACTCATAGCGCGTTTCTCGGCCATTTCTGCAACATACCACGAATTGGTATTCCCGTCTTTATACGTCGGGCCCTTATAAGCGCTTCCAAAAGTTTGGATCCGTTTATCTTTCTTTTCGGCTATTGCCTTAAAAACCGCAAAATTAGTTTCGCATTTGATAACCTCGTAATCGATAAAGATTTGTTCGATCGCTTGGATCTTGTCTATTCCTTGTCGGGTTATGATAGTGTAGTGTTGGTGCTTGAAGAAATCTTCCTTTTGTAGATCGTACTTTTTGTACAATTCCAATAATTTGTCTTTTTGCATTGTTTTAGATTTGTTAGTTTATAATTTCGTTTTCGCGTATTTCTGCTTTAGCTTTTAAAACATCAATTTCGCTTTGTAGTTTTGCAATTTCTCTTTGCATAGCCTCGATACGGGCCCGTAAATAATCACTCATAATAAAAGATTTTAAAGTTTATACGGCTAAGTTACAAAAAATAGTTGATAAAAAAAAAGGATCGACAAAATAAATGCCGATCCCTTGATATAAACAATAAAACTCTTAAAAAGAGTATTAACAAATCCAATCAAAGATACTAATTTAATTCTAATAACAAAGCTTTATAACGATCAATAATTTCTTGGATCTCGAAATTAGATAATTTTATGGTTTTACGGGCCTCTTGCATTAGTTTTTCAGAAAGGTTATTTCCGTATTTTTTGTCAAGGTATAGGCCGAATTTATATTGTTCTCCATAACGGAAAATATTACACCCCGAGCACTGCACTTGGCAATTTTGTTCGTGCCACCGGGTTGAATAATGTTTACGGGATTGAAAATGACCGCATTGAAGCTTCTTCCAATGATCTTCTTTGCCACAAGTAAAGCACTCGGCAACACCAAACCCGTTTGCGTATCTTCTTCTAATATATTCGCTAAATACTTTATCGGCTTGTTTTACTAACTTGGATCTTGTTGGTTTTTTTTTTGGTTTTTTAGATTGCATTATCTAAGATCTGTATCATATGTCTGATTTCAGATTTTTCAAACTTTCCCTCAATCGTTGCGTTGTAAGTTTTCAACTTTAACCAAAACATATCTTTTTCGGCTTCACCCTTTTTTTCCACCTTGCCTAATGGATCTAATTTTAATTGGAAATTCATATCGTTTATAAATTTAGTTGCTATTGTCAAATTTTTTTAATAACTTCGTACAATCAAATATATGATAATTATTTCGCACTTCCAAAAGCGAAATCAAATAGTTGCAAATTAGGGTTAATTATGTTTATTTTTTATTGATAACAACTTTGTCTGCAATCTTCTCCGCACTTCGCCCAACTACATACCCACCAATACCAATTTGTAATAAATTCCAAAAATCTTCTTCAAGTTCCGGGATCGTAAACCCGAACAAAGGTGCAACAAACTTTACATAAATAACTATAAATCCAAATGATAACATAAGGATCGGCCTCCAAGATCGTTGAAGCCAATTACCATTCGCCTCGGCAATAATAACATCGGTTTGCATTTTCTGTAACTCCAATTCTTTCGATTGAATTATGCGTGTTAATTCGTTCTTAGCTTGTAATCGTTCTTCATCGTTCGTAAAGATATTATCAATTACTTTACCGATCTCTTGTAATACGTTTCCGGTTAAAAAATTAAGTATTTTTTTCATTTAAAATTGATTTGAGATCCAATTATATTCTTCTCTTGCATTAAAACAAGGGCACGATTTTGTACTAAAATCATTATGTCCGTAAACAACCGCTTGTGGGTATAATATTTTTAGATAGCATAACGTTTCTTCTAAGGCGTTTATTTGCGCCGGTGTTCTTGTATCTTTAGCGATCCACTTGCCGTCTTTCTTTTCAGCTTCTACACCGCCAACATAAGCGATCCCAATACTATCAAAGTTATGGCCTTTTGTGTGGGCCCCGGTTTGTTCAATCGGCCTACCCTCATTAACTTTACCGTCTAACGATATCACAAAGTGATAACCAATATCACGCCAACCTCTTTTTAGGTGCCATTTACGGATCGTTTCAACAGAAACTTCTCGGCCCTCCGGGGTTGCGGTGCAATGAATTATTATTTTGTGTACCTTACGCATTTGCAAGTGATTTTAATGCTTTCTAAAAAAGCGTTCCACTTATTGTGTATATTGCATTTTACTTGTTCAAGCCAATCGGCTAATCTTCTTAAATTTTTTATCATTATCCTACTATTACTTGGTGTATTTTTAATTCTGAAACGGGATCCTTTGCTAAAGTATTTGTTTGAATAGTTATTCTATCAAGTTTGTCATTCGAATAACTTGGTATATCAATATAAAAGTTTTGAATGTTTAAAAAATCAGTCAATCCAACAACATCAAAATCGTAATTAAACGTAGATCCACCACTCAAAGCTAATTTGATCTTATATTTATCATTATTTACATCACCCGATATATTGCTAAATCTTACAATTACCCGGCTTGGCTTTCTTTCGGTAGTATCTATATTTAACCCGTCTTCTGATTGCGCAAGTTGAAAATTAACACCCGAATTTAAAGTCCAAATTAAACCCGTTGTAGTGCCCTCTAAACCGCCACTATTACTACTTGCAACCCAACCTTGTTTACTTGTGCTTGAGGTGTGAAAACCATATCTTATTGGAAATATATCTTCCCAAACTGTTTGATCGGCCTCTACCACACCAAAACCAAAATCTGAAAGTGGGTACGTAGCACCCCAACCATTTGCGTATTTCATTTTATTTCTTTTTATTCATTAAATACCACTTGTGTATGGTGTATCCTATTGAAACCGCCAAAAGCAATATTTTTAGTATTGCGTCTATATTAGTAAAACTAATCATTAAGCTACTTCCATTTAAAGCATATATTTTAAAATCTGTTAAATTCATTATTTTTGATCTATTCCTAAAACCCTATTCCAAGGCTCTGTGGGGTTAATTTCGTATGTTTTCCACCCGTAAGGGCTTTCGGTTATATCTTCCCAAAGAACATCAACGGCTAACGTTAAATCTTCCTCGACTTTCATTTCTTTTTCATCTTTTGCGGTATGGCCTAAATGCAAAGCAAATTCACTTACAACCGGGTTTGGTAATAATATTGGTGTATATCCTAAATCGTTAGGCAAACCCTCAATTTTTTTTAGATATTGTTCGGCCGTGTCAAATAAATATTTCTTGTATAAAATCATAAGCTTTCAATTTCGTTTTGTGTTAAATTTCTTTCCCAAATAGCAAACTGATTTATCCAATATCTTGTTTCGGCCCTCATATCAAAATAAGTTCCATAAATTGCATCGGTTTTAAAATAAGTAGATCCGGTTTGAAACGATCGATCGGTATCATATTGTACGCCGTTGATCCAAATTCCATTAGATTGAAAAACAACTTGATTTCTTCCGTATGGTAATTCAACCATATTACCAAGATCAGTGCTTGGCGTTTGCCCGTTTACCCAAACGTACATTTTTCCTCTTGTATCTTTAAAGTAATATCCACTTAGTTTTGTATCAGCTATAAAGAAAGGATTAGCAATTACATTATCGTTGTAAAATTGAGCAAATATTTTTGGTGTATCGTCTGAAACCCAAATATCAAAATAGTAAGAATAACTTACCCCGGGTGGTTGGGTTAAAGGCCCGATTACTTGCCTAAATTTAGTTTCCGTTTGAAAGACAACGTTTTGTGTGCTTGTATTTCTAATATACGGTTGAATACCGCTACTGCTTTGCCAATTTAAAGGGCCCTCCGGTGGTGCCGTAATCTTCTTACCCCTTGTGGTTACATTAGGTTTTGATATGTCAAAAAACGCGCCACTAAGTGCTAAAAAATCATTATAATTTCCACCGTCATTTGATGCTTTCCAAGAAGTTGGGGTAACATCGTTTTTTAAAGGATAAATTGCAAAGTATCTTCCGCGTTTTTGTAAAAAAGAAAACGAAATCCTCATTTGTATTCGATACCAACCATTATCGTATCGTTCTACATTAAATTGATCTCTCCAACCATTGTCATTTGTCGGGGTAAAACCATTAAGGGAAGTTACATTTTCGGTATCAAAATTAAATATTGCGTAATTTTGTTGTTCGGTGGTAAAGCTATTAGTTAATAATTGTATTCCTATTTGAGTATTTAAAGATCCTCTTTTTACAAATAAACTTGCCGACCATTCATTTAAAGATATAAAACTTGCGTTATTATTATATCCAATCTTTTGATATAAAGCACCATTTAATGGGGTTGTTGGTGTTGCAGATCCAATTCTTGAATATCTAAAAGGCGTTCCATTATAAGGATCGGCGTCATCGGTTATTGTATTTATTTGCCCGGATCCACCCACTAACCAATTATTAGTATCTAAGAGATTTTCAGTAGATTTAAGATATTGTTGCGTATGCGGTATCATTGAAAATGACGGGCACGAATTATTATCAAAATTAGAGAAATCAATTATAGGCCGGTTGGGATCGTTGCACCCGATCCCGTCGCCTTGAATAGACCAATCTCCTTGGCGTGAAAATTTACTCATTGGCCCTTGTGTTATCCAACGTGCGTGGCAGTTGCCGTCTACATAACCCGTATATCCTCCCGAAGCATTAATTTCAACGGGTAATTGCCCGATCGAGAAACCTCGGCCGGAAAAAACGTTGCAAAAATTTAACTTTGGCTCAAATTCTCCGCTCGGTATAGATAGTATTTTAGCTTCGTCTCTTATACTCATAACTTATGATCTTGTTTAACGTATTTGTTTGGTACCAAATCATTTTCTTTATTTAATTTTTTACCTAAAAACTTTAATAACAACTCAACGTTTTTAAGTTTTGGTTTGCTCTTTCTTATCATAATACCCAACCAACGAAATTTGCATCGTGATCCGGGTACATTTCGCCGTTTTGGTTTGCATTATATTCCGGAAAATTGGTGCTATTAAAACACATAAAATCTAAAAATCTCTTTGTATAAAATTGTGCGAAATCACGGTGTTTATCTACAAGATAATCGACTTCGTTTTTTGTCGCTGACACGCTATTTTCTGACGTATGTTTAAACACACCACCATTTGCCACTTGATAAGCGCTGAATGGAAGATAATCTACCATTGCAAAATGAATTAGCATATCTTTTAAATAATCTTGTACAAGCGTTAAATAATCTCCGGATAAAGTACCGGCTATAATATCTTCCGAGATCCTTTTGTATAAAGCCCCACCAAGGTAGTTCTGAATATGAATTTCTTGTGCTATTTTTATAAATTGAATAAACTTGTCTATATCAACGTTTCCGTCAACTATAGTGTTTCTTTTTAAATCCTTTGTTGTTATGAATAATGCCGTTGCCATATCTTTTTATTTGTTCCAATTAGGGTGATGACCGCCGTTTTCCATATCGACCGGGGCAATTTTTGCGTCTTTGTGCCCGTATGGTGTTGGTTGATAGGTTTTCGGTATGGATCCGGTTTCTTGGTAGTTCTTTAAATACTTACTTGGTTTAGTTTTGTTCTTCAATCGGTATAATACCGCTTCCCAAATATGGTGGCAGTAGGGCCCACCTTTCCAACGAAACAAATCGTATGGTTTTCCTTGGTGCCCAAACTTTTGATTAACCCCTTTTTTACTTGCGGTGTCAATATCTTCAATTCTGTACACGGCCGGTTTCCCGTCAGATCCAATTCGCTTCATCATTTCCTTACAAAAAGTTCTTGAATTGTCGCTCGGGATTGTTTCTTTATAACGATATCTTACACGATAAAAGGATTTATCTAAATAACTAAATGTATTTTCGTTCTTTTGTTTGTTTTGCGGTATTACTTTACCGGCTAATTCAGTGAATAAATTCTCTTTTGGCTCAATACAAATTGTTGCCCAATCTTCGTGGCTCATCATACTGTCGTTATGATCTCTTTTGTCTACAAACTCCCATTCTTCGGTCATTTCATCGGCCTTTAAACTACCTAAAAGCACTTGCGTATCATCTTCGCCTAATTGGTAAGCCTCGTTTGGATCTGCAGATAATTGTTCAACCCCGGTTTCTTCCTCAATCGTTTCTTCATCTACAATTTCAGTATCTATTTCAACAAATTCGAGTGGCTGAAGCGTTTTAAAGTATAAATTAAGCGTTATTCCGTTAAATGCAAGGATTTTATCAAAGGCGTCTAATAAAAGCTCTTGAAAGGGCCTTATTACCGTGTTATCCATTAATATTGAAGCCGTTTTTAGTTCATCGGCGTTATTACCAAGGCCGGATTGATCCTTAATACCTAAAAGCATTGGCGATACGATACGGTGTGAAACCATTATTTTACGCATACTTTCATCTGATAAGAATTGGTATTGATTATGAGCGTCACTTAGTTGGATCGCTTCAATACTACTTTCTGTATCGGCATTTTCATTAAAACTTAGGATAAAGCGCCCGGCGTTTGAAGATCCGGAATATTTATCTTTAATTGATCTTTCTATTTGGGCCCTTTGTTCCTCATTCGGCACCCCATTGTTAAAATTAATTAACATAGACGGCGCCAAGCCGTTTAATATGTTGTTTAAGTGATAGTTAGCTATTTCTTCTTCAAGTTCTGCATATTGTAAACCACCTTGATAATCAACCGGGCTAAAATAATAATGACCGGCTACATAAGGCCTAACATAAAGTATTTCGATCGCTTCTTTACTTGATCCGAAAGCCGGTATTCTTATTGGCTTGTCAGTCGGTTTAATTGCCGACCAATCCGGGAAATAATAATAAGCTTCAATTTCGCCTTTGTCGTTACATTTCTCCATTGCCAAGGTTTCAACCGGCATATGCTCAACTTGGGCTATATTCTTGCGATCTTTAGAATAAATCACTTGAATTGCGCATTGGCCCATTAGTTTTAGATCGTATGTAAGCTTCCTAACGCATTCTTTATTTAATAACGTTACGGCTTGTGCATATTCGTTTGGGAACAAATTATTGTCAGTTGCATCGATCCCTTTCCCATAAATCATTTGAGAAACCCCGTTTACAATAGCGTTATTAGTTGGCGATCCACTATAACGATCTATAAGGTATTTGAAATACGCATTTTTGTCGCCAAACGTTACCCAATCTTTTTGTTTATTAACTTGAATATCCGGCGAATTGTAATTGTTAAGATTTACAATATTAATTGCGCTTTTAGTTGATTTTTTTTTCATAATAAAATGTAATCATTATTGCCGGTATCGGCTTCCTTATATTGATCTTGGTTGTTATTGTATTTTACCGCTTGGGTTTGGCTTGTTACAAATGCTTTATCCCGGTACACCACATAATCGTTTGCGCTTCGTTTCATTCGCATAGTGTAATATTTTTCGGCCTTTAAATCTCCATTGCTATTGTTTATATCAATTTGGAAAAAATCCCCATTAATCTCAAACACATCGCCATTGCCGAATATAAAAACCTCTTGGGTTTCATCATCAATAAATTCTAAATAATACCCACCAATCCCGTCTACAAAAGCCGGAACGTTAATTTTTGGTAATATCGTTATTGTTGGGGTGTTGTCTGTCGCGTTAACTACTATCATATTGTAATAACGAACAAAACGATAATTTTTGCAATCTGTTCGATAAATTGTACAAAAAAAGGGTGACTAATTAAAGCCACCCCGTTTAAATACTAATTCAAATTATATCTTATGGATTTATTTGTGATGCAGAAACCGTGATACCGGTTGTTGCTAAATCTTGTGATAAAAAGTTAGCCGGTACTAATTCTTGTGCTAACAAGGTTAAAGTATAGCCACTTAAGTCACCCATTCCGGCCCCGGTCACAATCGTACCACCATTCACATCTGCCCCGTGCTCTAAGCCACTTAAAAACAGATTTCCGTTGTTATCCTCAACAATTACGTGCGGTCTTGCTACTGCGATTAATGCAATTTCATCGTGCGTATCTTTGTCAAGTTTCTTAAACGTAAGATTTAATGTTTGATCGTAAAATGTAGTTCCATTTTCTCTTGAAGAATTAATTGTTTGTTCAAAAGAAGATGTTCCTTTTAGATCGTATTTGTAAGCCGTCGGTGTACCGGCGACCGTGTCAATTTCTGCAGAGGTTGAAGCGTTTACATAAGCAATAGCACCTAATGTGCCATAGTCAATAAAATAAACTGCCTTTAGGCCCCCAACCGATTTTTTACAAGGCTCTATTCGGCCCGATGTTAGTAAACAACTCATAGTTTTTCTATTTTTTTAAACAAAAAAGGGTAGGTTATTTTACCCACCCTTTCTTGCTAATTATTATTAATTTTTATGCTCCGTAGTAAACAATATCAGAAGCAACCCCGTATTGTACACCGGCCGTATAACGCATTACAAATCTCACGTTCTTACTCCCGTCAATGTCGGCCATATCAATAAGTTTCACTTCATTATGATCTGAAAGAAGACCGGTTCCGAAATATAAATTTGATTTTTGAGAAGCCACCATTCTGTCGTCTGCTAACCCGTGTGCCGTTACCAAAGTAACCCCATCATAAGATAAAGATCCTCCGTTTTGATACCACATTGTTCCTTGTGTATTAACACCGGAATTGTTTTCTCCGTTTAGGAAAGATCCAAATCCACCTAATGCACGAACATAAGCACGAGCCACATTTTGAGAAATATAAATTTGCATATCTTCTTTGCCGTATAAAGCGCTTGGTATAGCGTCTACCACCTTACCAAGTTCTGCGATAACATTCGATGCAGTCACGGCAGTCGGAACAATCGTTGTTCCTCCGTCAGTACCAAATTGAGCATCAGCAAATAAAGTTGTAAATCCGTCAAATGTTCCGGCCCCGGCCGATCCACTCCAAATATTTTGCTCAACCGCTTGGGCAACATCGGCCCCTACTCTTGCGATAAAGAAATCTGAAAATTTAGGTGGTAAGCTATCGTGAGCGCTGAAACCCATACTTTCTGCTTCCCAATCCGATTGAAATGGTGTTTTACAAAGTTCAAGATTTACTTGCAATTCTTTAGGATCTAAAATTCTTTCTGTTAGATCAACCGATCCCGTTGGTGTAAAGTCACAAGAAGCGTTTGCGATCGCTGATGTATAATCAACTTTCTTGATAACCTCTTTGTCTTTTACATTCGGTTTGATTGAAATCAATCCTTGTGATAAAGTAGCCCCGGAAAGTAATGCACTCCCGATGTACTCACCGGCAAATTCTCCGGCGTATGTAGTTGTAATGTTTGTTGTAGTTGCCATAACTAATTTCTATTTATTTAATTTTTAATTTTTGATATTTTTTCCAATACAAGATCGAAAGTCGTTTTTTTGCGATTTTGAGCAAATTTAAAATTTCTCGTTTTTTCTGTTGAAGCTTCCGGGTTGTGTTTAATTGGTGCTGACGCCGGTTTGCTTAATTCTGCTTTTAACTCGGCCGTTTCGCTACTCAATTCTTCCTCAACTTCTTCTTCCTTAACTTCTTCTTCAACTTTTTCTTCTTCATCTTCCGGGCGTAAATCATCGATCATTTTTTTGATCTCTTGTAAAGCCATTTCAAATTCATCACGGCTTACATAACCCATTTCTTTTTCTTCTTCTTCGGTTTCTACTTCTTCTTCAACCTCGTCAGAAACTTCTTCTAAGGAAGCAATTACACCGTCTTTTTCTACTGAAAGGGTAAACCCGTTTTCCATTTTATAGGATCCAATAGGTAAAGCTACTTTTTCATCATCTGTAACGATAAAAACCGGTTGATCGGCTTCAAACTTGTCAGCTTCTAAAATTGTGCCGTTTTCTAATTTCATTTGTTCTAATTTTGTTTCCAATCCTAACAATGCTCGGACTGAATTTAAAGTATCAGTTGCACTCATAATTTAATTTTTATATTTAACGAATTATTTATTTGATTTTGCGTTTAAGCGATTATTCTAATTTTGATATTTGTAATCCGGCAACCCAAGGTTTGTCAATATTTTGGTTGGTAATTGGTGTTGAATAAAGACCACCACCATTAGCTCCGGCACCAAAAGATAAGCCACTATCCCTAAATTGGTAAAATCTTAATAAATTATTTCCACCATTAATATCAGTAATTTGAACAATAATATCCCAAACAAAAGGGTGAGTTGATTTGTAATTAGGTAAAAGTATCATTTGTGTTCCCCAATTATTAGTCCCATCTTGTTCAGCAACAAGACCAATAGCGCTTTCGCCACCTTGACCCGCATTTCCCTCTCTTGCAACACTTAAAGTAGCTTTTACAAAATATGTTCCTTTTTTTGAAAACGTAATTAATCCGTCAGTACTTAGTGTTATTCCGTTTACATTATCGATTTGATCGGCACCAAAACTTATTTTTGTTAAAGTGTCTGCTTCTGTTGGTATCTGTCCGTTTGGACTTTGATAAGGTAAATCTAACCCATAATCAATAGCGGTAAACACCGGTTTAATAGTGTTTAAAAATATATTTGATTTGATTTTACTTGTAACACCATTTTGAACAGTTGGTATTATATCCGTATCTTCAACAGAAGTAACTTCGGGTAATTGTGATATTAATTTATTACTCATAATTTTTAAATTGTTCTACAATAGTCTGAATAACTACTGTTGTTAGGTAAATTATTTAGATTTCTTTCAATTTTATAAGCCTCTTGTTTAGCGTAATCCGGCCCACTATTACTATCTTGATTTGACATAAAACAATTATCAACTCGTTCTATTCTCTCTGCCTCTATTTCAGCATCAATAATCGCTTGTTCTTCTTCTGTCAAAGGTGGTGGAATGTATGGTGGAACACCCTCAATCCCTATTAAGCCAAAATTTTCTTGTAAAAGATCATCACCAAATTCGGTTAATAAATGTGGCATCCCATAAATGTTTCCGATCCCTTGGGCTTGTAACGATCCGTCGCAACAATCCACGTGGTATGTATTGTTCTCGCATAAGCAACCACGTCGGCCGTTCCTCGGGCTTGTTCTACTCGGCGTTTTAAAGTTTTCGTAAGCCATTTTATTTTAATAGGTTTTTAAGTTCTCCGATAATAGCCTTTGATAATTCTTCTTCTTTATCCTCGGGTGCTTGTACCTTATCAGCGAAATAACCCTCAATACTGAAACCTTTTACCTTTCCGGTTTTTACATAATCGTTCCAAATTTCGTCGTTATCAACTTTTATAGCGCCTACCCAACTACCTAATGGAAGATCCATTCCGTACATATTGGATTTGTCGTTTTCTTTATCTTCTAAGATCCAACTTTCAACAAGCGTTAAGCCGGTTATAGCCATTTGGTGTTCTAATGTCGAATTGTGTTGCATATTTTGTTTTAAATACAACTGCGACGCTTTTCTGACCGTTTCTCTACTAAAGTAGATATAATACTCACGATTGCCCGAACGTCTGTAAATCGGCTTGTTAGGTATCAAAATTGGGCCAATAAGGATCTTCTTTTCCTCGTCTTGCTTTTCAAACTTAAATGTTTGAGATTTAAGCGCCACAAAATCTTCCTCTATAGCCGGATTTTCAACAACACTTATGGCTTCCACAAAATTGTCTTGATCTTCGTCTAATATTAATTCTATTATATCCATATTCTTATAACGATTTTTTTTTAAATACTTGCATTTTCGACTATATTTCGTTCCATTGATTGGGCGCTTGTAACGTCATTAGATACTACATAAGCTTGAACGGGCGCTTGTGTTTGCCCTCCGATCGCTTCCGCTAATTGATCTGTGCCACTTGCACCCACGATATTAAATGACGGTGGCGCTTCTGCCGGGGCTGATCCTCCGCCACCACCGGCCCCTCTTGGCGCCGATCCACTACTTGGGGATTTCTTTTTACTTTTTAGATCTCCGATTGCCTTGACGGCACCGGCCACGGATCCGGCTATTGATAAACCGGCCGTTATATTGTTGATCGCAACAAATGGCATACCACCCGTTAATGGCGTCGCCGCGACCGACTTTGCATTAGCTACTGCGGTGTTAGATATGATCTTAGAGATCGCACTAACTTGTTCTGTAACGATCCCGGCTATTGCTAAAGCCTTGTTTTCTTCTCCAAAGGCGCTAAATATACTTTGTAAGCTATTTATAGCCCCACCAACTTGTTGTATTTGTGATTGTCTGTTGCTTTCTTCGGCTTGTATCGTAGCTATTTGATTGTCAAGTTTCTCTTTATCTAACTTGGCTTGGGCTTCAACTGATTTTTTCTTAATTGCATCGTCTTGATCTGCAAAACCTTGTCGTAATTCGGCTAACCTTTCATTCCTTGATAATTCAAGTTCATCGGTGTTTAGGTTGTTGGCTTTTGCTTGTTCAATTAAAGCATCGTATTTTTCTTGCTCCTTTTGTAATTCTAATTCCCTTTTTTCATCGAGCGTGTTTGCCTCCGCTTCAATTATTTGTTTTTGTAGGTTTATTTTCTCTTGCGCTATTCTATTTTCCTCGGCTTGGGCCTCACGCACTAAAGCTTGTGTTCTTGCCGTCAACGCCCTCTTTTTTGAAAATCTTTGCGTTTCTAAAGCGATCAATTCAGCCTCTAATTGGGCTTGTTCCATTTTATCCTCTTTGGTAGATAAACCAAGGGCATTTTCTTCTTTCTTCGCTTGTACTCTTAAACGTACTTTTGCAATTTCTTTAGCCGTTATATCGTCGTCAATCTTAGAAGCTTCTTGTATAAATTTTATACGTTCTTCGGCGCTAAACTTTTCACGATCCTCGGCTTGTTCTCTTAGCTTGGCAATATCCCTATTAGCCTTGGCCCTATCGACAAGTAATTGCCTTTCTAATTTGTCCGCTTTTGCGCGTCTATCGGCTATCTTACCGGCTTGATTTGCCTCCTTTAAAGTTTCTTTAGCAAATTCTTTTACGGCTTCGGTAGTTTTATCGATCGTATTTTTGACACCGGTCATAGTATCTATGTAAGAAGATCCGGCTTTTTTTGCATCTTTTAAGGCCCCGGAAAAATCTCCGCTAAATACTTTTTTAATTGCGCTTCCTAAAAATCCAAACGTATCAATTAACGAGGTTATTCTGTTTGTAATATTTTCAATAATAAGATCTTTCAAATCAATTATCGCTTGTTTAGGATCCGAAAATACACTTATGATTTTATCCCCAACACTTGCTAATACATCTAAGAATTGATCCGTAACGGCCCCTATAACGCCCATTATTTTAGCAAACTTATTTTGCCCCTCCTCCGATCTTTTGAAAGCTTGTACAACAGACAAGATACCTAAAGCTAAAGCACCAATACCCGATCCAATAATTGCGATCTTTAAAAAATTAAATCCTTTGGTTGCCGAGGTTAGTGAAGTGGTTAGGTTTTTAACGCTTCCAAATAAACCACCGGTTGCCCTATCCGCAAGGCCCGTTGCCCCGGTATAGTCAGCTTGGTTTTTAGTAGCATTCTTAACAACCTCATTAGCTTTACCCCTTGCTTTTGTTAGATCTTTTACCGCAAACTTTTGTTCCTTTATAAGATCCTTTTGTTTGCTAATTTCATCACGTAATTTCTTTTGTTGTGCAAGGTTATTTTTTGGAACGGCTTTTAATTGTTGTTCTAAATCAAATAATTCTTTCTCCCATTCGTGCGTAATATCTTTTGCGGTTTCAAGTTTGTCATTAAGATATTCAAGTTGCTTAGTAGCATCGCCTAAATTTACATTTACGTCTATTGTTTTTTCGATTGCCATAATTCCTTTATTTCGTTATAACCCTCTTTTATTGTGGTTGGTAATTTGTTTTTTCCTTTTGCAATCGCCACATACTCGCTATCGCTTTTAAAATCGTATCTTAGTGCTTCAATTATATCTGCTATCATTTTAAACAAGTTTTTTTACCTAAAGTTTTTACTAAATCATAATATTTAGAATTGGCCTTTGTTCGATCTATATCTATATTAACGAAATATGGAAGTTTATTTGTAAAATTTTGCTTCATAAATAAATTCTTGTTTTGGTGAGTAACTCCGGCGTTGTGGTAAATTAAATTTTTATGCCATTTAGAAACCGGGCACGTAGCCCAAGTAAATTCTAACATTTTATCTACTTTTGTTTCGTGGCCTAATTTCCAAGCCGTAAATAAAAGGGCCCACATATCAGCGCACCAAATTTGCAATGCGTGGTGCGTTGGATCTTCTTTTACCTTTTGTCGGTTTAATTCTGTTAATTCAGTAAATAATTTTTCACTTAAAATATAAACCTTTTGCCAAAAAACCCAATCAACATTTTTCATTATTGTTTGAGCCCCACCCGAGCTAAACATATTTCTTTTAAATAGATCTTCTTCAACCTCCGCAATATTTAACATTTTCTGCAAAACATCGTCGCCTTTTGATTTAACGTATTTGTGATTTAAATAATCGTTTGTATTCGATTGATACCAAACCTCATCTTTTTTAAAAATATTAAGATCCGGTTTCCTTGTAAACAAGATATCGCAATCGTGATAAAAAATAGTTTTGTATTTTAATTGCCAATTCTTCTGAAAATATTTCATTAATATAAAAGGCCTTACGGAAGAAATATAATTATTCAAGGGCCTAATATCTTTTATAAACCCAAAATTAACTTCCGTGTGTTTAGCTTTTAATTTAACAAATTCTCTGCTAACGTTATTACCCGTATATCCAACCACAACGTGAACGTTATTCGGATCGATCCCTTTATCAATAAAATTAGTTAACATAGTTTCCACTTGCCAAGCAAAATATAGGCTATCGGGTTGAGCGCTTAAATATATCATATTAATTTAAAGTTGGTGCCGGGGTAAATAATTCAAAACTTGCCGTTGCGTAAGGTGGTGGATTTAGTGGGTGTGTTGTCATTTCTAACTCGATTGTGATTTCGTAAATACCATCTTCGCCTTGATCCCCATTTAGGATTATATCTTGCTCTTTTTGATTTACGCTACCATAACCGCCATAAGGCCCATCTACTTCAAAAACGCCTTGTCGATAAATAACCCCGTCTTTACGTAAAACATAGGTTAATTGAGCCCAACTAAACCCGGTTGCACCTACTAAAACCCCGGTGCTGACTAATCTTAGCTTACAAAATTGTGTACCCGTTACAAGTTCAAAAGATCTTGTTTGCGTATCGAATTGCGTGACGGCTTGAAAGAAATCAGCGTTTGAATTTACCACATTAGGATAATCATAACATACAACAGACATATCGGCGTTTCCGTTATATTCATCGCAACCGGTTGGGTTTTGATTTAAGTCTAATTGCCAATTATAAACCTTTATAGGATCTCCTAACGGATTACCGGCTAAATAATAGACATATTCTTTATATCCATCATTGCCGATCGGATCGCCACCTATATTACCCCAACTCGCCGCGAAACCATTGGTAGCCATTGGTACCGGGTAATTTTGTGGGTTATCGTGGTTTAATATTAATGAATTACCACCGCCAACAAGGGATAAAAGAAAGTTACCAAAGGCCGTGCTACAATTTACGCTTTCATTACCTACACCAATACTTATAGTCATAACCGCAAATTTATTCGGATATAAACTAAAAGTACCATTATCAAAACGTTCAAATTCGTTCCAAAAAACAAATCCGTCTATAGATCCACTTATACAAGTGGTGGTTGTGGGTGGTATTGTCGTTGTCGTGATCCCTAAACACTCATTACAATTAGCATAACCCGAAGTATCGAAATAATAATTAGGCGTTTGTTCGGTTGTATTCGAAATAATCGTAGCACAAATTTCAACCCCGTTTAAATCAAAGGATATAATTTCGCCTATTTCAGACGTTTGATTAGACCAAACAATATATTCCGTAGTTGTAAAACATTGTTGAGCAATATAATAATATTTAGGGGCCTCGGTTGTCGTTGTTGTCGTGATATTTCCTTGACAAGTAACACAATCAATAAATTCTTCCGCTATCGTTACCGTGCCCGTTGCACCCGTTGGCGCTAAAACTTCCCAACAACCACCAAGCTCGTTTAACGAAACGATTTGCCCGATTGTTAAAGCTGAATTGCTTTGTAAAGCTATTGGATCCCCGGTTTGATTACAACTCGCGTCTAACTCGATTACCCTATAATTAAATGTAGGTGGCAACGTTGTTGTTGTCGTTGAGGTTGTTGTCGTAGTTGTCGAGGTTGTCGTCGTCGTGGTTGTTGTCGTTATCGGGATCGCATTATTAATATCAAGATCAAAGAGATTTATAAGTTCAATAGTTGATTGCCCGGTTTGTAAATTAGCGTTAATTGAATTTATATGAAACTCACGATCCCTTACTAAAATCTTGTCTTGTAGTTTAAATTTTAACAAAAAGTTTAAAGGTAATTGAGCCTTAAATTTGAATAATCTATTTCGTGGATCAAAAACCGATCTAATATAATTTACATAAAACTTATCAAATAAGGAATTATTATTTCCGCTATAATCGGTAAAAGTATAGCTATTTATTTCAGATCCGAAATTTATATTAAAAGCCGGGGCCGTTGTTGATGTACCTACTTCACTCGCATTGCTCGGTATCATTACAGTACTCAAAGCATCGTTTGTTCCCGGTGTTACCGGATCACCCTCCGGTGGCCTAAAAGTATTAACAAAATTGATTTTGTCGTTTGTAATATCTACTTGATGAATATAAAATAAAATTGGTGCCCCAAAAGCCGGGTTTTGATCGTCGGTAATATAAGTTCCTTGTTGAATATCTGTAAATCCTCCGGTACTTGAACCGCTTAACCTTTCGAATAACATATTCTCAAAAGGTAATTCAATATTGTATTTTTGTTCTTTTGTAGCTGACGCCGAATAACTAAGGTGGCCGTATTTTCGGTTATTTATCTCGCTAAATTCGGTTGCTAAAACACTTTTAGGATCTTTATATTTAAACTCAATATCGGTAAAAGGTAAAGCCTCGTTTACTTGGTGATCGCTTGAATTTACTAAATCGGTTAGATCGAAAGTTTTTGTGCTTGAAGCGTAAAATTCATCTAATGGTTGTATAATTATTTCATCGCTAAAATCATCTACATAAGCCGTCAAATTAAACATTCTAAACAACCCGGTTAAAAATTCAATTACCTTGATCTTAGGTACTTGATCGGTTGGAATAAAGTCTGTTAAAAGATCTAAATTTGTTTGTACCGACGGAAACGCCGATGCATAATTTCTTGTTATCCCAAATTGATCTTCTTTTTGCCATTCGATCGTAGGTTGCATTTGAAACTCAAAATCGTTTAATGAAGATACGTTCCCATAAATATTAAAAGCGTCAAAAACGCTAAATGTATTACCGGCCCCAAAATTATTATACGTTACGCTAATTTCGTTTACCCCGGTTAAATTTGTTGATGATGATAATGAAACGGGATTTGAGCTATTGAAATCTTCAAGAATTGAAAGATCGTATAACGTGCTTGTAAAGTTTCCACCCGGGATAATCTTTATTTTAAACGTAACAACCTCCGTGGATTGTAACGGCGACCAAAATAAGTTACCTTGTGCATAATCCCAATTACCATATTGCCATTGGCCGGTTGGACTTGTTATCTCGGCACAAGATCCCGGAATAATATTTGTACAAGTTTCTGAAAAACCCGTTAATTGTCTTGTACCCGGGCCGATCGCTTTACCCTTTCTTCTATGGCACCATAAATAAAGCTTCTCAATCGCCGGATTTGTAGCGTAAAAAAAGTCTTGACTAAATATAATGTTCTTCCTAAACCCGTTGGCCGTGCTAAATCGCTTTTCAATAGCTTTTAAGATCACAAAAACCTTTATAGCATACTTAACATCTTCCGGGAAAACACCTCGGCTTGATACCGTCGGATCCGTTCCAATAGAATTCCAAGCAATATTTGACGGGTTACTTAAATACGATGTATTATTAAATATAAATCTTTGCGTATGAGATACCAAAGGAATTGCAACCGCTTTATCGTATAAAACCCCGTCTACAGTAACACTATTTCCTTGCTTTAGTGAACCTAAAACGCCATTACTACTTGACACTTGGCTGAAATTATCTAACCAACTTAGGCTCTCTAATTGTTCTTCTCTTAAAAAGGTTTTTAAATTGACCGTATTACCGGTAAAAGTTATAGAATAAAATTCGGGCTTTCCGTTTTTTAGTTTAACATCGTTTAGCTTTATTACCCCTTTCCTAAATGGTTGATAATTTAACTCAATCAAAGCATCGGGTTTGTAATTAGAATTGAAGCCGTTTATATCCGGGTTGTACCAATGCTTAAATAATTTATTATTCTTTTTTGAAGCCGGTAGCGTAAATGGTTTTGTAAAATCCGTGAAGATCTTCTCAATATTTTTAACGTCTTGGATCTTAGCCGTTAAATTTACAACCTCATCGGAATATAAATCCACCTTGACATATTTGTCAGAAGCGTCTAAACCCTCTTTGATATACAATATTAATTCTTGCATTCTATCTTATGTTATTTATTTGATCGTAAGCAAATTCAAAATTAAGCGTGTAGTTGATTTGTTTTTCGTTCAAGTGGGTTTTATACTTAAATGATTTGTCAGACAAATAGACGGGCCTTATTTGGCTTGTATCGTCCGTTAGCCATACTTGTTCGGAAAGGAACAATTCTTCAAACGCCGGATTTAAACATTCATTAACAAAACCGCTATTTAAAACGATTGATTTATTACCTTGTTTTAGGATCGTTCGTTTTTGGTGTTCGGTTGTATCGTAGCTAAATGAAGCTTCGGTTAGTAAATTTCTTTTAAACGTTTTATCCGAAACCTTTAATTGTTGTTTGCTATTTTTAAACATAAACAAATCTTGCACGGCCCCGTATTTATTTACAAATGATAATTTGTGGATCGGGTATTTACATTCCCTTGTTCGGGTTACAGATATTGTCGTTGAAATTGTCGGATCTTGATTATCAACAACGATCGTATCCACATCGCCATAATCGGTGCTTCCGTAAAAGCTATCAACACAAATAGATCTTATTGAAGATCCACCAACTAATGCGTTTACCCGGTTGTAATAATCATCGGGTATAACTTCATAACAAACATTTAAAACTGCATTTGCCGAGGTTTCATTAAATACGATCCCTTGATTTTTAACTAACATACCGTCGGAATAAAACTTTACGGCCGTGGTATTAAACCCGTTTACCGGAATACAAGTTCGTTCATCAACCGGTATTTGTAAGCAACGATTTGTTATTAAAACGTCTTGTAAGCTTGGTAAGTAATTTAGATTATCCTCAAATTCGGTGTACCCGTCGGATCCAATTAATGTTTCGCCAAAGCTATAAAGTTGGGCCCCATTAATATCAAAGGCCGTATAATCATACCGCATCCAAACCGCAAGATCTTCTGTATTTGTGCCCGAGTATTTAACTTTCAAATAATCTCTTGCCAAACTTGCAATTTCAAAAATAACGAAATCTTGATTATCAACAGAAAACTTTGTTAGGTTATAATCGTATGTTCCCGGGATCGGGCTAATGGCCCCTTGCCAAAATCTCAATCCAATAGCGACATAATGCGTATTGGTGGTTGGTTGTGTTTTAACGTAATACGGGCTTCGTAGTTTTATTGTTGTTAGTGACATAGGTTATTTAAATTGATCTTCAATATCTCTTGAATAGTTTAGCATTAATTCGGTTTCAAATTCGGGTGTTAAATATTTTGAATAAGTTTTAGTTAAAAAATATGTAGGTTTTAAACCTTGATGAAATATACTTTTGGCAATCGCAAAATTTAGCGATCTTCTTGGAACAAATCTTCCTTTGCTATCTCTTGGCGCTATACCCCGTCTTACTCCCCAACTATCCAACGCGCTTGGCGGTGGCATTTTGTTTTTAAATGAATACGGGCTATTTGGGGCCCGTTGTACACCTTGCTTGTTATCGTTGTTTTTATAGATCCCATTCGGATCGGCACCTTTTACCCCTTGATCCACAAACTTGGCATAATCTTCCATTTCGATATACCAATTAATATTGTCATCTACAATAGACGTTCTTGAAGCTTTTATGCTTTTAGATAATCTCCCGGAAGCGTTTGATTGTTCTAAGTTCTTTTGCATTTCAGCAACAACCTCGGCTTTATATTGTCTTAGGTATTTTAAAGTTCTTGGATATTTCGGTTTCTTTCTTGCCATTATATTCCGGAACAAATATCAAGATTATTAGTAACATAAATATCAGCCGTATAACTCCAACCGGCTAATCGGTTTTCAAAGCGATCGAAAAAAGGCTGACAAGATCCGGCCGTTTTAATTTCAAAATTTTGATCGTGTAGGCTTCCTCTGTATAAAAATTCATTAAGCTTATTTAATACGGTCAGCGTATTGTTTAAAACAAATTGCTCATTATCTTCGCCCATAAGCAAAGGTTTTTCAATCGTATCATTGCCTTTAAATTCGTTTACAATATCCATAGCCATAAAAGTAATATTGAACAATAACGTTCCGCTATCCCCACCCATATTAACACTATTGACAATCATATGCACCAACGGAAATATAGTTCGTTTGTTTAGATCTATTTCAAAAAGATCTCCGGTTGTCACGGTATTAACATATTTCATCGCTTGTAGCTTCTCGGCACAAGCATCAAGCACCCTATGATAAGCAATGGATCCGGCGTTTTCTTGTAGATTATAATTCGGCATTTATTTAAAATTTTGTTTTATTAATTTGCTTTCAACCTCGGCTTTATCTTTCAAGAAAGTTAGCATTGTTAAGCATTCGTTTACGTTTAGTTTAGTGATACTTTTAAATCTCCTAATATCTCCTTTAGCAAGTGCGTATATTGACTGATACCAACCCCATTTTGTTCCAAAGCCTTGCTTAATTCCGTGTTGTTCGCTTGATCCTCCAAATAATTCATCATACCTTTCGAACAATCGATCCCTAAATGATAAAAAAAAACTATCGATCCGAACACGGCGTCAAGTGGCATATTTACCATAATGTCGTGAAAGTTATCACCCCGGTATTTTTCAATCAAATATTTGTCTTTCATTTTAGCTTTAACCGGCCGATATAAAACGGCCATAGCTTTTTGCATTTGCTTCCAATCGCCAATATAACTATCAAGATCAACGTATTCACCAAAAGTCATATCCTCAAGTGAAGGTATAAACCCAAATTCAAGATCTCCCATTTTAAATGTACTTGGCAACCCCGGATCGCTTTCAAGCGTATCAAATATAATTTGCACGGTTTCGTCAATATCTCTAACCCTTATTTGGTGTAGATCGGCGTAAGGTATATTACAGAAGATTTCTAACATTTTGGTTTTAACAAATGTTGTATTTATTCCCTCGTCGGGGTTGTCTTCTAAAAGCTTTAAATACTTTTGGTATTGCTTTAAAGTTATTTCAGATAGCTTATTTGGTATTGAAAATTTCATCTTCATATTATATTAACGAATTTTTGTATTTATTTTTAATTAAAGAAAGTTTATTTTACCCGATCGGTGTAATTGCATTATGTATTCGTGTTCTAAATCCGGTTGGTGTAAAGTTCCCCGGGGCTCGTTATCTCCGTAGTGATGCCGATGTAATCCAAGGCCCCAATCAAAACCGATTAGATCTAATTGTTTATATCTCTTTAAAAGTATTATAATTGATATAAGGCCCGTAGAGAAACCTTTATGCGGATAGTGGGGTATTACCCTCTTTAGATACTCAACGTGCTTCTTATGTGTTTGTTTTACGTTAGGGTGGCGTTCTTTGATCGTGTTATAACAAGCGCATTTATTACGATCCCATTCCCAAGAATGAAAATAGATCTCTTTATAATCGCAATCAACCTTTGCCAAGTTACAATTACAAGTAAACCAAATTGTAGTTTTGGTGCCAACGTCTTCTTGGTGCCCTTGGATCCGGTAATTGTTAAACCTTACAACTTCGTTATAATTGTCGATGGCCCGGCCCTTGTTTTTACCAAGGATCGAGCCACCATTACCAACAACGATTATTTCGTTATTCATCTTTCTTATAATCTTGTTTTATTTTGTTAGCAAAATCAAGCCACTTTTTACGCTTGTATTCTTCTTCGCTTTTTACTTCCCGTAGGGCAAATTCATAAAGGCTTGGAAGATCGTCTAAAAGTTGTTTAGCATAATACACCAAAACTTTTTCGCCGTCTGCAATATAAACTTCTCCGCAATCGCCACCCCAAATCGTATCAGTTTGGCCGATATAAAAACTTTCTTTCTCTGCCATTAGTTTAGATTTACAAGTTTATAATTACCGATCTCTATTTGATATTTACATTGCTCGGTAGTTTCGCCTAAAAATTGGTTTCGATACCGTCTTGTTGTTCGGCTATAATCCCAAGCTTTTTTATCTAAAAAGACATTGCCGTTATTATCCTTGTGCGCTATCACGGTTTTATAGGATTGAAAATATTGGCCGTCGGCCGATCCTATTATAAATTGGTTTGGTACTTCTTTACCCTTTGGGCTTCGCATATTTCTTAAATTGATTTGCATATTGTTTATTTTAAAATGGGCCCGTAGGCCCGGGATTTGTTAATTTGATAATTCGTTGAAATCTTCGTAATCGATTTGATATTTAATATCACGGGCGTATAGATCCAACTCGCCTTTTAAGTTTCTTAGCTTAGCTAAAAATTGTTCCGGGTTATCGTTGCCGATTAAAACCGATCCAACCCTTTTTTCGATATCCTCTAGCATACACGCTAAAAAATCCTCTTGCTTTTCCTTGTACTCTTTGTTGTTTTGTAACATAATTTAAGATTTTATTGTTATTATTAACCGCAAGTTACAACTATTTTTTTATTTATCAAAAAAAGTTTATAACTATTTTGCTAATTCTTTTAAAATATTTGGATCGATCGTTCCGTATTTCTTGTGGTATCGGTTTAGGGTTATCTCGGCCCAATCGTACACGGCCTTGGTATAATAGGATCCGAATTGATAAACCCGGTTTGCAAACGTTAGTTCTTCGATCTCGTTTTTAAACTTTTTAAATGGTACACGCATAGTTAGGATATTTTAGCAATTATACTTTTAGCCGTTTTTTTGTTTTCTTCCCAAGCATCAACCCCGGCTTTATCATAATGCAAGTTTTGTTTGTATTTTAGTTTATACGTTTCGCCTCTATTTAGATACGATCCTAAAAGTTCTTGGATAAGCTTTTGTTCCGCTTTTGTCATATGGTTTATCATAACTATTGGATTTTAGTTTGGAAATCGCTCGGGTTTACAACTACACCGGTTTGCTTTTTGATTTGGTAGAAGATATTAAAAAAGGCCTTGTAAACCTTTCCGGCATAGCTTGGATCGGCCCCGGGATAATCAACCCACATAAATTCGCCACCGTTCATTCTATGCGAATTAACCACGGTTAGCTTAGCCCCTTGTAAAAGCTTGACAACGATTGATCGTTGAGGTTTTGTAAATTTTACGTTTTCTCTTGCGCATAATTCTTGAAGTTCGAAATTTGTCATAATTTTAAGATTTATTGTTTAATAATTTCATTGGCTAAATTACAACTTTTTATTAGTTATCAAAATTATTTGATAAGTTTTTTTTATTTTTTTTACTTCCGTTGATGTTACAAGCGTAATTGTTACCCCTATCTAACGGCATAGGATCCGTAGTTTGG
>Ga0209557_1000241_pt1 | contig 34731 bp, 10 predicted proteins | sample SaaInlV_120m_DNA_4_FD_184672 | JGI IMG/M metagenome (GOLD analysis project Ga0209557, IMG submission 184672) | Marine microbial communities from expanding oxygen minimum zones in the Saanich Inlet - Saanich Inlet SI074_LV_10m_DNA (SPAdes) (version 2) | ecosystem: Environmental > Aquatic > Marine... | reverse complement strand
CTGTAGGTGGTAACGAGGAATTGTAATGCAATCCACTATCAGTAATCGTAATGCTATCTACAGCATCACCGTCTGTTGTTGCTGTTGCTTTAGCAAGGAACTCATCACCAACAACTTCTTCACCAACAGTAAAGTCACCAGAACCACCAGGATCCATGACAAGTTTAATTGCAGGTGCAAATTCCAATTCGATATCATCAATCTCATCAACGCCAGTATCGAAGGAATCGCTGCCAAGTTCGTAAAGTTCTGCAGTTAGTGTGTAAAATTGAATTTTGCCAAACTGGTAGAACGGAGATTCTTTTTCTACATATTTAATTTCGTAGATGTCTTTTGTTAATGAAAAATATAAAAGGTCTCCTTCATTAGGTCTTCCATCATACGTTAAAGTTGGATTGTTTGCTGCAACAACTTCATCCCATCTTCTGGTAGAAATACGAAATAATACTTCATCTGTAATACGTAGACCAAATTTACTGACAAACTCTGTGCCATCAGCAAATCCAGTTACATTCTGTAAAAGCATTTCAACTTGGAATTGCTCTTGATACTTAGAATATCTAACTTCTTCTAGTGTGTTATCTTGCAGAATAGTTCTTGGTAGATAATAGATATCTGTTCCAAACAATTTAACTTGTTCGTCTACAAGATCCTGGTAGAGGTTTTGCTCACCAGAATCACCTTGATAGTAAGTTGGGAAATAGGAACTAGTAGGCATTTTATCCGATCATGTCCATGGGTGGGATTGCATACTTACTGAGAACTTCGCTTTCGATTTTCTCAATTTCTGCTAGTGCGTCTGTATAAAGTTCTCTACCATTGAGAGTAATACCGCCAGGAAGTTGAACGTTGTTATATTTAATTAAGTTTTGTCCCCACTGCCTCTTCATTAAAGCAGTTGCATACTTCTTGACAAACATATCATTGTTCATCTCTGTGGCGTCTGTGGGATCATTGAGACGGTGGCACTCAATAAGAACATTAGTTCCTTCCTTGAGGAAGTCTTTAGCAATATCTAAGTACAAACGATCGCGGCGTGCTGTAAATCTGAACTGTTGAAATGATCCATTGTTTAGGACCATATCGAGAGTTTCTAGATATTGTTTGTTCATATAATAATTCAGAATATCAAGTGATCCGAATGCATAAAGATCATTCAAAAACAATTGGTACTCAACACCAAAAAGATTGGAACGGATTGAATTGCTAACAAGACCAAAGACTCTAGTAATACCAACTACATGATCTGGAATAGGAATATAGTTGGTTGCTTCTTTCCAGTTTGTTGATCCTTCTGTGGTAGTTATGCTGTCAGCAAATCTTGTTTTATCATCAGCGGTAATTTCATGATATAAGTAAGCACGCTCCATGCCATTGTAGCAGTTCTCTTGAAAGAACTGGAATGTATCATCAATAACGTTATTTACCTGTTCATCATCAATGTTTACTTGTAAGACAGGCTCACCCAACTGTCTCTTACAATAAGTGATAAGATCAGATCTAGAGTTTGGAGACGCCATTACACACAAAAATCCCTTCTTACCTATTTAGGAAGAAGGGATCTGGGAGTTATTCTTCTGTTGTTTCTGCCGCAGGTGCTGCTGCTTCTTCAGGTTTATCTTCTAGAAGACCTAGAGTTTCCAGTCCTCCAACCAACTTCAGTTTATATTCTTTTGCTTTTACAAGGTTTTCTTCTAGTTCAGCAATTTGCTTTTCTGTGGAAGCAATCTGCTCTTCAAAATTTGCTTTGAGTTGTGCGGGGTCCATAGTTATCACATGAAATGGTGTGTGTATTATTTATTCTCCTTCTACTACGGCAGATTTATCAATCATATAATTCATAGTATCTACCTGGAACCATTCTTGCTTTACTTCATCCCATTCATAGAATGAGTAATCAAAATTTTCTGGATGTGGTTTTGGTGGATCCCAAAGTTTTGCTTCTGCATTCCATTTCCAAGATGGAAATGGTTGGTCGGGTCTACCAGTAGTAAAATGGAAAGATGCTTTGCTGGTCTTTTTGTCATTTATTGACCAGACCTGCAACTTATAATTTTCTTCAGCTTCAAATTGAAGCATTATGGTTTCTAAATGTTTTTGATCTGAAGAAATATACTTAGAATTTGGACCCATTGGCCATTCTTCGCTTAGAATCTCTTGCCCATCTTTATAAAAGGTGTATCCAAAATGCAAATCTTTAAACTGGACGCAATCAGTACCATCTACAAATTGAAAAAATACTTCTGCATATCCAGTGTCTAGATCGATAGACTTGATGTCCCACTCGTTTGTTCTAAAGTCTTGTTTGCAAACAATGTAACTCATTTTTATTATCTCCTATTAACCAATAGCATATCTAATGACAGCAATACCAGTGCCACCATTACCACTTCTATATCTAACACCAGCAGCACCGCCGCCACCACCTAGACCATTAGATCCATTTTGTCCGTTCCCGCCACTATCATGAGAACTTCTACCATATCCACCTCCACCAGAACCACCTGGCCAAACTCCACTAGATCCCCAGCCTAGAGGAGCTCCGCCGCCACCACCACCATAGGTAACGCCGCCTCCATTTCTGTAATTAACACTTCTTCCATTTCCACCAGGATATCCAGCGTTGCTGCCAGCACCACCGCCTCCGCCTCCAGAGTTTCCACCGTTGTTTCCTTGACCAGGAGTACCATTTCCAGCACCACCAGCATCTCTACCAGCACCTCCGCCAGAACCTCCACTAGATCCGCCTTGACCATAGCGTCCTCCCCAACCACCACCAACAGCAGATTGACCGTTGAAATTAGTAGAGTTGCCACTATTTCCTCTGGTGTTAGTGCTACCAGATCCACCGTTTCCAATAGAAATACTATAGTTAGTAGCACTAACACCAGTATTACCTGTTAACACACCACCAGCTCCACCACCACCACCGTGATAGTGAGCACCAGTTCTGCTATCGGATCCGCCACCACCTCCTCCTGCTACGAGTAAGAATTCAACAGATGATCCTGGCGGGGAAGACGTAACACTGAAAGTTCCTGTTGATGTAAATGTATGGGCTTGATATGTTACTCCACCAGAAGTATAAGTAGTTACAGAACCTCCACTTGCTTGCAAAGTTGCAGGAGCTCCCAAATTAACCCAAGAAGAACCATCAAAAACTTGGAGTTTATTATCAGAAGTATTGTAAATCATTGACCCCGTTTGGTAAGGAAGACTATTTCTTTGCGAAGTAGTTTTTCTTGGAAACTGGAAAGCATTTCCAGTTCCTGTAATGGTTAATTTATTGGCATTAAAAGTTGACATAATCTCTGCAATTACATGTTAACATCTTCCCAGCTGCTTCCATTATAATACTGGAGAACATTGCTGTCTTGATTGTAAATTAAAGTTCCTTGCACTAGTGGCAAGTTATTTCTTTCTGCTGTGCTGATTGGCAGCAAGTTCACCAGATCTGCAACGTTGGCGTTAGAGACCGATAATTCTGAAGAAGTGGACATATCTAAAAGTGATACAATCTTATGTATTTATCTATTACAAACCCAACCAATCAGATCCATCCCAAATCTGAGGTTGGTTCTCACTAGAATTGTAAATCACCATACCGCTAGTTTTGGAAATACTATTTCTTTGGGATGTAGTCAATACTGGCAACTTCAAAGCTTTAATATTTACTGTATTTGATACTAAAGTAGACATAATAGAAAATCGTGGTCAAATATATTTATCAGTCAATGGTCCAGGAAGCACCACTAGCAACGGTAATTGTATTTCCTGAAGAAATTGTCAATGGACCATTACTTCTTGCATTAGTTCCAGATGGAATTGATAGTGATTGAGCAAGAGTTGATCTTGTCGTTCCAACTACACCGTAAGTATCCAACCAAAGAGCATCTCCATTTGCACGTAGAGATTGTGTTAAGTTTGCTTCACCCTCAACATCGAGAGCATAGGCTGGGTTCCTAGAAGAACTAAAACCAACACCAATTTTAGATGTTCTGTAGATATCAGAGTTGTTTGGAGCTTGTGTCCATCTAGATGTTACAAACTCTTGGTTGTTCTGGAAGAACTGACCATCAATGTTCATGTCTCCATTGACATTGAACTTGTAATTTCTAACAGTATTGTTAGTAGGATCAGTGCCAGAGGTAGCAGTTGTGTTGATAGTAACGGCGTTATTAACACCACTAATTGCAAGAGCAGGACTTCCACTGAATGTTGTTGAACCGTTAGAATCCGATGCTTCAAATGTGAAGAACTGAGATGACTGCGTATTGCTACCAACTCTCCAATATCTAGTGGAAGAATTGTTGTAGAAATTGATTTGACCATTAGAAGTATTACTAATTCTAAGTTCGGACGAAATCCTTGCACTGCCATCAACTTCTAATGTATAATCTGGTTCACGGTTGATGTTGACACCCATTTTTCTAGATGCGATAACATCACCAACAACACGGAAGAACAGTTCTGTCTCTGTGCCTTCCATAGTGAATCCTTCACTGTACTCAGAGTTTGGTGAATTACTATCAGAATGATTGTATCTCAGTGTGCCAATTTGAGCTAAAGTAGAAATTTGATCACTGAATCTAATTTTTGCTCCAACGGCATTAGTTAATGTGCGAACATAGATTCCACCATCGCCAACAACATCTAAAGTAGATAATGGATTAGTGCCAGCGTTGATACCAACACGATCAGTGGATACATCGACGAACAATGTGTCAGTATCAACCGCAAGGTCTCCAGCAACAGTAGCATTAGATAGTAGATTCGCTACTCCACTGACGCTAAAGTTTGATCCATTACCAGTAATCGTCAGACCACCAGTCATTGTATCACCAGTCTTCAATACGTTAAGTGATGAAGAACCAGTTATATTTGCGGTAATTTGATTAGCAGAGAAATTACCAGAAGCATCACGTAGAACAGCAGTGCTTACAATATTAGAAGATTGGAATGTGATGTTTCCCGCGTTCCAAATCTTCTGTCCATTGATAGTAAATCCATCAGCATTAGCAACACTAGTATTCAGAGTACCAGAACCATCGGTAGCGTTACCACCACTAGCGACAAGAGAAACATTAAAGTTTGCTGGTTGCGTAGAAGAATTGAAGTAAATTGCAGGAGATGATGAACTACCATCTTTTCTACCAAGTAGCAATTCAGCTGTTCCAGAATTGGATTGGAACTTAGCAATATCAATTGAATTTCCAGTATCTAAACTGTATGAATCAAAATTGACTCTATTACTTGCTGTTCCAATTTGTGTTGCGGTTGCAACGGTAGCAATAGTACCAGATGTCAAGCGACCAATTAGAATAGTATAGTCATTAGTGTCATCAGATTCATTATTAATAATGAGATTATCAACAGTAAAATCACCAGCAGCTTGAGAACTACTATCGTAGAACTTGATTGCACTACCAGGAGTAAATGGGGACACGTTTAATACTTGTCCACTGACATAAACTCGTAAACTCAGATCTCCATTATAAGATTTAAGTGTTAGACTATCTCTAAATGTAGTTGCGTCAATAAATCTTGGGAGCATTTGCTCCGCCAATACGCCTTTGTTTACATTATATGCATTCTGATACCAGATTCCTTGTTTGTTATCCAATCTATCGGCATCCATTCCAGAACCGATGCCGTCATTTAGAGATGACCAGATCTTAGCCCAAGATCCAAAAGTTGTAACTCCCGTTCCAGACCCACGGAGATACATGTTATCGTTATCTGTGAATGCTAGTTGCTTAACACCACCATCAACAGTAAATCCACTGCCGCCTGGTCTTAGAGTTAGAACTAAGTTTTTGGTGCCACCATCAGATAATGAGTTAGCATTGTTGTTGATTGTATTAGCAACAACACCAGTAACAAAGTTGTTTGGAGTTGGGTTTGATGTTGGGTTGTTAACACCAGTAATCAATCTCAGTGTACTACCAGACTGGTTAGAAATACTAATGTTGTATGTACCAGAAAGGCGATCTGTCGGTAAAGTACCAGCATTTTGATTACCAGAGTTTAAGTAGAATGCACCTTGTGCGCCATCAAGAAGGTCGGCATCTAATCCACTATCTGCTCCAGTTTTTAGTTGAACTGAACCATTACCAGCTTGACCAATATTAAATTGATCTTTTCTGAATCTAGAAACACCAATAGTTCCATATTCATCAGAAGAAATGGTTAAATCAGTTACTCTAAGTACATCAATACCAACGTTTGCATACTGTCTATTAACTGTGGAAACTTTTGCTTCTAGAACCATAGATGATCCAGAACCAATTACAGCTGGTGCTAAGGTAATAGAGAAGTCGCCTGAACTATAACCAGTTCCACTGTCAGTAACTGTAATTTCTGTGATAGTATTTCCAGAAACTGTTATATTACATCTCAATCCTGTTCCATTTCCACCAGTCAATCCAACATCAAAGAATTGACCATCAGTAAATCCTGTACCGCCATTTACAATAATTACACTATCGATAAAGTTTCCTTGAGTGTATGATGACTCAAAGAGCATTGGTGAAGTTCCACGTTCAAATTCTATTAGTGTTCCAGCATTAATTGCGGAGTTAAGTGGATTGTTGAGAGAAACTGTAGTAAGTCCTCCTGTGGTCAATACTCCAGTTACGTTTGTATTTGCCTGAATTCCTGTTACATTGTTTGAAACTTCATGTCCAATTAGAACATCTGAGTTTGTTTGGAAGACAAGTTGACTGGATCCATTAGCAGCAGTGCTGTACAATAATGCAAAGTATCTTGTTTCTGCACCCTTGAGTGATTGTACTGCTAAAGCAAAGTTTTGGTCACCACGTAAGAATGTGAATGAGTTTGCAGCGCCACCACTTGCTAATCTATCCGATTCAATAACACCAGATGTGATGTCTGTGGCAGCAATTTGATTAGATGATAGAGATACCCAATTATTAGCATCAGATGCTGATGTATTTACTACCCTAGTTAGATTGACTGTTACTGCTGGAGTATCACTACTCTCAATAGTATCTGTATCAGTAATAGCAATTTGGTTTACAATATCACCATACAGTCTACTTTCAATTAAACAGTTACCAGTTGCTTGTGTTCCTGCTCCTGGAGGAGAAGAGAAATTAATTTCTGGAGCAGTGGTATATCCTTTACCACCTGTATAACCATTGAATAGATTGATTGTTACAGTAACAACTTCACCATTTGCGATGGTACAAGATGCTGATGCAGAAATAGCACCAAGACCAGGATTTCCTCCAGAAATAGTAATAGTTGGCGGAACTACATATCCAGAACCACCATCTGTAATGTTAATCTGGTAAACAACACCTTGTCTATACTCTGTTGCTTGTAGACGACCACCAGTTACACTACCAATAAAAATGTCTCCATTTGTAAATTGTAATGTTGAGTCAACATTAAATCCAGCAAACAAACTATCCAGATCATTGTTTAGAATGTATGAAGTTTGGGTATCTTGTTGGATTGCAATGTCTCCAGCAAGTGCTCCTTCAAGAGCAAGTCTTGCCGCTGTATCAGCAACAGTAAAGACTTCAAATGGTCTAAGTGCTGGGATCTGATCAACAGAGATCTTACCAGAGTCGGTAAGTTCAACCAGTGCTCTAGGAACAGCGTTTGTGGAGTATGGTTTGTTGATGAAAGGTCCAAGGTTGTTAGTGATGTAATCTCTAACTGCTTTTTGAGTTGGAATTTTGCTGTCAGAAGCATTAGCTCCACCAAGAGTATTTGATGCATCGAAACCAGTAACAACAACGTCGCCACCTTTTAGTTTCAGGAATTCAACTTCAGAGATGGTAACTGTACCAGTGAAGGTAATAGCACCAGTTCTGTTTTCAATCTTAGCAAATGTACCAACCTTAAAGTCACCAAGTTCATCAGTACCAGAACAATAAACTCTACCGTAGTCTTGAGAAACTTGCTCATTTGCCTCAATCTTAGTACCACCGTTCTCTGGTAGTGCTAGGTAGTTAGTACCAGAACCCGCAAATTCCCAAGTGTGTGAAGAAGAGTTGACAATAGATGGTCTATGTAATCTTACTGTTAGTCCTGATAGTGTACCAGTAGAAACTGCTTGACCTGATGCAGTGTTGGTGAGATCCATTCCACCACCAGTACCATCATCAATGGTTAACTGTGCAGAGAAAGGAGGACCAACAGTTACAGCACCAACAGCATCTACAAAGTATTCAATTTCTGTGTTGGTGTTCGTATGTCCATCGACTTTAACAATGTAATGCTCTAGTGGTTCTCTGCCCAATCCATTTAGGGTTAAGATAGTTCTTCCAGTTGGAGTTGCGGAGACATTAGTTACAGTACCAACGTCAAATGAATATGCTTCTTCACGGAAACCAGTTCCTCTTAATGCATACTGACCAAAGTTAGTAGCGGAGTTGGTTATAGAGCAATAACCACCAGATTCTGCAAGCACACCATCAGTACAGAAAATAACAAATACGGAAACTAACTGTGTATAACCATCATTGATAACTTTATAACCTGTACCACCAAAGGAGACGATCGTAAATGCCGCAGCAACCATCGACTTACCCTGATTTGGGAAAGATGCACTGCCGTCTAGTTCTAGACCAGGGAAAGGACAGTTAGGTTGCTTGACTTTAGAACCATCAACTAGAGCACCACCGCCACCTAAGAAGGAAATAACCGAAGCATTCTGGGTATATGGCGATGCTTCAATGATTGGGAATTCATCAAAATCGCCACGTACTGCCATTCTTACATTGTTTTGATCGTAGATGTACGAATCTGGATACGTGTAAATTTCTGCAGTATCATATAAAGTTCCATAAGTTTGAGTAGTTGCTCCTGGAACAATAGTTCCATCTAGGATGTCCTCAAACAGACCCATTGCTGTAGTAATAGTAGAAGCAACATTACTGCAAAGTGGTGTTGATGAATACAAACCAATGTTCCAATCTTCAAATTTGGGAATTGGTGATGCTACTGTTACTGGATCGTAAATGACAACCGTAGCATCTGTTTTAGCAGAGACAAATGTGTGTGCTACTCCTGCAGCACTTCCTGCATTTGGTACAGTACATGTAATAGTAATTGGGTTACCGACAGTTCCAGTTACGGCAGTGACTGCATAACTTTGTCCGTAATTGGAGTCAAAGCGATCTGGACTTGCATGGTTTGCTGCACCACTGCCCATATCACAACTAAAGACTAATGCATCTTCAGCAAAAGCAATTCTATCGTTAGTTGATGGTAAAGTTGATAGACCATTGATTGTAACACTTACCTGACCAGTAGAAGAATTATATTGAGCACTTACTGGTGTAGTTCCAATAGCAGTTCCACTAGTCCAGTTACGCATTGCATCTTGTGCATATTGCGTTACTCTTTGGAATGCATAAACAGTTGCTGGTCTTTGTGCTTCTGGAATTCCAGAAAGAGCAGCGCCTTCAAAGTAGGATTCTGCGCTGGATACAATGCCAGTGTTTCCGCCAAGCACGAGGTCTTTAATTAGTCCACCAAGAACAATATTGATGTCCCTACGACATTTTCTTTGGTTGACATCAGAAAGACCTAATGATGGATATGTCGATTCGGTGTCGGCTAAAGCTTGATCTGCAATCAAGTCTCTATTTCGTGCAATCAAATATGCTGCGTCTAGATATGTTCCAGTAGCGTTATTTGAAATAACATCTACCCAAAGATATGATAGTGTATCAATAGCAGATCTTACATCATCACATGCAGGATTGCCAGCAGTCGCTGTGATAATACTATCATCAAAGTATCTGGTTACAGAAGAATATTGTGGAATGTAATTTGGATCTGCTGTAGTTCTATTTCCAGTTCTCCAGTTACACATTGCATAAGTTGCAAGTTCTCTGGCATATTCGATAGCACGAACATTCTGGATGATCTCATCTTCAATGTAAGTGATTTTACCGCCAATAATATATTTCTTGGCAGAATCAATAATGTTGTGGTTAGAACCAAATTCTAAATCTCTTACTAGAGCATTCAGGAAGTGTACGACATCTTGACGGCATTGCTCGTCACCATTACTTCCAGTATTACTTCCAGAAGTTGGTGAACTATATGAGGGATATACTTTTTGTCCAGCATCACAAGACAACAGAATATCTGCTAGTTTTACAATAGAATCTTCTGGTAAGGTACTGAATCCAGTTGCAAGCGTAATGGTTGCTACACCAGTAATAGCGTTATCATATGTAAAAGCACTAATGTTTCTGGATACACCAAGATATGTTACTGTACCACCACTCACATATGTGTGGACATCTTGAGTTGGACCTAAGTAAATATCAAACGTTTGGTCTCCATTACCATCAGTTCCAACATTGTATACTGCATAGTGATCATGTTTAAACTCATCATTAACGCGACCAACTACTTCATCAGCAATAAATTCTCTATTATTTCTGATAAGATTACAAGCATCCTGATATCTTCTTTCGACAGGAGTTGCTAGTGGGAAAGAGTTTGGTGAGTTGAGTAAAGTAAGAGTAACAACTCTAGAAAAATTCTTTACAATCGCACTTGTTCCTGGATCAAAATTAGCATCTACAATTGATGGAATCTTCTTAGGAATAACAAATCTTCTAGCACGACCATCAGCATCTTCTAGAACTTTGTAAATTCTTTGCTTTCCATTCAGCAAAGAGAGGTCTGGAGATGTTGTTGGTAGTCCTTCAATTAAAATTTCTTGTCCTTCTTTGAACTCGTGGATGTTAGATCTACCAACTAGTGCATTAGTGTAAAATACAATACCACCTAAGTCTTCTGCATTACCAAATTGTTCCTGTTGAAAACCACCAGTTGCAATACTTGGATCCCCTTGCAAGGAGAAGTCAATTCTTGAGATAGGAAGTGTTGTAATGAAATCTTCGTCTATAGAAACGACCTCACCTTCAGCTCTAATTGATTCAAGTGAAACGCTGTCGAACGTTTGAGTTACTACGTTAGCAGCAAAAATAGATACTGATTCTGTTTGTGATGTTTCCCAAGTTGGAGAATTTAGAATGGGAACAAATGTGACCTCCCAATATGTTGGCGCGTTGTCATCATCGATGTTTGCAACTTCATAATACCCCGAAGCAAAACTACTATTGTCTACATCATCGAGGAAAACGTATGTTCCTGGGGGAATAGTTGAAGTTGGATCGGTTGTAAATCTAAGTTTATTTGCTCCAGCAGTCTGACTAATAGTTAGAGCACTGAGAGCACTTCCCGCACTTGCTGATAAAATATATGTAAATCTCTCACCCTCAACAAAGGAACCACTGGTTAATCTAACATCAACACTACCAGTAGTATATGCATTTGCTCCTGTGGTTTGTGTAAAACTTACACCTGTAATTTTTGCTCTAGCACCAGTGTTAACACCAACTACTTCTAATCCAGATGCTAGTTGTGATAATCCAGTGTTTTGTTGAAATCCAACTCTAAATTCATCTGGTCCAAAAATTTGATGTCCAACGGGGAAGTTAACACCGAAGTCTCCATTGACTTCTTTGTCCATGATGATTCTTTGCTTATCGTCAAAGACCATAGCAAAGTCCCAAGTAGCAACTGGGTCTCCATTGGAATCAATTTGATCGCGATAAGTAACACCAATTACATAGTTTTTATCACCAAACTTCATCATGTGTTTGCCAGGATTGGCAGGTCTGATGAGTACCAGACGCAAGTTATCACCAACAACCGAGCAATCTGGTGGTAGAGAGATTGGGTTATCTTCTACATAATCTCCACCAGAAACGATAATAGTTTCTTTGACGCCAGGAGTTTTCCATGCTTCCTGTGCTGCCTTTTTAATTGTTCTAACTGGGTTTACAGCAGAACGACCGTCGTTTAGGTCAGAACCAATCTGCTGTGAAACGTAAATACGACCACCAACATCATTTGTTGCTAGGTTGAGGACGTATTCTGTGGTAGCAATCTTGTCAGATCTATCACCTAGGAGCGGAGTGATTGATCTTGGAAATACACCAGCGTCTCCTGTCTCTCCAAATTGGAATGCATTAGAGTCATCTACTCTAAATCCAATATGCTTAAACTGTGCTGTTCCGTTATCTTCAGTTCCGTCTAAGTGAACTGGAGCTGATGATCCAGTTTCACCAGTCTGTACACATTGATAAATGTTTTGACCAAACCATCTGTAACTGTCTTTTTGAACAATAACGCCAGCTGACCAAGGAGTTCCAGAATTATTAGCGTAATTTTTGAGGTTTGGACCTCTTAAATTTAGGTCGGGGGTAACAAAATTATCAATATCTAGATTTAAAACTCTAGCAGTATCAGAAATGATTGACGTAGATGTTCTGATAGCACCGTTGATATCAAGTTCAAAATCAACAGTGTCAAGAACAGCAGTAGCAGTAGCACCTAGACCACCGCCACCAGTAATAGTTACAGTTGGTGCAGTAGTGTATCCACTGCCAGGATCATTGACAGCAATGCTAGTAACTTCTCCGTTGAAGACAAATGCAGTTGCAGTTGCTGGTCCATCAACAGCAACTGATGGAGCAGTCGTGTATCCAGAACCACCAGAAGTAATAACGATGTTATTTACTCTTTCTCCAGTTCTATTGATACCAACACGAGGTAAACCCGTTGCAGCATCTAGCTGGGTTCTTACAATTTCTCTTTCCAGAGACCCTGTACCACCCCTGATTGTTAGTTCATTATCACCGATAAGTTGAGGTTTTGAACCTCTAAATTGCTCTTTATCGGAATTGATATTAAAACTCATGGTGCCAACTAGCTCCCGTCCCGTTTATCCTCTTTTATATTTAGCATCAGACCCAATCAATACTGATAACCTGAGTTGATGCAATCCATTTAATTGTATTTGTTGTGCCAGCTCTGGTGGTTGTGTAACTAAATCTGTTTGAAGATCCAATTGGAGCAACATTCCAGGTTTGTCCAGATGGTACATCATCTTTGATAGTTGTTACCATATTAGAAAGAATAGTAACATTTCCCGAACCATCACAAGACACAGCACTTTCAATTTTTAAAGTTTTGACAACTGCTTGTGCATTCACTCCAACAATGTGTCCAGTTATAAAATTGATTGTATTATTTGTAATAGAAATCTGAGTTCCAATATCATCCAATTGAAGGATAGCAGTGTTCAAACCACGCAAAATATAGTTAGTAGTTGTGCTATCCGAGTAAAAGGAATTTTTAATTTCTAGTGAATTAAATTCTTTTGCATTATGCAGTTCATCAATATGAATTGTTTTCTCTACAGAAAATCCACCTTTTGAATCAAATTTATCTACGGTAGTTGCCATTTTTATTTCTTGCTAATGTTTGAAACGACGGTAATATTAATAGTGTGCGTATTGAGAACAGATGTTGCAATATCAATATTGAGTCTTGCTGTATTATTGGACGTATACTCAAACGTTGGAGTGATCAGTTGATTTCCTGTTCTAACATTTCCATACTCTGTATGGTATATATCCGCACCATCATCTAGAATTCCAAATTCAAAGAACTCCTTTTCTCCTGTAGTAGTGTTCTCAGCAATAACAGTTGTTTTTGCTCCTCTTTCTGTTAAGGCATTGTAAATCGTGCTATTAACAACATCAATTGTTCCCTTAATCAAAGTGAGTTTGTCTGTTAAAATTCTAGCATCAGAGAGTTCAAATTCTTTTAAATCTCCATCAAAAACTTTGACTCCACTAAAAGTGCCAGTTCCAAATCCAGTGTTGAAATACACATCACCTTGATCATCAAGTCTTAAGACAGGATCAACATTTACACCACCAGATAGTCCAATATCAAAATATTGTTTACTCGAATGTAAGAATGTTCTTGTCGTAGCCGTATTATCAATAGTTGTAGCGGCACTGTCAAAAGTAATTAACGAAGCAGTGATTTCAAGCTCATCACTGGTCTGTGATCTAATCGTATCAACTGCGTAAAAATCTAATGCAGTTGTAGTCAACTCTAGAGTTTTGTTATTGTCATTATAGAAGTATAATGTATTCTCATTAGCACCAGGGGAAGTTTCTGGAATAATGTATGTGTTTTGGTCAACGTCTTTAACACCACCAAGAGAACCCCAGTTAGATCCATCATAACCTTCAAACTGACTAGAAGTTGTGTTAAATCTAACACCACCCTGTGCAGGAATGCCTCTTTGAGTTTCAGTTCCTACAGGTAAAGTAAAAGTGGTAAGTGAGTCAACTACTATTTTCTTACCAGCATTTGGTCTTAAGAGGAGATCACTAACATCGGTAGAAATTACATTGCTTACTAATCTAAGATCACCAGAAATAGTAAGTGGGGTATCTGTAATGGGTCCAATTTTGACCTCTTCGATATCTTCAAACGTTAATGAAGAAACCGCTAAAGAATTCCAAGTAAGTGTTGCAGTACCATTTACTGCAGCACCTGTTACATGTGTTGGTTCTGTTCCAGTAGTTCCTGTAGTACCAGCAACTGTGACCTCATATAAATTGTTTCCGTATTTTACATATGATCCTTGTGTAACTGCAGTTTGTGCTGCCCATTCTGTATATGCTGGAGCAGAAGTGTTGATAGAACGTATTTTCTTTACGTTAACAAACTCTAGGTGATTTGGTGTAACCCTAATCGTATTGATGTTGTCATTGTAGAACCACAATGTATTATCATTTGCACCAACCGTTTCTTCTGCAGCAATGTAAGTATTTCCATCCAGATCTCTTACGCCACCTAAAGAAGACCAAGTGCTAGTGCCAGAACTATAACCTTCATACTGGTTAGTTTCTGTATTGTATCTAATAGCACCATCAGCAACTATACCAGCAGCGGGACGAGCACTAGTGTCACCTGCTGGAATAATTAAAGCAGTGTCTGCTTGTACTTTTGCTACTCTATTTGCTGGTGGATCAAGGATAAGATCATCAGTTCCAAGAGTAGCAATTTGATTATTCGTGATAGTTAATCTATCATTGCAATTAAAGACGGTGGTGGTTTTAATTTCGCCTGGTGTAGAAAGATTACCACTTACTGATGCAACTTGCAATGTAGCACCAACAGAAAAATTACCATCTGCCGTAATTTGCGGTGACGTTATATTGAAAGTTGTAGTTGAGTTAATGTTAGTTGCTGAAATCAGAACACCTGCGATATTTGGCGCTGTTAATGTGTTACTAACTTCTGCTGTTCCAGCAGTTAAACCATCTGCTGTTACATCAGATGCAGTGACAGCACCATTGACAATATCTAAAGATATAGATGATTCTGATTGAATAGAAGATATTGTGATTTCTAAATCAGATCCAAAAGTTTTTGGATTATTTGGATCTGTGGTAATTGCAATTTCTGTATTATCATAACCACCCATATTTGGGTGTACAGTACAATAATAGTATAAGGTAGTTGGTGTTGCGTCAGATACCTGAATTGTTGTAACAGTGCTATCTCTGAATACACCATCTGTAAACTCATTTCCATTAAACTGGAGCGTTGCTGCGCCTGGTGATGCTGGCACTTCGTCAAGTGTTAGAGTTGTGGCATCATCGACGGATAAAACACGGGTTCCATCTGGTAGAGTTCCTGTTCCAGAAGCAACAATAACAGTCATGTCAGGAAGAATTCCTGCAGTGCTTGCTACTGTAATTTGAGCATTTGCTGTGACAAGTTGTGTTGTTACACCAGTGATTCTACTTGGTTCAAATGCACCATCTCTGAATTTAGATAACGCGAAAACATGACCACCATTAGAATTAGAGACATCAGAGAAATCAAAGGTGTAAGTATTTCCAGAATATAGAGTTAAGTTTGGAGCAAAACTATCACCACTACCAGTATTAATAGAAAATCTGTCAGAGGTTTCTGTAATTGTGTTGATTGTATATTCTGGCGAAGTAGTACCAGATTTAACCAAGATATCTGCAGCAGAATATCCAGTTGAATCTAGAACCAAATAGTCAATGTTTGTTCCTCCTGCAGATACTACCTCTGCAACTTCTCTTGGAGTTTCTACAGTAGCATCAGTAATTGTAAGTACAACATCATCAGCTGGAGTAGCACCACCTACTAAGTTGCCAGCAATCGTGACAGTATCGTTAACAGCATAATAAAATCCTGAATTGATGAAAGCAATTGATATAATAGCACCGCTACTATCTCTCTCAATTGAAACTGTTGCTCCAGTACCGTTTCCACTGGTTGTGGTTGCTAGTCCTGGACCATATATCCCCTGAGATGTTGTAGTAGCACTAGTTGTGGTTGTTGTAACGATAGTACCATCTTTTTTCTTTACTTGATCGCCAGCAGTAAACTGCGCTACAGGATATGTTGATGTAAAATCAACCTTAGATACACTGCCAGTTTTTACAGTATATGTGATGGGTGTTGTTAAATCTGGAGCAAATACGCTTAAAGTGTCACCAACTTCATATCCATTTCCCCCACTTTCAATGGTGACTCCAGTTACAACACCAGTACGAGAAACTGTAAATTGATATGCAGTAGTTCCTTCTCCATATGGCGGGACTAAATCAAATGTTACTGCACCTGCTCCAGTTGGAAGTGTCGAAATTACAAAATTAGTTTCATCAGTAACAGAAACAACAGTTGTTCCAGCAGCAAAAGTACCTGCTCCACTGACATTATCTAGTGTTGATCCAGGAACAATACCAGCAGTGCTAGTTACTGTAATTGTAGTATTGTCTGTTGCTAGAGTAGATGTTAAACCAGAAGTTCTACCTGGAATACCCAATACATCATTTACCGTATAATCAGTTCCTTTGCTAGAAAATGTAGAAAGAATTACTTTTCCTGGGTTTGATGTTACATCAAACGCAAATCCAGATCCTACATTTTCACCATATGGACATAGATTTGTATTAGAAGCAGATAGTGGATCCCCATTTACATAATTTTGTCCAATATCAGTAACTGTTACATCGGTTACCGTACCTGCATATGTTACAGTAGAAACTGTATATTCAAAACCAGTTGCAGTGGGAGAACTTAAATCTGCAGCAAATACAGTAAGAACATCACCAGCAACATATCCATCACCAGGATCTGTGATTGTAACATTTGTAACAACTTCGTTTGGATCGGCAGTAATAGATACGACCATGCCAGATCCATAGTCTCCAGCAGAACCAGAAACAATATTAATAGGCGCACCCATATCAGCAGCATTGCTGGCTCTATATTGAATAGAAGTTCCTACTGGTGCTGAAGGTTTGACAATTAGATCAAAAAATGCTCCTGCTTGACCCTGAGTTCCCTTAGCAAAAGATACGTAGTTGCTGTCTAAAGGTAATCCAAACTCATCAAATACAGCAAATGTGTATGCTGCTACAGATGCATCAGAAAGATCAAATCTGTATGTGTTTCCAGGAATTAACGATAATGTTGGAGCTGTAGAACTATCAATAACAAACGCAGGTGTGCCATTTGCTGTTACTGCATACGTGGTTGTTGGTGTATTTAAAAGTTCAATACCAGTGTATGAATTAACTGCATACCCAGATCCAGCGTTAGAAATAGTACCAGTTGTAGTAACAGTTCCAGTAACTGTTACAGTTGCTTCAGCACTAGTTCCCGTTCCACCTGTGAGTGGGACAGAAGTGTATGTTCCAGGAACATATCCACTGCCAGCGTTAGAAATAGTACCAGTAATACCATCAACCTGGACAGTAAGAATTCCTCCAGTGCCATTACCACCAGTAACAGGAACTCCTAAAAATTGACCGTTAGTGTAATTTGCTCCTTGGTTGGTAACAGTTCCTACAAATTCTTCAACATTTAAAGATGCTCGTGAATTTACGCCAGAACCACCTGTTAAAATTACATCACTAAATGTACCGACATCATAATTTTGTCCGCCGTTAGTGACTGTTACTCCACTATCAATTAATAAGTTTTTTTGGAAAATGAGGTTTCTATATGAAACATTCTCAAAACCACCGTATTTGATGATTCTTTTTCCAGAAGTAACGTATTCAAATTCAGAGGTTCCCGATCTATATAATCCCAAAGTTGGGTCATTAATGAAAGATAAAGATGGAGCTGCTCTACCCCCATCTCCTAATCTTAAATTGCCTGTAGCAAGGTCGCTACCACCTTGTGTAAGACCAAATATTTGAGATCCAATATCATTAATTTTTTGTCTTTGAATCTCAAAGGTGTCGGTTCTAGCGACATTAATTGCTGGCATTTTTGATTAACTCTCGCAGTAAGGTTTTAAGTTCAGATACTTCATCCTTCAACGTATTTATGTCCCGCAACGCGGAATTCAATTGTTTAGATTTGCGCCTTGCTTCAATAGCAGAGCTGTCCACATTAATGATGGCACCTGTGTTTTCGTCCCTTACGAGACCATCATGCCCAGAAACTTTGATGTATGACATACGCGGAAATTAGTATGAAGCAACAGCGCGAAGATCTTGAACTTTAGGAACAAACACTGGATCCGTGGATCTCATTACAATTTTAATTCCAAAAGATGAAAACTCAGGTAAGTTAGAAACACTGTACTTGAGTTCTTGATATGAACTCTGTTTCTCTACAACGCCAGAAATGTTATTTTCACTAGTTGGGAATTGTTGTGTATCTGGCAATCCAGTTTCATTAAAGTATTCCCATTCAATATTTTCAAAAGATTCTTGACTAGAAGATTTCTTGAATCGATATAGTATCAATACATCGTTAATGTTCTTCACATTAACAGTTAGTCTTACGTCAATTGTAGTGCCTGGGTTGCCAATAGAAATTTCTTTACTTACATACTTAGCAATTGAAGAACTATTGCTGAATGTATTTTCAGAACGGTGTTCAATACCATTGGTATATCCAACTTCTTTCACTTCCCAATATCCAGCAGTATCTGCTGGTTGGTCAGGATATGAGATAATGTCACCTACCCTAAAGACATCTTGTACGCCTTCTCCTGATCTAGCATTTCCAGAAGCAGAAGATTGAATCAAAGACTCGGTGTATCCCAAGTTTCCATATGGGATTTTGTCATTCTTTAATGTAATAATTTGATTCTGGGAATCAAAGAATTGTACTTTACCATCGATCTTATTATCAAAGATAGAAGTAAGAACACTTGGATTTCTTGCAACAATAGAATCGGCAGTGTTGACAGATAGAATTTCTCTAGTTGGATCACTACCAACTGATACACCTGCTTGTGTATTTGCATCATAAGAATCTGACGCATTTGCGCCACCAAAAGTCAAACCTTCATTCTTCTGGAATCCATTTGTTGTGGAAACTTTAACCCAAATGTTTGTATTGCCACTAACTTCTGTCTTTTTGATAATGGTTCCTTTTGCTTTACTTGTTTGACCTTCGACTGCTTGATTACTGGCAGCATCAATACTATTACCAACAGGTAGTCCAGCAAGAGCGAAATAGTAGACATCCTTAAATTTAAGGACTTGATCCCTTCTTCCAAATCTATCTTCTTGTCCCTCAGATTTTTCAATTCTATTGGAAGCAATTTTTACAGATGCAGAAGAAAGATCAATTACTGGAGACAGATATGAAACCGTAGACGAGAGATCAATTTTCAATTCAAAAGATCTATCAAGATTGTTGACAGTTTGATTAATTTTGGAACAAAGAACTTTCTGATTATTAAAGTAGTGAATTTCATTCAAGAAAGTCTTTTCATAATCTGTCTGAGAATATGAAGTATAGTTAGTTGTTGTAGAATCAACCGCAATGATGTTTGTTGATTTAACTGTTGTCTTAACACTAGTTGCACTAAAAGTCAAATAATTTACTTGTGGGTACATGCGCTCGTACTTCTTGTTGTTAGAAGCAAGAATTGCAGATCCACCACCTCTAATAGTGTTAGCAGCAACAGTAGCATTTTCGATGTGGTAGTAATCAACACCAGCACTCATGACTTCAAATAGAGTTGTATTGAGTTGGGTGTTAGTTACACCAGCAACACTTTGCGCTCCTCTAAAGAATACAAAAGAATCGCCGCGATCTTCAAATCCATGATTTGGATGATCAATTCTAATAATCTTATTGTTGTTTCTAAACAAGTCAGATGTAGCACCAGAGTTTGAAGTGCCATCAGTCTGAATTGGATTGACTCCTAGCATTTCATATCCTAAAGACTCATTTTCAACCTTAAGACTACCAACTCTACTAATATCAAATTCAGCTCTCTTGATAGTAAACTTAATGTCTTCAAAGAGATCTTCAGTCCAGGAATCTACATTCTGTGATCTGAACACTGAACCAAGCAGAGGTTGTGTATTAACTGGTGTGCTCGTAGCAATCTCAATTTCTCCTAAGCGAGATGTCCATAGTGCATATTCAGTAGAATCTGTCTCAATTACAAGTGCATACTTTGAATTGTTTTGTAAATATACTGGATAGTCAAATACAAATGATGTTGGGGTGATGGAGTTTGTACCGTTGCTAGGATCGACTGCAACGCCCATTCTAACAGCAGGAGTATCAATAGTTATCTTTGCTTCGATTATAGCGCCTGCAGCGCCATTACCAACGCCTTTGACAACAATTGATGGTGGAGAGGTATATTCTGATCCAAATAATGTCACATCAGAATTATAAATTTTGCCTGCAGAAATGCTAACACTGCCGTTAGCAACACTACCACCAGGAAGTTGTGGACTCTCTACAGAAAGAATTGCGGAATCATAGTTACCACCAGTTTCTTTTACAACTAATTCAGAAACTTTACCAGAATCTTTTGCAATAGTTGCAGTAAGATCTGTATTGTTGGTAGCATTAAATGTCGTTAGTGATCCAATAATTAGAGACTCATTCTGAACGAATGATTTGCCATTGTGGTTATCTAAGACAAGTGTGTAGACCTGTTCATTTGTAAGTGTAACCACACCAGAACTAGAAGGTGTCAACTCATTACTATTGCGGTCTAAGACTTTTGCTAGAGGACCACTACAATTTGATTTGGAACCAGTAATTGTTTCGTTGATGTTTACTGTCAGAGTTCCGCTAGTAAACACGCGAATTCTAGTATTTGGTGATAATGCAACCTCTGTTCCAGGAACAATATATTTTCCTGGTTTGTCACTTTCTGTATTTGTTAGATAAACTCTGACTGGAATATTGTTACTCTTTTTGTTAAAGAATAGATCTACACTAGTAGCAAAACATCCTCCTTCGTAGTTTTCAATTTTGAAAGTTTGTGCAAGTGGATTTGGTCTTGCTTCAACGTCAGTAACACTGTCAATAATTTGCACACCTTCATTTGCTTTAAAAATAGCAGGAGATGTTGAATTAATTGTCGCTGGGTTTTCGGGAAGTCTTCCCAAAGCATAGTATTTTACTTCTGCATAAGTATCAAGAGATTCTTTTGCAGCATTTTCTGAACTAGAAGTAAACTTAAATGTTTTGATGCCAGTGGTAACTCTTACTTGCTCAGATTTTGTATCATATTCAACTGTTTCTGGACTACCAGTCCAAGTAGCACTTTGAATAGGAGCATATCCACCAGGAATTAAAATAAGTCCACTAGCATTTCCATTTTCATCTGTAGTAATAGGACTATTGAATCCTCCTAGAGAATTTCCAGCAATTCCAGTGAAGTTATTATCTGGATTAATCCATCTAGATACATCCTTACCTTCCAGGAAAGGATACAATTTTGTAGATGGTTTTAGTCTTTTCAGAACATACTTAACAGCAATACTTCTAGCATAGAATTTTAATGATGTGGCTACAGTTCCTTTGTCATTTGAATCAGTTGATAGTCCCTTACCAATTTCATTATTTTGAGGACTTACATTAGAAGAACTTGCAACTGATGCTGCCTGAACTTTAGCATTTGCAGAATCGGAATTGATAGATCCAAAAGAAGTAATTTCTCCAGAAGAATCTTTTGAACCAATCCAGTTAATAATGAAAGAATTAAAAATACTAGAGAAAGAATCTCTAACTTCATTTTTTGAGATGAAAATAGAATACAATTGAGTGTTATTGTCTACAATCAATGGTTCTTGTGTTCTATCATACCAAGGATCAATTGTTGGTGATAATTGACCTTCGCCAACATACTGTAATGCTACAAATGGATTGGGGTTGATCGTCTTGGTAGCAAACTCGTTGCTAACCAATGATAGAGTGCTGTATGGTAAAGTTACAATATTTCCCGTTTTCGTATACCCATCAATGATTCTCTGATCATTTCTGGTGTTAACTTCTTTTAGAGTGAGTGAATCTTCGTTTGTTTGTGCTCTGAGAACTGATTGTTGTGTATCGATAGCACAGATATAATCTGCTGAAGAAATGTCACCGACTCTGTGGGTTTCAAAATTATCAACGATAAATCCAGTTTTGAATCTATCAAATCCAATATCATCACGAATTTGCATTCCTAGTGCTTGCTGCTCTAAAATACTTAATGTTGTGTAATACTCAAGACGTTCAATGCGCTTCTCTAGTTTACCAATGTCTTTCATCGTATATCTACGATTATCGACAGGAGTGATTCTAACGTCCTTGCTTGTCGTAGTGAATGCAGGGATATTCAAGTAATATAGTGCTACCGCATCATCTAGAGCTTCTGGACGTGTTGGGTTCTTAGAAGAATTACCTTCTTTTAGAACAAATTGACCTCTCTTGTTCAAGAAAATTCCATCAATTCTATTGAGGAATTCTGACTGACTAAAACTAAAGGTATACTCTAAATTTGTATCTGGAGCTGGAGTTACAGAAACAACACCACTTTCACCAATAAAGTTTGTAGTGGGTTCTTGTCTAGATGAAACATTCGCAAAACCAGAAATATAAGATGTAGCATCTACTCTTGGTCTAAAGTCAAGAACATTCTTCAGAGAAACAATACCATGAACTGAAGAGTTAAAATTGGGGATCTCTTCTAAAGTTACACCAGCTTCGTGAGAGTAACTATCAACTGTACAGAAATCACCTTGTGAATGCTCAAAATAATCGAAAGCAACAACCAATTGACCAGTTGGAGCTGGATATCCTGGTTTTAGAACCAGTCTTGAAATGTCATAGAACGTATCTCTCTGTCCATCATCAAACGTAAATCTCTCAGTAACATCTGTTCCATTAGCAACTAAGTTTCCTGCTGTGTCAATATCAGGAGCAGCAGTAGAACTTCCCTCATAAACATATCTCAGACGGAAAGCATCTGCATACGATGCGATTGTTGTTGATTCAGTGTCGTAATCTTCTCCACGAATAGGAACGACTCTATCTCCAACAGACTTAATACGAATTCTCTTGTTCTTAATAGCAGTTTTAATTCTTGGACGTGCTTTTGTTAACTCCAGAGTTGCTGATAATTTTAATCTGGGGAAGTTACTTGTTGCATCAAAAACACTCTGTGGCAATGTAATAATAACAGAACCAGCATTCAATCCACTAGCTTGATCTGTAGTATTTGATGCAGCAATATTTTCTGCTGTCAAATAGACAATATCACCAGTTTTTACATTAGTTGCATCTCCTGGATCAATCACGGTCATGATGAAATTGGATTCGTCGAAAGTAACAAACCTCTGTGTTCCGAATGGGAGTTGTGCTGTAAATGTAATTGAACTACCACTTGTAGTAGAAGTGGTGATAAAGTCTCTTCTATAATAATATTGGATCTTAGAATCTTCAGATCCTCTTGAGATAGAAGAAATTTGACCGCTACCAGTTGGATAAATTAGGGTTCCTTGTGCAAAATTGTCAATATTAGAAACAATCTTTACTACGTTACCATTTACAACATCATCAGGAAGTGCTTTATCAAGATAAATTCTTGACTTGATAGTTCCCTCTGGTTGTGTCGCATATTGAACTAAAGATCTTACAGAGAGTCCATCTGTGCCAGTGTACTGGACATAATCTCCCTGCTTAACGAATTGGGTGGCATCTCCACCAAACCCATTACACTCAAAAAACTTGTATCCTTTCTTTCCAGAGAATGTGAATTCTGTAATAGAAGTCAATGACACATAATTTGTGTCGCCGCTTTCAACGTCTGCGGTAAACTTGTTAACACCAAGAGAACCAAATGCTGCACCAAAAGATTTTACGTCAGCAGGACTATATGTAACGACAGTATCTCTAAACAAAATTGCATCTACTCTAGCAGCAAGTGCAATACTACTAGTTCCAGGAGTTACTGTGACAAGTGGTGGTTGTGAATAAGTTTGAGTAAACGCAGCTCTATCTCTAATTGCAACATATTGCACAAAAGCATTTGCAACAGTAACAGTTACTTTAGAAGTATCAAATTTTTGTCCGTTGATAGAAATATCAGTTTCTTGTGGATAACCACCCGTGCTTCTATATTTTGTTACGAAGTGGGAAATTGTATTGTCAGTAGCAATTTTTGCTGAGTTGTTGGATTCGTCAACAAGAACTTCTCCAGACTTAAATTTGCCAGAAAGTGTGCGAACCATTAAGATTCCAGAACTGCTAAATGCAGAGTCACTCGTTCCTTCTACAATACCATAAGCACCACTAGCAGAACCAACAATGTAGTCACCAGGACCAAACCCAGATGCTGGTTGCTCTTCTAAAGTTAGTTTAGTAAAGAAACTTGGTCCAAAATATGATAATCCAAAGATACTGTTGTATGCTTTCTGTCCATTAGACAATGTGCCCTTAGATACAACAATATCTGTGTCTGGATTAAAACCAAAACCTTTCTTCTTAAGAGTAAAGTTGCTTGGTTTTGTTGTTCCGATTAAGGGTGTTACAGGAGCATTGTAATCAACAACATATCCCAATTTTTCTATGGGAACAATAGTTGCTACTGTAATTGTAATATCATCTGTAGTATCAACTCCACCAATAGAACTACCGAGAATTGTGATTGTTTCTGTGGGTGTATAACCACTGCCAGCATCAGAACTTACAATTTGATCAACAATTCCATTAGAATCTCTTGTAACATCAAAAGTCGCATTTACACCATTTGCAGAAGCAGTGCCAGTTACACCAGTATATGATGCACTGGCTTCTCCTACTAGAGCAGTTCCATTGGTATTAGTAAATGTAGCGACAGGTCCTTGACCTGCACCTGTTGTTGTTCCCAAGTACAAGAATCTTCTACTACCATCGTCTTCTGCATCATACTCAGTCAGTGCATCTAACTCTGCTTTATTTCCAAGCAAAGTAATTTCTGCAAATCTTTTTGCTGGATCAGCAGGTGCTACGTCTGGTCGGGTTACAATGCTGAATCCAATTACATCATATGTATTGTATGCTTCTGGTAATCCAGATGCCCTAGTAGATACTGAATGAAGTTTTCCATTTCCATCACAAATATCTGTAAATAGAATTGTTGGGGTTGCATTATTTGCAGGATTAATCTTTAGTGTAAGATTTTGCTGGCTAACTTCAATAGTAAAAGTTTTGGTAGCATCAGAATCTGTAAATAGAGATCCCCTACGATTGATACTGTTTACTCTTTCATCTGCATCTTCAGAAAATCTTTGACTAGTAGTAAACTCTAAGTTTTGACCAAGCAAAGCATCATTATAAAGATTATACATCTCTACATCAGGATATGCAGTTAGATCAGATCCTTCTGCATTTAGAGGTACAGATCCAGAAACATTAGTTACAGAATACGTTGGAAGACCTCTGGTCTTGATTACAACATTATCTGTGTCTAGAGTTTCTCTTGCTTTACTTACTTCTAATTCTTTAGTTTCTTTGTTTACAATTTCATATCCTCTAATGTATGCTTTACCAGCACCAACATTGATGATCATTTTTTCGGATGCATCCTGTTCAGACAATCCGTTATAATTGCCATCTGCATCCGCTGCATACACACCATTGTTTCCTTCTTTCTGTGCGTACTCTCTAATATCTACAGAGAAGTTGTCAACGACATAATCACCAGATTCATCATAAGTTCTCCTAGCAAGTGTTTGCTCTAAGAGTGAATAATCTGCTTGTACGACTTTCTTTTCAATGACTCCTCGTTTTACACGGAGCAATTGAATAAAGTTTTTATCCGTTGATGTGGAAAGACTATACTGCTTTAAAGAAAGATCGATTTTTAATCTATGTGCTCCAGGAGCAGAAAAGTTTGATGATCCAATTGCATTGTCATACAATGATACATCTTCTTCTGGAGTTACGATATCTTCAGTAACTAAGAATCCAACTTTTGCACTTGGTAAATTGTAATATGGATCAATAACTAATAGTTGCTCACTATTACGCACAAAATATCCATTAGCAAAATAAATTCCTTCTTCTACTTTAACAGCAGAAGCAAAACCCATTGCTGGACTTACCAAAGAAGATTCATCCAGAGTATCTGGATCAGTTACAGTGATAGCAGTTGGTAGAACAGATCCATCAGTTCCAACAACCATCAGTGGCGTGTTAACACCATTTACAACTTCTAGAGTTTCTCCTTGTCTAAAAGTAGTTTCATTGTTTGCATCACCACTAGTTGTGTATACAACAAATAGTGTGTCAGAGTTTGTTTCTGTCGCTGATTTTGTAGATGCAACATTAGCAATAACGCCAGATGTCAGACCACGAATCTGTCTTCCGTCTAGTTGTGTAATATCATACTTTTTATATACGATATTGTCGAATCCATCGTTTACCGCTACTTCTGAAACAGAAGATAACTTTACGAAGTCTAGTTTATTATTGAGTCCAACCTCACCAGGAATTACTAATTCTCCCTGCTTGAAAGAATACTTACCAAAGCTTTCAATCTGATTCTGTAGAATCGATTGGAGTTGTGTTAGTTCTCTACCTTGAATCGAGTATCCAGGACGGAATAAAACTTTGTAGAAATTCTTATTCGCGTCAAAGTCCTCGTAATAAGGATTTACATTAAGGTTAGTCTTCTGTGGCATCGTACTCCGCCAAATACTAGTATCTAGTCTCTAGTATTTATAGAGATAAAAAAAATCCCCCGATCTCTCGGGGGACTTAGTTGTATCAAATTTAATCAGAATTCAATAACTAGTTTAATATCTTCAATTTGGTCAGGAGCACGAGTGATTAGTCTTCTGTTCTCAATGTAGATGATATCACCAGAGTTATTGGCAATTTCTGGTGACGATAGACCATTTGTAAGAGTTGTACCTTCAACTGAACCATTGATGGTTGTATTTGGGTTTCCATCTGCTCCAGATTGTGTGCCCTCAACATCTCTTGCAGCATCTGCAACGATTGCATAAACCTTACCATCAGTATGCTGGTGTTGTGCAGGAGACTGATAATACTTAAGGATACCGTCTGTTGTAGAACCACTGTCTAGTACCCAAGAAACAACTGTTCCATAAGCATAGACACCACTACCAGTATCTTGACGGATTACTTCATCAGCAATGTAGTCAGCGGTTGATCCAGTAATCTTAACAGCATACAATCCAGAAAGTGTGCTATCTGTAGCAACTGCTGTTGTGTTAGCATCGATAGGATCTTTCATGATTCCGATTCTACGGAAATCGTTGTCAACAGGGAAGTCTCCAGCACCTTCAGCATAAGTGAGGCGAATGTTGGTCATAACGCGCTTAGCGTTAAGTTCTAGTTCCATATCAGAACCATGACCACCTTTTGGAGGTAGGACAACATCAAACGCTGCAACAGCGTTTGTAGATGCAACAGCACTCGTCAAACCTTGATCTCCAAAGAGAGATCCGTTTGCAACAGAGATGGATGCATAAGTGTAACCAGATCCCTTTGCAGCAACAACTACTGTTGCAGGATCTACAGCACCACCAGCAGTAGTGGTAAACTGAAGAACACCACCAGTGCCATCACCACGAATTGCAGTGTATAGAGTTTGTGCTGCAGGTAAGTTTGCACCAATATCTTTTGTAATTACAACGTTGATTTCTCCGTCTACAGCAGCTGCTTCAGTTGCGGTTCTGGATGAGTTGCTTGGAAGAACAACTGGTAAGAAGTCAGAAGAGAGGAAACGTAGTACATCATCAGTTGGGAGCGTGTACATGTACTTCCAAACGTATCCAGCACCAGCAGACTCAGTGAAAATTCCACCACTATAGTTACCAGAACTTGTTAGTGGTTCCTGAGTTGCATTTTGTCCAGCTGGATTGCTTGGATTTTCTCCGTTATAGAGGCACTTGAATACTTCGTAACTGGAGTTCATTACATAGAACTTAGCATCAGCAATGCTGGTTGCACCTGTTGCGCCAGCTTTACCAACTTGACCGCCACCAACTGGAGTTGCCGAATAATCTGGTTTCCACATATCAAACTTTGGATTTGCGGAAAGATCCCAGTTGAAGCGTCTGATAACACCACGGGCAAACTCATCGGTGATTCTTTTTGCTGCGATGACATCATCATAGATGTCAAATTTTTCTGTTTGGTTATCTAAAGGAAGGGGTGGCTCGTTCTCTGTACCGTAGCGATATACACCAGACTTAGCAGTAACCCCAGTATCAGCAGAACCATCATACTCTTTAAGAGTAGATCCAATAGCACCAGGAGTAGAATTTACACCAGATGAACCAAAGACTGCTGTGAGAAGAACGGCACTTGAATACACGGCAGAAATTGTTGCTCGGAAAGTAGCAGCACCATAGTTAGCGCCGACATAAACCTCATTGCCTACGGTTAACGTTCCACCAGAAACGGAAAAAGTTTCGAGGTATCCCGCCCATGGTTGTGGGCGTCCCACAAAGAAGTACATGTTCGTACTGGGAGTTTCAGATAGCGACTCAAGAAATTGTTTCGCGTTAAAAATTCTAAACTTATCAGAGATAATAGCAGCCATTGGTTTTCTGTTCCGATCTAGGGGTTTGTGCCTGAGTTATTTATATTTATAGCAATATTTAGGAAATTACATGCGGTACTATTTCTTGACCGCTATTTACAGTGGTTGCACCACTAACTACTGTACATCCCTCAAATGTAGTTTGTGTTTTACTTGTGTATTGTACAACGGATCCACCAGATGTGAACAAGTGTCCACTATCGGGGAAATATGTTGTACTCTGTACTGTAATAGTTGGATCAATATTTACTGTTGTCTGAACAATAGCAACTGGATTTTGGAATGAAGTGTTTGCTAAATTCCAACGAACACCAGATCTAGTAAAGTTGGTATCTTTTCTATCTTCAAAGTCTCGAATTTGAAGATCTGAAAAATACCTGTCAAAATGTTGGATTGTCCATCCAGAAACATTTGCGGCACCATCGTCAATAGACCCATTCCAATCACCAATATTGAAACCTAGGTTACCAACTGAATATTCACCTCGGAAATCTGTTGCTCCAAAGTCTTCATTAGTAGCATAGACAATATTACCATTTCTTTGGGCAATATCTTTTCCTAGTAAGAAAACATCACCTGTTCTTGTGCTGATTGGATTGACCCAAGCAACCAACTCAACAAAGTAATCAATAAATCCTGAGTCAGGAGTAAAGATTAAGAACTCTTTGACTACATTATCAACGTCTAAAGTTACGATTGCATTGTCCGCAACTACAGTATTACCAAAGGTTCTCGTTGTAAAGAACTCGGATCCAACTTGTGAAGTTGGTTGATTGATAGAACTGCTGCTATCAATGACATTGATTCCACCAAAGGCAACAGAAACGTAGTCTGGTACTTGACGCAGGAATGTTCCTGCAGTCCAGTTTTGTTCTGTTGTTCCATCAACACCACGCTTACAGTTGAGGAAACGATCATCATACTTGCGTGGATAGTAAACAACTTCATCACCAACCAGCAATTTGCCATTTGTGCTGAATTGCGAGGTATCTGCAATATAAAGAATGCTATTACCAATATTAAAGTCAACTTGTAAGAAGGCACCAGGATCATTGAATGTCTTAGACTCAAGAATACTATTATCGAGTTCTCTAGTAAATGTTGTAGTAACATTTCTAGAAGTAACAAGAGTGGATGTAGTCAGTACATTAATTGCAGGTGTTGGGATAATCGTTGTAATTTGATCATCAATAACATCAGATACCTTAGCATCAAATTCAGTAACTTTATCAACTGCTCGGATGAGTTGATTGACTCCTGGTTGATTAGCACCAGATGGCATATCAACAAGTTCTTGATCAGGCCAAATGTGCTCTTCTAATTCATCCTGTACGAACGCAGGAGATCTTAAGACAATAGTTGAAACAAGTGCAAGTTCTGGTGGTGGAAGTTGGATGGTATCGATAAACGATATTACAGTAATACCCTGTTGGATTACCTTGTTTACGCCAACCTTTACAACATTAGTTGCAATTTCATTTTCGCGGCATAACTTGTAAGATCTGGATACAATTACTTTTGGTTTTTGTGTATATCCACTTCCGCCATGTAATAACTCAACACCAATTACTTGTCCACTCTTGACAATAACAGCTGCTGTAGCACCACCACCATTACCATCTCTAGAAACAAATTCTAAAATTGGTGGAGTAAAATATTGATATGCTGTTGGTTGTGATACTCTAGGATTATCGGGATCACTAAAATCAACCACTTTTTCATTCCAAGTCAGGGAAGTAACAGATCCATTTTGAATGTTAGCAACAACACTAAGACCCTCGCCACGAGTAATGCCATTATAAGCACTTACCGTATAAGTTCCATAGTGATCACTTGATACATCGTTGTTTAGTCGATATTCTTTGGAATATACAGCATCTGGAACTTTTCTAATAGTTCTAAAATTACTTTCGCCATCAATTTTTACTTTGTCTCCAGGAGAAATTTTGAAGAATCCTTTTCTTTGTAATGCATCGTTAGTTCTACCAACATCTCCCTTATACCAACTTTGAGAATCTCTAGTCAATCTGATAGTTCCATCAGACTCTACATTCTCTGTAGTTAAGGTTGTTGTATATGCATTAGTGTCGAGTGTGTATACTGGACCAGTAGGATCATTGACAACACGGAATTTAATATCTAGTGATTCTAAGACGGTGTTGTTTGATCTTAAACTAATGTATAAAACACCAGACTGATACCAATAATTTGTTAATTTACCGATAGCATTTTCAGTTCCATTTCCTCTTTCTTGGTACAGATAAACGTTACTATAATCAGATACAACTGGTTTTGGCGTATGCCACCATAGATTAAATGCCTCATGGACATCCCTATTTGGATCTGAAATACTTAGTGTCTTGTCAAGATAATAACTTCCAGGTTCGTGGTCGTAGAAAGTTACAATTTTTTCGTATTCTTTACCGTAAAGAAGTCGCATATCAACGACATCTTCTTTCTTTACTGGTTGTGAGAATGTAATTGTTGGTCCTGAAATAGTGTATGAATTTGTATTTTGAATAACACCATTAATAAGAACCACAAGTGACTCTTCAACGTCAACATTAACAACTTTACTATCTTTTATCGATAGAATTAAGAATGGACCAACTGAAGAATCACCATCATCAATGATACGTGATTTATCTGTAGTAAATCTTCTGTAAGAACCAACATCGTATGCAAAGATTTTTTCTACTGAAGTTGGTTCACCAATGGTTAATGCAGAAAAATCTTGATCCCAGATAGGCGGAGAATCAAAAACAATTTGGTTAGGAACTTTAGATCTATCAATATAGTATGCATCAAATGCTGGTTTATCCAACTCATACTGAGGACGCTGTAAAACACCGTTTAGTGCAACAAACAAATCGTCTTCTGGTCCAGGAAGACTTACAGCACTACCATCTTCGTAATAGAGATCGAAAGTTGTTGTTTCTCCGTCGATGTAATCTGGTAGTGATTTTGTTTGCTGAGTTCCATTAATTTCAAGACTAATAATATTCTTCAGTACATCAATAGCAGAAGTAACATCAGCACACTCTGAAGATGGTAATTGTCCATCAGGTAAAATGTTTAAGTTGGTAATTGGTGTTAAGTTAGTAAAACTACCGCTTCTATTTGGGTTAAAGTTTGTGCTTGTAACAACAGAAGGTCCAATATTAAATGTTGTGCTAATAATATCGTAATATGTATTCAATGCAGATGCAACACCAACACAAGATGGACTATTAGGATCAGCAATAATTTCTAAATCAACAACTGGTTGGATAGTTGTGTATGCACTTGATCCAGGCAACGATTGTCTCATTGCTTGAACACACAATTCGTTTAAGACTTTATCATATGTTGCTAGAGTTTCTGTTAGTTGATCGTTAACATATGCTAGTTTGCTTCCGATAAAGTAAAGTTCTGCATATTCAACAATTTGATAGTTTCCACCATACCTCAAATGTTGGACGACTCTATCAATTAAAATGCCAACGTCTCTTCTACACTTAGTTTCTTTCGATGACCAATTGATCAATGGATATGTTGCCTTTGCCCAATTAACGGAGTGATCAACAATGTAATCTTTATTAGATTCAATTGAAGTTGATGCATCATAAAAAGTTCCATTATTGGTGCCAGCAAAACTAAATGTAACCTGATTTAATCCAGTAAAGACTGGTGGAGCAATAAGATTATCGCCATCTGGTATATCATAGGTGTTAGGAGGAATAACAGCACCTGTTCCTGTTGGTAGTGTAACATCTCCAGATTGTGTGCCATCTAGGTAAGTAATCCCAGGAGCTGCAGATCCTGCAGGAGGAACTCCACTAGATGCTAATGCAGCAGAAGAAACCCTGACTTGTGTGTCATTAATAATCTCAGTTACTTTAATATTATTTGCAGATGGGAAAGCGGATCCAGCACTGACATATGCTCCAATAGCAACATTTTCTGTACTATCGATAGTAATTACATCACTACCGCTCGTAAACGATGCATTAATTCCAACCCAGTCCCAGTTTCTAATTGCTAACTTACTCAGTCTAATTGCATAATCAAATGCAGCGATAATATAAGTTTCATACAATTCATAACTAGTAGAATATCCACGCGAATAATCTAAAGACTTAATATTTCCACCAAATCTTACATCATGTTCGATTGCTTGAAGAATTAGTCTAATATCATCTTTAAATCTTTGTTCTAAAATATTCCAGGGAATTGTGTTATTTGAAATAACAGAAGCATATGCAGACTCAAACCAACCAATAGTTTCATTTACAATGAAGTCTTGGTTTAGTCTTATTTGATTTGCAGCATCAATCCATGTTCCACCTCTTTGGTAGAAATTCTTGAGTTTTTTGAAATGGGTGTCGTTTAAAGATTGTTTCTTGAACTCAATATGTCTAATTACAATCTTTTGTGCAGGGACTACCTGACCTTCTATAACTGCCGCACCAAGTAGAGATTCTGTAAATGTAATTTGATTACCACTGACAGTAAAAGATACTTTTGGTTCTTGAATTACACCATCAACAGTTACGATTAAGTTTTCTTCTTTATAAGGAACTACAACCGCATTTGTATTTGCATTTTGTAAAGTAAATGTCTTTCTACCAATTACTTCACCAGTTCCTTGTGGGAGTTCTGTTCCTCTTACACCATCTGGTGCTTCTTGTAAAATAAGAACTTGGGAGATAGTTTCATTGAAATTAAATTCGTTTACAGCAACAGACCCTGTGCCTGTCTTACACTTATAATCCTCAACTTTTTGTACAGTCTGAGTTACAATTCTTCTGGTGTTTTCTGATTTAATAGAATTTTTAATACCAAGTTCTAAAACTGTGAAGTGACTTGCTTTTGGAGACTCTACAGGCATTCTTGTATCTGCCTCTGCGTCAACTATTACTTCACCAAACAACTTCATACCAGCTGGGTGAGTTGTGCTCTTAATTAAATCTCTCCAAACGTTAATAGAAGTTCTGGATTTAATTACATATGAATAATCTTGATAAAAGAAGGAATCCGTAATTCTCTGATTTGAATTTCCAATTCTTCCTCTATCAGAAGTATAGTAACCTTGATTATCGTATGATGCTGTGATTGCGGGATTAAATGTTGTTACAAAAATTGCAGTAATTTCAGCAGTAGTTCCAGATCTTACACTAGTAATATTATAATTTTCTCTGAAAATACCTTTTACTCTCGATACCTTCAATAAGTTCGATCCTTCACGCCAACCATTAGTAGAAACAACAGCTCTTGCTACTTCATAACCATTAATTTTTTGAATTATTACTTCTCCGTCTTTAAAGGAATTTGTTGAATATCCTTTAAGAGACAATGTAAATGCAGATTTGTAATCTGAATATAAAGTCTTATCTTTGTGGAAAGATCCCCCATTCCTGATGATAGAGACATTTTTAGGAACGCCAATATCTTTTCCTCTTGCAAACAATAATGTATCTCCTTCTACAACAGCAATCGTTGGTGCTTTTGTATATCCCTTTCCTCTATTCTTGATTGTAATATCTAAGACTTTACCACCACTAGAAGTTACTGCAAAAGAAGCATCACGTCCATCGCCATCAGTAATTACAACTTTAGGATTTGAATAATTTTGACCAAAGTTGGTAACAGTAACACCAACAATCGCTTTAATATTATCATCATATAAAACTATTGCTTCCGCTATGTTAGCACTGGTTGGAAAAACACCAGAAATAATTGGAGTCTTTTGGTAATTATCTCCAATATTAGTAATGGAAACATCAGCAATTTCTCCAATAGCAAATGTAGAGTTTGTTGTATATGTAATTGTTCCACTACCATCCCACTGAGGAAGTTTGCTTAGTGAATAACAGAATCTTGTTGGAGTTACATAATTTACAGTTTGTCTTCCAGATAGGGGATCATTGATAATTGTTAGATAAGATCCTTCAGAATCGCAAATTTCATTTCTATCGAAGTAGTAATAATTACTAAATTCAGTTCCTGTTTTTGTTGCA
>Ga0209557_1000238_pt1 | contig 34895 bp, 46 predicted proteins | sample SaaInlV_120m_DNA_4_FD_184672 | JGI IMG/M metagenome (GOLD analysis project Ga0209557, IMG submission 184672) | Marine microbial communities from expanding oxygen minimum zones in the Saanich Inlet - Saanich Inlet SI074_LV_10m_DNA (SPAdes) (version 2) | ecosystem: Environmental > Aquatic > Marine... | reverse complement strand
AAAGATCAAATACGAATTATTATGGCCAAACTTTTTGGTTTTTCTATTGACGATAAACAGAATAATCCACCTTCTATTGTCTCCCCCGTCCCCCCGAATAATGGGGATGGGGTTGACAATTATATTTCCAGTGGTTTTTATGGTTCTTATGTTGATATTGAAGGTGTTTATAGAAATGAAACAGATTTAATTAGAAGATATAGAGAGATGGCACTACATCCAGAAGTGGATGGTGCCATAGAAGATGTTGTTAATGAAGCAATAGTTAGTGATTTATATGATTCACCTGTTGAAATAGAATTGTCAAATGTAAATGCAAGTGATAAATTAAAAAAAACTATTAGAGAAGAATTTAAAACCATTAAAGAAATCATGGACTTTGATAGAAAGTGTCATGAAATTTTTAAAAATTGGTATGTAGATGGAAGATTATATTATCTAAAAGTAATTGACGTTAAGAATCCTCAAGAAGGAATTAAAGACCTGAGATATATTGATCCAATGAAGATCAAGTTCATCAGGCAGGAAAAGAAAAAGAATGGTAGAGATCCTGGAGCAGTTTACCTTGAGCAAAAAGGTGATGAAGATGGATATAGCAGTATTTCTCCAGAACTAGAAGAATATTTTATGTTCATGCCATCGGGTCAATCTGGCATGCCTGGATCAGGTAGACAAAAAAATTCAATTAAAATTGCAAAAGATAGTATTTCTTATTGCACTTCAGGTCTTGTAGATAGAAATAAAGGTTCTGTTTTATCATATCTCCATAAATCAATCAAGGCACTTAATCAACTTAGAATGATTGAGGATTCTTTGGTTATCTATAGATTATCAAGAGCACCTGAACGACGTATTTTTTATATTGATGTTGGCAATCTTCCAAAAGTTAAAGCAGAACAATATCTCCGTGATGTTATGATGAGATATCGTAATAAACTAGTATATGATGCAAATACTGGTGAAGTTCGTGATGACAGAAAATTTATGTCTATGATGGAAGATTTTTGGCTTCCTAGAAGAGAAGGTGGACGTGGTACTGAAATTACAACACTACCTGGTGGTCAGAACTTAGGAGAACTGGCCGATATTGAATATTTCCAAAAGAAATTATACAGAGCATTAGGTGTTCCAGAATCTAGAATTGCTTCAGATGGTGGTTTTAATCTTGGACGTTCTTCAGAAATTCTAAGAGATGAACTTAAATTTGCTAAATTTGTTGGTCGTCTGAGGAAAAGATTTTCCCAAATGTTTAACGACATTTTAAAGACTCAACTAATACTTAAGAATATTGTCACTCCAGAAGATTGGGAACAAATTAGTGACCATATTCAATATGATTTTCTTTATGATAATCAATTTGCTGAGCTCAAAGATTCCGAACTTCTGAACGAAAGATTAGGAACACTTGCAACTATAGAACCATATATTGGCAAGTATTATTCTACCGAATGGGTACGTAAAAAAGTTCTTCGTCAAACCGATGGAGAAATTGAAGAAATGGATGAACAGATTGAGAAAGAAATTAAGGATGGAACTATTCCAGATCCAAATTCAATTGATCCAATTACAGGTGAACCTCTTCCACAGGAAGGAGAACTGGGTGAAGTTCCTATAGAACCAGATTTAAATCAGCAAGGATCAATTACTGATGCAGAGTTGCAGAAAGATACTAAAACGGCAGAAATATAAATAAACTTACATAGCAATATGAACTTTTTATGGAAAAAATTGTCGATTTGGTGAGCACAGGTGCTCAAGCAAGTGAAATTAGTCAAAGTATTAAAGATGCATTATATGATAAAGCATCTAAAAATATTGAAAGTTTGAAAGCAAATATTGCTTCTCAAATGTTTGATTCCACCGAAGAAACTGAAGAGGAATCTGAATAATGGGTTATATCCGTCACGACGAAAATAATAACCCAGTCTCTCCTCAACCAGGAGTTACTACTGTCTCATATCTAGGGGGTACCACTGGTTGGTCAACTGTGACTTATGAAAACTTCAATACAAGTTATGTTCGTCATGATGAGAATAATAACCCAGTTGGAGTAGGAACATATCAACGTCATGATGAGAATAATAACCCAGTTGGGGTAGGAACATATCAACGTCATGATGAGAACAATAACCCAATAACAGGATAAAAATGAAACTTATTACAGAAGAAATTTCAAATGTAAAAATTCTTGCTGAGGGCAAGGGTTCAAATAAGAAGTTATACATTGAAGGTGTATTTCTTCAGGGCGATCTAAAAAATCGTAATGGAAGAATGTATCCTATGGAAACGCTTTCTAGAGAAGTAAATCGTTACTGTGAAACTTTTGTTAATAAAGGTCGTGCTCTTGGTGAACTTGGACATCCTGATGGTCCTACTGTAAATCTTGACCGGGTTTCTCATAAAATTACTTCACTCACTCAAGAAGGAACTAATTTTAAAGGTAAGGCACAAATCCTCAATACACCTATGGGCAAGATTGCATCATCACTTTTAGATGAGGGTGTTTGCCTTGGTGTTTCTTCTCGTGGTGTTGGATCATTGAGAGAAGATCGTAGTGGTGCCAAAGTTGTTGGTGAAGATTTTATGCTAGCAACTGCTGCAGATATCGTTGCTGATCCATCTGCACCTGATGCATTTGTTCAGGGAATTATGGAAGGTAAAGAGTGGGTTTGGGATGGAGGTATTCTTCGTGAGAGACTTGCAGAGCAAACTAAAAATAGAATTAACACCTTAGTTGATCAAAAAGCACTTGAAGAGCATAAGTTGAATTTATTCAACGAATTTTTGTCAAATCTTTAAATTATAAATAAATATAGATTAGTACAAAATCTAACTAATAAAATCAAATGTCCGTTGGTAGCAATTTACAAGAAATGGAAAACGTAGTAACCAAAGGGGCTAAGCCTGCAGATCCAATGCCTACAATGGCAGATCCTGGAACTCAATTAGGTTCTGTGGAGGATCTTGGAGGACCTACACCCGAAAACTATAAGTCCGATGACGATTCGGCAAAACTAAAAGAACCTTCCGCAACTCTTTCTCAAGTGAAAGATGTTGTTAACAAAGGTGCTAGTAAGGCAGATCCAATGCCAGCTGGTATGAAGGAAGAGGAAGAAGTTGAAGTTCAAACAGATCAAGAAATAGTTTCTGAAGAAGAAATTTCTGAAGAAGAAACTGTTGAAGAAGAAACTGTTGAATTAGTTGCTGAGTACGATGTTCAAGAAAACATTGATGCTCTGATTGCTGGTGAAGATCTTTCTGAGGAATTCCAAGAGAAAGCACGTACCATTTTTGAAGCTGCTATTAACTCAAAAGTTGCAGAAATCAAAGAACAGATTACTGCTAAATACGAAGAGCAGCTTGTTGAGCAAGTTGCTGAAATTAAAGTCGAATTGACCGAACGCATCGATTCATATCTTGAGTATGTTGCTCAAGAGTGGTTAGATGAAAATCAACTATCAGTTGAGCACGGTCTTAAGACTGAAATGACTGAATCATTCCTCACTGGAATGAAGAGTCTTTTTGAAGAACATTATGTAACAATCCCTGAAGATAGATATGATGTGCTGGAAAGCATGGTAGATAAATTAGATGAAATGGAGTCTAAACTCAACGAGCAGATCGACAGAAATGTTTCACTGAATCGTAGATTAGCAGAGTCAGTTGCAGATGTAATTTTTGCAGATGTCGCTGAGGGTCTTGCACTCTCACAAAAAGACAAACTCGCTACTTTTGCAGAAAATGTTGAGTTTGATGGTGAAGAGAACTATCGTGAGAAGTTAGTAACGTTGAGAGATTCTTATTTCCCAAACAATACTAATACTCAAAGAAACAATTCAGAGACTATCTCAGAATCAAGTGAAATCCCCGTACCAGAAGTATCTGGTTTAATGGAGACTTATATTCAAACTCTGAATAGAGTTTCTAAAAAGTGATTTTTTAAATTATAATCAAACTTACAAATTTTAAACAAAGGAAAATCAAATGCAAATGTTCAATGCTGAACAACTGCAGGAGAAGTGGGCACCACTCCTAGACCATCAAGGTCTTGGTGATATCAAAGATAATCACCGTAGAATGGTTACCGCAGTTCTCCTGGAGAATCAAGAAAAAGCACTTCAAGAAGAGCGTCAGTTCCTCTCTGAAGCACCTATCACCAACTCTGGCAATGCTGCCGGTGCATCTGGTGCTTTCGGTGGTGGTGCATCTGCACCTGTTGCAGGTTTCGACCCAGTTCTGATCTCTTTGATCAGACGTTCTATGCCTAACCTGGTCGCATATGACCTCGCAGGTGTTCAACCAATGAACGGTCCTACTGGACTCATCTTCGCAATGCGTTCACGTTATCAGGACCAAACTGGTGCTGAGGCATTCTTCAACGAAGCAGACACCAGATTCTCTGGTCAGAATGCTGCTAATGGTCTTACAGCAACCGGTATTGGTGCAACTACCGCACAAACTGGTGATAACCCTGCCGTTCTTAATGACAGTGGCACCTACAACGTAAACACCGGTATGCATACTGGTGACTCTGAGAACCTTGGTGGTGACTCGGGTGCGTTCAACGAAATGGCATTCTCGATCGAGAAGGTCACCGTTACTGCACGTTCAAGAGCTCTGAAAGCAGAGTACAGCCTTGAGCTTGCACAGGATCTGAAGGCAATTCACGGTCTTAATGCTGAAGCAGAACTTGCCAACATCCTCTCTACTGAAATCCTTGCGGAAATCAACAGAGAAGTCATCAGAACCATCTATAGTACTGCTGAAGCAGGTGCTCAACAGAACGTTGCTAATGCTGGTACTTTCGATCTCGACGTTGACTCCAACGGTCGTTGGTCTGTTGAGAAGTTCAAGGGTCTGATTTTCCAGATCGAACGTGATGCCAATGCAATCGCACAAAGAACTCGTAGAGGGAAGGGCAACATCATTCTGTGTTCCGCAGACGTTGCTTCCGCACTGACCATGGCTGGTGTACTTGATTACACCCCTGCACTCAATGCTAACCTTAATGTTGATGAAACTGGTAACACCTTTGCTGGTGTTCTTCAGGGTAAGTACAGAGTCTACATCGACCCATATTCGGCAAACGTTGGTGCCGCAGGTGGTGGTGCTCAGTATTACGTTGTCGGTTATAAGGGTTCTTCACCTTATGACGCAGGTCTGTTCTACTGCCCTTACGTTCCTCTTCAGATGGTTCGTGCAGTTGGCGAGAACAACTTCCAGCCCAAGATCGGCTTCAAGACCCGTTATGGCATTGTTGCTAACCCATTTGCCAATGACGGTGCTCTTGCAGACGGAACTGCTGCTGGTACCAGTGCTCTCACTGCTAACCAAAACCGCTACTACAGAAGAGTTAGAGTTACTAACCTTATGTGATATTGGTTCACATCTCCTAATTAGAGATAAATTAGGAGATAATTATAGAGACCCTACGGGGTCTCTTTTTTTGTTCTAAATAGAAATAAAAATGTCCTTTGATAATCAAATTGCCAATAGAAATTTTTTATCACCCTCTGGGTTTAAATTTGTTCTATCAAAGCACCCTAAAGTTTCATTTTTTTCAAATTCAGCGTCAGTACCAGACATCTCTTTAGGAACTGCTGTTCAACCTTCATATCTAAAGGATATCGATGTTCCTGGAGATAAATTGATATACGGTGATTTTATTTTAAGATTTTTAATTGACGAAAATCTAGAAAATTATATGGCAATACATAATTGGTTAACTGGTTTAGGATCACCAGAATCTGCCAATCAATTTAAAACTTTAGAAACTGATAGTAATAGTGTCGTAGATCCTAAAGAACTTTATAGTGAAGGTTCTCTTCATATTTTAAATAGTAATTTCAATAGGGTTGCTGTAGTTTCTTTTAAAGATTTATTTCCAACATATTTAAGTGCTTTAGATTTTGATTCAACCGAAAGTGATGTACAATACTTTACAGCAGAGGTCATTTTCAAGTATACTATCTATGATATAAAAATTACATAATACATTATGAACCTTGAAAAAATTCAAGAGATGTGGGAAAAAGATTCTCAAATCGACCCTGATAATTTACATGATGAATCATTAAAAATTCCACAACTTCATTCAAAATATTATACTTTATACAATACTATCACTCTTTTGAGAGAGAAGGCAAGAGCAACTTACAACCGTATAAGATTAGAAAGATACAACTACTACTCAGGAAAGGCAACAGCAGAGGTTTATGCCGAAGAACCATTTCCCTATAAAGTTAGAGATAAAGAAGCATTACAGAGGTATATGGATGCTGATGAGAAGTTAAATACTGCAGATCTCAAGATTCGTTATTACGATGTGATGCTTAAGTTCTTAGAAGAAATTATTAAGACAGTTTCAAATAGAACTTTCCAAATTAAAAACTCAATAGATTGGCACAAATTCCAAGCAGGATTCAACTAATGTATGAAGAAGGAAACTATTATAATATTGAACTAAACATTCATGGTATTCGTCTTATTCATGAAGGTCTTAGACAAGCAGTTCAAAAATGGTCTGGAGGAGAACCACAAGAACAAATTAACTTAATTGCAATGAGAGATAATTTCTATAGACTTATTTTAGAACATCAGTTTGAAAATATGAACTAAATATTCATAGGTGAACCTATGAGTTATGTCTCATTTGATTATATCAAAAAAGAATGAAGTATATTTACAGGTTAAAGCAGAACCTCATGTATACTACGAATTATCAGACCAGTTTACCTTTGAGGTTCCTGGTGCAAAATTTATGCCTCAGTATCGTAGCAAATATTGGGATGGAAAAATTCGATTATTTAATACGCAGAATGGTGAAATATACGTAGGTCTGTTAGATAAAATTATAAGTTTTTGTGAGTCTCATAAGTACAGTTATGAGTTTGTAGAAAATAAGTTCTATGGTTTACCTTTTGAGTTTAATGATCTAATCTCAAAGGAAGGTGTGAAAGATTATGTAAATGCTGTCTGTAAATACGTCCCTAGAGATTATCAGGTCGAAGGGGTATACGATGCCTTAAGACATAATAGAAGACTGTTGATAAGCCCAACTGCCTCTGGAAAGTCTCTGATGATATACTCGATTGTGAGATATCACGTTGAGAAACAACGAAATATTCTGATAGTTGTTCCGACGACTTCGCTAGTAGAGCAGATGTATAAAGACTTTGCAGACTATGGTTGGGATGTAGGTTCATATTGCCACAAGATCTATGCAGGCAGAGAAAGGGAAACAGATTCTCAAGTTATTATTACTACCTGGCAGTCTATTTACAAACTCCCTCGCAAATATTTTAATAGATTTGATGTGGTTGTTGGAGATGAAGCACATCAGTTTAAAAGCAAGTCTCTAATATCTATAATGACAAAACTTGCAGATGCAAAATTTCGTTATGGTTTTACGGGAACACTTGATGGCACTCAAACCCATAAGTGGGTACTAGAGGGTCTATTCGGTCCATCATATAAAATTATTAGGACTGAAGAGTTAATGCAAAAAGGTCATATTGCCCAATTAGATATTAACGTACTTATATTAAAACATCCAGAACATAAATTTGATAATTTTGAAGAAGAAGTTCAGTATATAATCAATCATGAGAGAAGAAACAAATTTATAAAAAATCTTGCTTTGGATCTAAAGGGAAATACTCTTATACTATTTGCTAGGGTTGAAGGTCATGGGCAACCACTTTTTGATATGATAAATAATGGTAAGGTGAATGATCGACAGGTTTTCTTCGTTCACGGGGGAGTAGATACAGAAAACCGAGAAAATGTAAGGTTAATTACTGAGTCAGAAACCAACGCAATTATTGTTGCTTCATATGGAACATTTAGTACAGGTATTAATATTAAAAACCTGCATAATGTTATTTTTGCTTCTCCTTCAAAATCGAGAATTAGAAATCTACAAAGTATTGGAAGAGTACTTAGAAAAGGCAACAATAAAACAAAAGCAACTCTATATGACATTGCCGATGACATATCATATAGATCTAGAAAAAATTATACTCTCAATCACTTAATAGAAAGAATTAAAGTTTATAACGAAGAAAACTTTAATTATGAAATAGTAAACATTTTATTAAAAAAATAATATGGGCGAAGAATTTCACGCAATAGTAAAATTAGTATCGGGAGAGGAACTTCTATCATTAATTTTTATTGATGAAAATAATGGAGATCCAGTCGTAGTAATGCAAAATCCTGTGACTATGAAAATAGTCAATAATAGATATGGTATGCAGATAAAGGTTAAACCATGGATGGAAATGTCTAATGATGATTTCTTTATTGTAAAACCTGATAAAATTATTACTATGACAGAAACAAAAGATATTCGATTAATAACTATTTTTGATAATTATGTAAAAGAAGATTTAGAAAATGAAAGAACAGAAGTATCTACAGGTAAAGTAAAACCATCTAGTGATATGGGATATGTTACTTCAGTAGAAAAGGCAAGAGAAATACTAGAAAAGCTTTATAAACTTAAAGATACTAAAGAAAGCTAAAGCTTCTCTTCAAACCTAACAAAGGTATTCTACTCATAATTCACTATGTTGTCAAGCCATAAAAGTATGGTATAATAAGTTTACCGATAGAATAAGAGACTAATGTCATGGCAAGAAAGAAAACGGAACACTATGTAAATAATAAAGAATTTCTAGAAGCACTTATCGTGTACCGTAGTAAGGTTAAGCATGCTGCAGAGAATGACTTACCAAAACCCAGAATTACAAATTATCTTGGTGAATGCTTTCTTAAGATTGCTACGCATTTATCATACAAACCAAATTTTGTCAATTACATGTTCAGGGAAGATATGATCTCTGATGGAATAGAAAACTGTGTACAATATATTCATAACTTTAATCCAGAGAAGTCCTCTAATCCATTTGCATATTTTACTCAGATTATTCACTTTGCGTTTTTGAGACGTATTCAGAAAGAAAAAAAGCAATTAGAAATTAAAACAAAAATTATTGAAAGAACTGGTTATGATGAAGTTATGATGGTCGACAATAGCTTGCTTTCTGGCAGTGCTTCAGACTATAATACTATGAAAGATAATATTCAATATAAAAATAAAAGATGAAGGTCTCTATCCAACACTTGAGGGAATATTCTTAGATATGGCTAAGATTGCTATTATTACAGATACACATTATGGTGCAAAAAAAGGTTCAAAGCATTTGCATGATTACTTTGAACTTTTTTATAAAAATGTTTTTTTCCCTGCTTTAAAAGAGCATGGTATTAATACAGTCATTCATATGGGTGATGCTTTCGATAGTCGTAAATCTATCGACTATCAAAGTTTAGAGTGGTCTAAGAGAGTTGTTTTTGATAATCTTAAAGATTATGAAGTTCATATAATTGTTGGTAATCATGATACGTACTATAAGAATACTAATGAAGTAAATTCCCCTGAACTTCTTCTGCAGACATATTCAAATATTAAAACTTATAGTAAACCTACAGAAGTAAACATAGGTGGATTAGATATATTATTATTGCCATGGATTAATCAGGAAAATGAAACGCTATCTATTAATCGTATTAGAGATAGTGCTTGTACTTGTGTGATGGGACACCTTGAACTTAGAGGATTTAAAGTTAATAAATCGATGTTTATGGAGCATGGGGCTGAAAGTAAATTATTTGAAAAATTTTCTAAAGTCTTCAGTGGACATTATCATACTAGATCTGACGATGGAAAAATTTTCTATCTGGGTAATCCATATGAAATGTATTGGACGGATGTGAATGATACTAGAGGATTTCATATCTTTGATACTGAAACTCTAGAACATACACCCATCAACAATCCATATAAACTTTATAATAACATTTACTACGAGGATACTCCATACCAAACGTTTGACTTTTCAAAGTATGAAAGTAAAATTGTAAAAGTTATTGTTCGTAAGAAGTCGAAACCAAAATCTTTTGAAAAGTTTATTGATAAACTTTATTCTGCAGGAATTCAAGATCTTAAAATTGTAGAGAATTTTGATATTAATGAGAGTGAAGATTTTAAAATAGAAGAAGAAGAGAATACAATGTCTATTCTTAATAGATATATTGATGAATCTGAATTTGAATTGGATAAAAATATTATTAAAAGTATTTTTCAGAATCTTTATAAACAAGCATGTGAGGTAGAGTAATGTATCTTCTAACATTAAGAGATAATAAAGACGATGGTGCCTATGCGGTTCAAAATAATGCAGGGCAAAAAGTATTATTTCTTTTTGAAGAAGAAGATGATGCTGAGAGATATGCAATGCAGTTAGAAGACCAAGAAAATGCTTTGATGGATATTGTAGAAGTTGATGAAGAACTTGCCATAAAGACATGTACGATGTATAATTATAAGTATGCTGTAATAACTGCAAACGATATTGTAGTACCACCAAAATAATGCTTCTCTTTCATAAAATTCGATATAAAAACTTTCTCTCTTCTGGAAATAGTTTTACTGAAATTGACTTTGAAAAAAATAATACAAATCTAATTATTGGCACTAATGGTGCTGGTAAGTCAACTTTGCTTGATGCCCTTACTTTTGTTTTATTTAATAAACCCTTTCGTAAGATTAACAAACCCCAGTTGATAAACACTACTAATGAGAAAGATTGTATTGTTGAGATTGAATTTTCCGTAAACAATAAAAACTATTTTGTTCGACGGGGAATAAAACCCAATGTCTTTGATATTGAAGTAAATGGTGATCCTCTTCATAAAGAAGCAGATGATAGATCAAATCAAAAAATATTAGAAGAAAATATTTTAAAAGTTAATTATAAATCATTTACCCAGATTGTAATTTTGGGTAGTAGTACTTTTGTTCCTTTTATGCAATTGACGACTACTAATCGTCGTGAAGTTATTGAAGATCTTTTAGATATTCGTATCTTTTCTGCAATGAGTAATCTTATTAAGGATAAGATGAGAGAGAAAAAAGATCAAGTTAAGTCATTAGATTTGAAGAGATTTAATATAAAAGATAAGATGAAGATGCAGCAAGAGTTTATTGAGGAACTTGAGAATCGTGGTCATGCGAATATTGATGCTAATGAGGTAAAAATTGATAAACTCTTGGATGAAGAAAACACATATATGTTAAGTAATGAAGATTTGAATTATAGAATGGAAACCCTTCAAGAACAGATGAGTGATGTTACTGGTGCTCGTGAGAAGTTATCAAAACTAAACACACTTAGGGGAAAGATCTCTCAGAAAGTATCTGCTATTACTAAAGAGCATAAGTTTTTTACTGAAAATACGGTATGCCCTACTTGCACACAGGATATTGAAGAAGAGTTTCGTGTAAATAGAATTGGTGACGCTCAAAATAAAGCAAAAGAACTTAAAAAAGGTTATGAAGATCTTGAAGAGACAATCAAGTTTGAGCAGGAAAGAGAGCGTCAATTTAATTCCATATCTAAGGAGATTACAAAATTAACGCATGGCATTTCTCAAAACAATACTAGAATTTCTCTCAATCAGAGACAAATCAGAGATCTCGAACATGAAATTCAAACTTTTACCAGTCAGCTACAAAACCGAAATTCTGAACATGAGAAATTAGATGAATTTAAAACTAGTCTTCAAAATATAATTGAAGATCTATCTGAAAAGAAACAAGAAATTGTATATCATGATTTTGCATATTCGTTACTAAAAGATGATGGAGTTAAAACTAAGATAATACGAAAGTATCTTCCATTTATTAATCAACAAGTTAATAGATATCTCCAGATGATGGATTTTTATATTAACTTTAATCTTGATGAGGAATTTGGTGAAACTGTAAAATCACCAATTCATGAAGACTTTTCTTATAGTTCATTTAGTGAAGGTGAAAAAATGAGAATTGATTTGGCATTGTTGTTTACTTGGAGGGAAGTTGCTAGAGTTAAAAACTCAGTAAATACAAACTTGTTAGTTATGGATGAGGTCTTTGATTCATCTCTTGATGGTTTTGGTACAGATGAATTTTTAAAGATCATTCGGTATGTCGTAAAGGATGCTAACATCTTTGTAATATCACATAAGTCCGAACTTCATGACAAATTTGATAGTGTCATAAGGTTTGAAAAAGTCAAAGGTTTTTCTCGTATGATGTCCTGATACATCAAAGAACAATGCAAGTCCCAAACTGGAAGCACCATTCTAAGAAAGAACAGAAACGAAAACTGAAACCTCAGGCAATGCGTTCCCGAAAGGAGGCACTGAGACACTTCAAGAACTGTCACATGACCTCCCCCAAAAAGGGAGGTTCTTTTGTATACTACATTCATACGAATCAAACCGATGACCGTCAGGCACGAAATCAAATCTCAACTTGCCAAACTTCTTGCTACTGAAGACCTTGTAGTTGAGCATAAGCGGGTTGAGACTGCTTGTTTTAATGTGCATACTCGTGTATTGACTTTGCCCATGTGGGAGAAAGCAAGTAATGAAATCCTTAATATGTTAGTTGGACATGAGGTTGGTCATGCACTCTATACTCCTGATATTGATTGGTTTAAAGAAAGAAAAATCCCCCCTCAATTTGTAAACATTGTAGAAGATGTTCGTATTGAGAAAATGATGAAGCGTCGATATGCTGGTATTTCTAAAACTTTTCATCGTGGTTATAGTGAACTTGCAGATCAAGATTTCTTCTGTATTGCAGATGAGAACTTAGATTTGATGAATCTTGCCGATAAATCAAATCTTTATTTTAAGATTGGTAATTTTATTGAAATTAATTTCAGTGAAAAAGAAATTGATTTGATTGAAAAGATTCGTAATACTGAAACTTTTGATGATGTTTTAAATGTTTCTGAAGAACTTTATAATTTCTGCAAAGAATGTGAAGATTGCAAAACTAAATCTGATGAACTTCAGATGCAGAATAATCAGTCTGGTCAAAGTGAAGACGATGGTGAGATGACTCATGAGGAAATGCTTGACGAAGCAAAACGTCGTGAGACTGAAAATGAAAATATAGATAGTAATCAAACTAAACCACAAGGTTCTAACTTTGATGATATAGATGACCTTGATACTAAGACTATGGAAAACCTTGAAGGTTCTTTAAAAGATCTTATTAATTATAATGCAATAGAAAATAACTATGTTGAATTGCCAAAATTAAATCTCAAAGATATTATTGTTCCAAATAAAGACATTCATGAAAATTGTGATATTTGTTGGAATGAGTGGGTAAACATTAGAGAAGCAACGCATGATACTATCTTTGGATGTATTGACGCTAAGTACAGTAATTTTAAAAAATCTGCACAGAAAGAAGTCAATTATCTTGTCAAAGAGTTTGAATGTAAGAAAGCAGCAGACTCTTATGCACGTGCTACTACAGCACGCACTGGTGTTCTAGACTGCTCTAAACTTCATACTTACAAATATAATGAAGATCTATTTAAGAAGGTTACTACTCTTGCTGATGGCAAGAATCATGGACTTATCTTTGTTCTTGACTGGTCTGGATCAATGTGTGAGGTTATGGAAGATACTATAAAGCAACTTTATAATCTAATCTGGTTTTGTAAAAAAGTTGGTATTCCTTTTGAAGTTTATGCCTTCACCAATGACTTCCCAATTAGATCTAATGATGGAAATGGCAATGTAAAAACCCGAGAACGATCATATAACAAACGTGATGGTTTAGTTTATATTGGAGAATGGTTTTCAATGATGAATCTTCTTTCTAGTAAAGTGAATTCAAAAACTTTAGATGACCAGATGAAGAATATCTATAGGATTGCTAGTATTCACAGATCTTCTGGTACCTATCCAACTCCTGTTGGTCTGGGTCTTTCTGGGACACCTTTAAATGAAGCTATGATTTCCCTCCATCAAATCATCCCTCAGTTTAAGAAAGAAAATAAAGTTCAGAAAGTTCAATGTGTTGTTCTTACTGATGGGGAAGGAGCACCTCTTAAATACCATCGTCAATTTGAACGTAAATGGGAAGACGAACCTTTCTTGGGCACAAATTCTATCAACAAAAATTCATTATTAAGAGATCGTAAAACTGGTAATACTTACTCTTTTGATTGTGAATGGCATGAGTTTACTGATATTCTTCTTCGCAACCTTCGTGACAATTTTCTTGACGTAAACTTTATTGGAGTTAGAGTTCTTGAACCACGTGATGCTAATGGTTTCATTCGACGTTATTATGGATATTACAGTGAAAAGACTGATAATACTATAAAAATTTGGAAGAAAGAAAAGGCATTTTCAATTTATGATTCTGGTTATCATACTTATTTTGGTCTCTCTGCAAATATGCTTTCCCAATCAACTAAATTTTCACCAAAAGAATATGCAACCAAAAGTGAAATTAAGAATGCTTTTGTAAAAAGTCTTCGCACTAAAAAAATGAATAAGAAAGTTCTCAGTGAGTTTGTTGATCTAATTGCATGATAAATAATAAGAAACTATACTTAAAACAATGGGAAAATTTAGAGAACTTCTTGGTTTAGAAACTAAATCACCTAATCCAGAACCTGTAAAATCGACACCTAAAGTAAAAAAAGATGAACCAAAATTGGAGGAGGAAGTATTTGCAGATGAAGAAACTGACTGAAAAGCAGATTGACCTCTTAGAAAACGGACCTAAATCTCTATCCCAAGCATGGGCACTTCAAGCAATGAAGAATGAGTGGATTCAAATGAGTAGACAGTTTAAGAACTGACCTATGGGGTGCCAAAACACCCCCTTTTTCTTGTATAATAACTTCAGTTGAAAAAAACAAAGCAACCAATGTCACTCTCTACTGATTACATTCTCACTTCTTTACAGGAACTTTATGGAGAGTCTGTAACTGGTTCTGATATTCGTGGATGGTGTGCGATGAACGGATCTAACTATCAGACAGTTGCAAGTAAAATTGCTGATTATAAAGTTGGTCGTGGTAAGTGGAATTTGACAATTCAAGAAAAACTTGAGCAAACTTATCAGGCACCTCCTGCTATGCCTATTATCGAACAAAATTTGATTCCTGATAGAGATGATACTTTCGTCAAGTTTGGTAACTTTGGTGATATTAAAAAAATTATTCAATCCAATCTTTTTTATCCAACGTTCATTACGGGTCTTTCGGGTAATGGTAAAACGTTGTCTGTAGAGCAAGCCTGTTCTCAACTTGGACGTGAACTTATTCGTGTAAACATTACTATTGAAACTGATGAAGACGATCTTATTGGTGGTTTTCGCCTTGTCGATGGGGCAACTGTTTGGCATAACGGACCTGTCGTGGAAGCACTCGAAAGAGGAGCAGTTTTGTTACTCGATGAAGTTGACCTTGCTTCTAACAAAATCCTCTGTCTCCAATCCATCCTTGAAGGCAAGGGTGTGTTCTTGAAGAAGATTGGTAAGTATGTAAAACCAACAAAAGGTTTCAATGTATTTGCCACTGCCAACACCAAGGGTAAGGGTTCTGATGATGGTCGTTTCATCGGCACCAATGTTCTCAACGAAGCATTCTTGGAACGCTTCCCTGTGACCTTTGAGCAGATGTATCCTACTCCTGCAACTGAAACTAAAATTTTAAGTAAAATTTGTTCTGACGAAAAATTCTGCCAACGTCTTTCTGATTGGGCAGATATTATTCGTAAGACTTTCTATGATGGTGGTATTGAGGAAATTATCAGTACTCGTCGTCTAGTTCATATTGTCAGGGCATACAACATTTTCGGGGATAAAGCTAAGGCAATTGAAGTCTGTATCAATCGTTTTGATGATGAGACCAAGCAATCATTCATTGAACTTTATGATAAAGTTGATGTTGATTTTGAACTGCCATCCAATGAGACTGTAGTATCTGCTTATATTGACGATATCAAAGTTGCCTGATATAATAAGAGAATACATTCTATAAAATTTTACTTTGTAATGTAATGACTAATCAAGATGACATCATCACTTTTCATAATGATAGTGATGAAGAACTAAGTTCAGATAATTGTATGCCTCCATGGGGTCACAGTGACTATGAATTTTTAATTAATGAATCTAATATGGATGAAAACAGCAACAACCGATACAAATATAGTGAGGATGTAATCCTCAAAGAACTAAAAGATTATATTGTTAGAACATATGGCCAGCATTACTCTGCTGGTGATGATAAGATTCAAACTCTGGACCTTATCGAAGCTTGTGGTGATGGTGAGGCATTCTGTCGCAGCAACATTCTCAAGTATGCGTCACGATACGATAAGAAGGGTACTGCCCGTCGTGACATTATGAAGATTCTGCATTATGCTGTACTTCTAATGCATTTCAATGACAAAAATGCAAAACGTGAAATTTACCCTCAATGACCGATACAATGAAACTTTCTGATAACACTCTTTCCCTTCTTAAAAACTTTGCAGGTATCAACAATTCTATTCTTGTAAAGCAGGGTACTAAACTTCGTACTATCTCTGTTGCAAAAAATATTTTAGCAGAAGCAGAAGTTAAAGAAGACTTTCCTTGTGACTTTGCAATCTACGATCTTAACCAGTTTTTGAATGGATTGAGTCTCCATCAAGATCCTGATCTTGATTTTAACCATTCTTCTTACCTCAGTATTAAAGAGGGTAATCGTCGTGTAAAATATTTCTTTGCAGATCCTAATGTAATTATTTCACCACCAGAGAAAGAGATCTCTCTTCCCTCTCAAGATGTTTGTTTTCAACTTGATAGTTCCTCTCTAGAGAAATTGGTAAAGGCAGCACAGGTCTATCAGCTGCCCGATCTGTCTGCTATTGGTGAATCGGGTGTAATCAAATTGGTTGTTCGTGATAAGAAGAATGATACTTCTAACGAATATGCTATCGTTGTTGGTGAAACTGATAAAGAATTTTCATTCAATTTCAAGGTTGAAAACATTAAAATTATTCCCGGTGCCTATGATGTAGTAGTGTCTTCTAAGTTACTCTCCAAATTCACCAATACTAAGTATGATCTCACATATTACATTGCGTTGGAACCAGACTCCACTTTCAGTTGATGTTCCACTAAGAATCTTAGGCAGCATTGGTGTTATTGTTGCATATTTTATTATCTTGCATGTAAATGTTCTTGCAGGTGTTATTATAAATTTTGTAGCAGACATGATTTCTATTCCATATTTCATTCGAACTAAATCATGGGATGTTGTTATTATGCTGTCCTTTTTACTCGCAATCAGTATTAGCAAACTTTTATCATGAGCAATTTTATCTGGGTTGAAAAATATCGACCCAAGACTATTGAAGAGTGTATTCTTCCCGAGTCTACCAAACAAACATTTCAATCTTTCCTAGATAAGGGGGAGATTCCTAATATGTTGCTTGCTGGTCCACCAGGTATTGGTAAGACAACAGTAGCAAAGGCCCTATGTAATGAACTTGGAGTAGATGTATATGTCATCAATGGATCCGATGAGGGACGATTCCTTGATACTGTCAGAAACAATGCGAAGAATTTCGCTTCGACCGTATCGCTTACGTCAGATTCTAAACACAAAGTCATCATCATTGATGAAGCTGACAACACATCCAACGATGTACAACTCCTGCTACGGGCGTTTATTGAGGAGTTCGCTGGCAATTGCAGATTCATCTTTACCTGCAACTACAAAAACAAAATCCTCGAACCCCTACATTCTCGGTGTGCCGTCGTCGAATTTGGAATCAAGGGAAAAGAACGGCAGGGTATTGCAGCACAGTTCTTCAAACGCATCCAACAAATCTTGGATGCAGAAGGTGTTGAATATGATAACAAGGTCCTGGTAGAATTAATTAATAAGCACTTTCCTGATTGGAGACGTGTTCTTAATGAATGCCAAAGATATTCCGTAAGTGGGAAAATCGACTCTGGTATTCTTGCAACTTTTTCGGATGTAGCAGTCAATGAACTGGTTAAAAACCTTAAAGAGAAGAATTTTCCCGAAGTACGTAAATGGGTTGTCAATAACCTGGACAATGATACTACTGTCCTGTTGCGTCGTATTTACGATGCTTGTTATGATTCCTTGGTTCCGAATAGTGTTCCTGCTGCTGTGCTTGTCCTTGCTAAGTATCAGTATCAAATGGCATTTGTGGCAGATCAGGAAATAAACTTACTTGCTTGTTTGACTGAGATTATGGTGGAGTGTGAGTTCCAATGAAAAAATTATTAAACAAATCAAAATGAATGTAAAACTAATTCGTATGTGGTCTGGTGAAGATGTTATTGCCGACTTGATCAAAGAAAATGATGATTCTATTGTCGTCAGCAATCCAATCGTTGCTGTTCCTACTGGTACGGGTACGATTCAGTTTGCACCTTGGTCTCCTCTTCTAGAAGGACGAAACAAAGAACTTGAGATTACTAAAAAGTATGTTGTATACATATCTGAAACTCAAGAAGGAGTTATTGCTCAATATGAAGAAATGTATTCTGTTATCAAGACTCCAAAGAAAAAACTAATTACATGATTATGAAACAAACTAAAAAGTGTCAAGTTAAGTCTAAGTTCTACTATATCTTTTGGGGAACTGCTACAGCATCTGTTTTATTGGGACAACTATATGTCGGAACTGGATATCGAGTAATGGCAGAAAGCACACTGAGTTTTCAGAATTATCTTACAGAAGTTTTAGACACTGCCAATACTTTTTGATGGGACTACTAAGAATTGATAAAAGTAAAATGGTAGAGGAGAAAATCAAAACTACTCCCCAGAATGTAAATGAATCAAATGAAGCACTGTTTCGTGCTACAATGAATTTACCTACTGCTGCAAAACATTGTGGTATGACCCAGAAGGAAATGAAATTGACCTTCTGGGAATATTTGAAGTATCATCCTCGTGATTATGAAAACCTTTCCTCTTAAAACTTGTTTGAGATATCCTGGTGGTAAGTCTAAGGCAACAAAGACTTTATCACCATGGTTTCCTGAAGATTTTAAAGAATATCGTGAACCATTTATTGGTGGTGGTTCTGTTGCATTCTATGCAACTCAGGCATACCCAGATGTCCCTGTATGGATTAATGATAAGTATGTGACACTCTATAACTTTTGGATTCAGTTGAGAGATAATGGTGATGGATTATCTAATCGTCTGAATGAGATTAAGTCAAGAGTATCAAACTATCAATCTCAGGATGATAAGGATGCTGCACATAAAGAACTCTTCAATCAAACACTGGATGATATTAATAGTCAGGATGGACTTGATCGTGCCGTAAGTTTCTTTGTTCTAAACAAGTGTAGCTTTTCTGGTCTGACCGAGAATAGCACTTTTTCTAAAACTGCTTCTCGTTCTAATTTTTCCTTTGTTGGTATTGAGAAACTAAAAAAGTATTCTCAACTTACAGAGAAATGGAAGATTACCAATATTGATTACTCGGAGGTTATGAATGCTCCTGGTGAGGATGTATTCGTATTCCTTGATCCACCTTATGATATCAAAGACTTTCTTTATGGTAAAGACCGTGAGATGCACAAGTTCTTTGACCATGATAAGTTTGCCGAAGATGTGTATAAGTGTCCACATGAGTTTATGATTACCTATAATGTGAATGATAGGTTGTTGGAACTGTATAAAGATTTTCATTTGCGTGAATGGAAACTTCGATATTCCATGGCACATCGTGGTGAGAAAGGAACTGATGAGAATGTAAAGACAGAACTTCTTGTCACCAACTATCCTACCGAAAAAGAAACTGTAAACGTTCTTGACCTTCTACTTTATGACTGAACTGAAAGACTGGCTCAACTCTATCAATCAAACTAAGAAGCATTTGATTGATGAAGACCCTTCACTCGAAAAAGAATATCCTCCATACATTATCAATCGTTGTTTCTCTGGTCATCTTGATGCAATTATGTTTGCAAACGAGATGAATCAGTATAATTTTCTTCCCAAGAAACTCCAATATGATTTTTATCTAAATACTTTGAGGAAAAAGAAGAGATTTTCTCCCTGGCTCCGACAAGATAAGATCAAAGATCTAGATTATGTCAAACGTTATTATGGTTATAGTAATGAGAAGGCAAAACAGGCTTTGAAAATTCTAACAAAAGAACAACTTAACTTTATTAAATCGAAATTTGAAACTGGAGGAAAAGGATGAGTATCGTTCAAGAATCTGAAGTGGACTGGATGCCTGAACAAATGGTTGAAGTGGTTCTTAATGAACCTGATGACTTTTTGAAAGTACGTGAAACTTTGACTCGTATCGGAGTTGCGTCTAGAAAAGAAAAAAAAATCTATCAGTCTTGTCACATTCTGCACAAACAAGGAAGATATTACCTTGTGCATTTTAAAGAACTGTTTGCCCTTGATGGTAAACATGCAAATCTGACATTGAATGATGTTCAGAGACGTAATCGTATTGCACAATTACTTGCTGATTGGGGTTTAATTGGTATTATAGATGCCACTAAAATTCAAGACATTGCCCCACTTAATCAGATTAAAGTTCTTTCTTATAAAGATAAACAAGAGTGGATTCTTGAGACCAAATACAATATTGGGTCTAAGAAGAAAAGGACACAGGAAACCGAATAAAAATTTACGGGGTTCACTACCCCGTTTTTTTATGCTTTGTTATAAATAAGTATGGATGCCTTCGGGGTCCACAAAACACAAACTCGCTTTTAAAGGAGCTACAATCATGGGAAACCTTGCACGGTATACTGCTGCGGACCTACCTGCGTTGATGGAACGTATAAATAGGAATAGCATTGGAATGGATGAATACTTCGATAGGTTGTTTAATCTCCACGAAACAACGAAGAATTATCCACCATTTAATCTAGTCACGATCAGCAACGTAGAATCAAGACTAGAACTTGCGCTTGCAGGATTTAAAAAGAAAGAAGTTAATGTCTACACACAAGACGGAAAACTCTTTGTCGAAGGACAGAAAGAGGATACCGAATCAGAAACAACTTATGTCCACAGAGGAATGGCTCAACGATCTTTCACCAGATCTTGGACACTGGCAGAGGACACGGAAGTTAGATCAGTTGAATTTGAGGATGGGTTGCTGAGTATTGTTTTGGGAAGAATTGTTCCTGAACATCATCAAAAGAAGGTATGGTTTTGATATCATAACTAACTTTTGCTGCGGTTGATACAGAAGTGTATCATAGTGATACAGTATAATCTATATAATTATGTAATCTGATGGAGACCATTATGAACTTCACCATGACTACCATATTTTTTGGTACAGTAACATCTCTTTTTAGTTGGGGAGTGTTGTACCCTGTTCTGTCCTAATACCTCCTGAACCATGGAAATTCTAGCAATCATCGCAGCAATCTCAGCAACATCATTCGGAGCATATTCGATGACACCTAAAAACTGAATAAATAGAATTGAATATCGTCGTCGCAGACGGAGGGGTAACTGGCAAAATCCAGTTGACACCCCTCTTTTTTATTGCTATAATGTTTAAAGGAAAAATTGTATTATGTCTATTAAACTCGTTATTCTAAAGACTGGTGAGCAAATTGTTGCTGATGTAAAGGAATTAGTTACATCACCAGATGAATCTGAATCTACTTTATGTGCATATCTTTTAAACAATGCACATAAAATTGAATATAAAAAACCAATTTTCTTGACCGAACAAGAGAACCCTGAGATTGATGGAGAAGTTCAAATCACACTTTCTCCTTGGATCTTGTTGTCTAATGAATCAATGATACCTGTTAGGGCAGATTGTGTTTTAACAATTGTAGACCCAATTAAATCCGTAGTAGAACTTTATGTTGAGAGAACAAATGGACAAAACGATCAAGTGTCTTTTACTGAAGACTAATCAAGTAATTGTTGGAGAAGTAAATGAAGTATCTGCAGAATTGGGTGATCCAGATTGCAAGATTATAAATCCATATCTATTAGATAATGATACTCTAGTAGATTGGCTTACTTTTACTGATCAAAATGAAATAATGATGAGGTCTGATGATATTCTTACCGTTGTTGACCCATCAGAAAAAATCTTAAAGAACTATGAAAGTATTAAGCATTGATCTAGATTATATAATGAAACCGTCTATTGAATTATATAACGGTATTCATTTTAATCCTAATGCTTCTTTGCGATGGCATGGATTATTTAATAATACAGATTTTGAAGAATCTAATTTTGTAATAGATCAATCTAATCTATTGTTTTGCTTTGAAGTTTATATGAAAGCACTGTATCATTGCGACAGTGTTGATTTTGGTTATGACCACGACTCTATACTTTTTAAACTAGAAGATTGTGATGATATTGATTTAATTAATATTGATCACCATGATGATGTTTTTGGTGGAGACTATGATGGACATATTGAAAATGGATATCAAGTAGAGTATGACCAAATAATTCACTTTAACCGTGTTCACGAAGGAAACTGGGGCGCATGGTTGTCTAGTCAAGATAAAATAAAATCATTTACTTGGATAGGGAATGAAAACAGTAGAAATAAAGGAAGAAATGAAGTAAATAAATCACTAATGCCAAATTATTCAAACGTAGAAAAAGACAATTATACTTTTGATAATTATAATTTTGATCATATTTTTGTGTGCCTATCCCCTCAATATACTCCTAAAAGGCACTGGCATTATTTTTCAATGTTTATAAGTGCCTTCGAAGCAATGAAGGGAAAAGATGCTATAATACATACAAACAAATACGAAACTACCGTTCGACACCAACTAGTACATAATGAGATTTTACACCAACGTTCAAATGGTCGGTGACCACTTTTTAGTTCGTGGTTATGAAGATGGTAAACATTTTGCAACTCGTGAAAAGTTTAACCCAACTCTCTTCGTGCCTTCTAAAAGAGAAACCCCATACAGAACTCTTGATGGTGATCCTGTTGAAACTATTCGACCAGGAACAGTAAGAGAGTGTCGTGAATTTATTAAGAAGTATACTGGAGTTGAAGGATTCAAAATTTTTGGTAATGAAAGATTTATTTACCAATATATTTCTGAAAACTATAGAGAAGAAGAAATTAAGTTTGATATTAGTAAAATCAAACTAACTACAATTGATATTGAGGTTAAATCTGAAAATGGTTTCCCTGACGTAGAATCTTCTGCAGAAGAAGTTTTGCTTATTACCATTCAAGATTATTCTACAAAAGAGATTATTACTTGGGGACAAGGACCATTTAAACTTAAGCAAGGTAATCATTACTATAAGCAGTTTAATAATGAGTATGATCTTCTCAATGATTTCATCAACTGGTGGATGATTGAAGAGAATACCCCTGAGGTTCTGACTGGTTGGAATAGTAAACTGTATGATATTCCATATCTGGTTCGACGAATTGATCGTGTTCTTGGTGAAAAGTTGATGAAAAGGCTTTCACCTTGGGGACTTGTAACTGAACAGGAATTCTTTGTCAATGGTCGAAAGCAAATATCATATGATGTTGGTGGAATCTCTCAGTTAGACTATCTGGATCTATATAAAAAGTTTACTTATAAAGCACAAGAATCATATCGATTAGATTATATTGCCAGTGTTGAACTTGGGCAGAAGAAACTCGATCACTCTGAGTTTGATACGTTCAAAGACTTCTATACTAATGGGTGGCAGAAGTTTGTAGAATACAACATCATTGACGTGGAACTTGTCGACCGTATGGAAGACAAGATGAAACTCATTGAACTTGCGCTCACCATGGCATATGATGCTAAGGTGAATTATGAAGATGTCTTTTATCAAGTACGTATGTGGGATTCTATTATCTACAATTATTTGAAAAAGAAGAATATTGTCATTCCACCAAAATCAAGATCTGATAAAAATGAAAAGTATGCGGGGGCATATGTTAAGGAACCGATTCCAGGAAAGTATGATTGGGTTGTGTCTTTTGACCTTAATAGTCTTTACCCTCATCTCATCATGCAGTACAATATCTCACCAGAAACATTACAGGAGGTTAGACATCCCTCTGCGACTGTTGATAAGGTCTTGAATCAAGAAATTGATTTTACTGATTATGAACAGTTTTCTATTTGTCCTAACGGTTCAATGTATCGGAAAGATAAGAGAGGATTTCTTCCAGAACTGATGGATAAGATTTACAAGGATCGAACCATCTATAAAAAGAAGATGTTGCAAGCGAAGCAACAATATGAAAAGACACCAACTAAAACACTTGAGAAGGAAATTGCTAGATGTAATAACATTCAGATGGCACGTAAGATTCAACTCAACTCTGCCTATGGTGCCATCGGAAACCAATACTTCAGGTATTATAAACTGGCAAATGCTGAAGCAATTACCATGTCTGGACAAGTCTCAATTCGATGGATTGAGAATAAAATGAACACATATATCAATAAAATTATTCAAACAGACGGTATTGATTATGTTATTGCTTCCGATACAGATTCAATCTACCTAAATCTTGGACCTTTAGTAGATAAGTTTTTCTTTGGCAGCAAAAAGACTGTTCAACTTTTAGATAAGATTTGCCAAGAAAAGTTTGAACCATTCATTGATAAGTGCTATCAAGAACTGGCAACATATGTAAATGCTTATGATCAGAAGATGCAAATGAAGCGTGAGAACATCGCTGAACGTGGTATCTGGACTGCTAAGAAGCGATATATTCTTAACGTATGGGATAGTGAAGGTGTTCGTTACGATGAACCTAAATTGAAGATGATGGGTATTGAAGCAGTTAAATCTTCAACACCTGCACCCTGCCGCACGATGATTAAGGATGGTCTCAAACTTATGATGAATGCAACAGAAGAGGATGTTATTAACTTTATCGAAAAGTGTCGTGTAGATTTTAAGAAACTGCCCCCAGAACAAATTGCTTTTCCGAGAACAGCATCTGATATTCGTAAGTATCATTCACATTCAAGCATTTATATAAAGGGAACACCTATTCATTGTCGTGGGGCACTTCTTTTTAATCATTACATCAAAGAGAATAAATTGGCAAATAAATATTCACTGATTGGGAATGGAGAAAAAGTAAGGTTCGTTTACCTCAAAAAACCCAATATCATACAGGAAAATGTTGTGTCCTTTATTCAAGATTTTCCGCATGAACTTGGACTTGACAAATACATTGATTATGACCTACAATTTGAGAAAAGTTTTCTTGAACCTTTGAAATCTATCCTAGATGCTATTGGATGGAATGTGGAGAAAACTGTAAATCTTGAATTATTTTTTGGGTAATGGTTTTGTTCACTGAAAACGAATATTATTGGACACCAAATAATATGAGTGATGTTGAGGTAAAATTAATTTTAAGTTTACTTCGAGGTCAAGAAAACAAAAATCTTCATGATAAAATTTGGTGTTGGAACATGAACTATAGAAACAAAAAAAAATTATGAATTTTTTAAACGATATTGTAAAAGAGATTGGAGATGACTTCACCAAACTGGCAGCAGACATTGATGAAACTGAAACATACGTTGACACTGGTTCGTTCATCTTTAATGCTCTTGTATCTGGGTCTATCCGTGGTGGTGTATCTGGTAATAAAATCACTGCAATTGCTGGTGAAAGTTCTACTGGAAAAACTTTCTTCTCTCTCGCAGTGGTTAAGAATTTTCTGGATTCTAATCCTGATGGATACTGCTTGTATTTTGATACTGAGGCAGCTGTCAATAAATCGCTCTTAGAGAGTCGTGGAATCGATCTCACACGTCTTGTCGTGGTTAATGTGGTGACTGTCGAAGAGTTCCGTAGTAAAGCACTCAAGGCGGTAGATATGTATCAAAAAGCATCTGAGCAAGACCGCAAACCCTGTATGTTTGTGTTAGATTCTTTAGGAATGCTTTCGACTGAAAAAGAGATTACTGATGCACTCAATGAAAAGCAGGTTCGTGATATGACAAAATCGCAACTGATTAAGGGTGCTTTCAGGATGTTGACACTCAAGTTGGGTCAGGCTAATATTCCAATGATCGTTACCAATCATACTTATGATGTAATTGGTTCTTATGTACCAATGAAAGAAATGGGTGGAGGTAGTGGACTCAAGTATGCTGCTAGTACTATCATCTATCTTAGTAAGAAGAAGGAAAAAGATGGAACAGAAGTCATTGGAAATCTTATTAAAGCTAAGACTCAAAAGTCACGTTTAAGCAAAGAAAATAAGGATGTTACTATACGTCTATATTATGACGAGCGTGGACTTGATCGTCATTATGGATTGCTTGAATTAGGAGAACTTGGAGGTCTCTGGAAGAATGTTGCAGGTCGTTATGAGATTGATGGTAAGAAAGTCTATGCTAAAGCAATCTTAAAAGATCCTGAAACTTATTTTACTCCAGATGTAATGGAGAAACTTGACGAGATTGCTAGAGAAGAATTTGCTTATGGTTAATCTTAATCAGTTTATTCATGTTTATGAAAATGTTCTTGACCTAGATGATTGTAATTTTTTAATTTCATTATTTGAAAAATCTATAGACTTTCATGAGACTATAGAGAATGAAAGTAAACCAAACTTTACTCAGTATAACTTTACTAAGAACCTGGTAAAATTTACTGAGGATAAAAAAGTTGAAGATATTCACAATCTTCTAATAAAAAAGACTTTTGAGTATCGTGATAAGTATTATGACTTTACCGACTCAAGAGTTTTCCCTACTGAACATGCACTTGAACAATTTCGTATAAAGAGGTATAATACTGGTGGACACGACATGTTTGATACTCATGTTGATGTGATGAATTATGATTCTGCCAGAAGATTTTTATCTTTCTTTTGGTACTTGAATAATGTGGAGAAGGGAGGAGAAACTGAATTCACTTCGTTCAAGATTAAACCAAAGCAAGGAACACTTGTTGTTTTTCCACCACTTTGGATGTTTCCTCATAGAGGCAATTCACCTATAAGTGAATCAAAGTATCTGTTAAGCACCTATTTGCACTATAAGTAATGGAACGGATTGAGACTACTATTCTCAGAAACTTAATATGTAACGAAAATTATTCTCGTAAAGTCATTCCGTTCATAGAACCAACATATTTTGAGCAAAGAGGTGAAAAAGTAATCTTTGAGGAGATTACTCAATTCATTGTAAAGTATGGTTCTTCTATTACTACAGAAGCACTAAATATTGAGGTTGAGAATCGAACAGATCTAAACGAGAGTGAGATTAAAGAAACCAGAGACATCTGCAATTCTTTCACAGATCTTCCAGTAGATAGTGAATGGTTATTAGACACTACTGAAAAGTGGTGTCGTGATCGTGCCATTTATCTTGCACTGATGGAATCAATTCATATTGCAGATGGAAATGATGAGAAGAAGAGTAGGGATGCTATTCCTTCTATTCTTTCTGATGCTCTGGCAGTTTCTTTTGACAACAACATTGGACATGACTACTTAGAAAATTATCAACAAAGATATGAGTACTATCACAGGAAGGAGGAGAAGGTTTCGTTTGATCTCGAATACCTTAATAAGATTACGAGCGGGGGCATATCTAATAAAACTCTTACTATCGCGCTTGCTGGTACTGGTGTCGGCAAGTCTTTATTCATGTGCCATGTTGCTAGCTCCGTGTTGCTCCAAGGGAAAAACGTTCTCTACATTACAATGGAGATGGCAGAAGAGAAAATTGCTGAACGAATTGATGCGAACTTATTAGATGTTGCTATTCAGAATATTGTAGATTTGCCTAAGTCAACGTTTGAGAATAAAGTAACTAAGTTGGCAGCAAAAACACAAGGCACACTTATAATTAAGGAATACCCTACAGCATCTGCACATAGTGGACATTTTAAAGCACTTCTTAGTGAGCTTGCACTTAAGAAGTCATTTAGACCTGATATTATTTTCATTGATTACCTTAATATATGTGCTTCCTCCCGTTATAAGTCGGGGATGTCTGTCAATTCATATAGCTATATTAAGTCTATTGCAGAGGAGCTTAGAGGGTTGGCTGGCGAAGCCGAGGTCCCTATCGTATCTGCCACCCAGACCACTCGTAGCGGTTATGGTAGCTCTGATGTTGACCTTACTGACACTTCTGAGTCCTTTGGTCTCCCTGCTACTGCTGATCTTATGTTTGCCCTTATTAGCACTGAGGAACTTGAACAGATGGGACAGATAATGGTGAAGCAGCTAAAGAATAGGTATAATGATACTGTGGTCAATAAGAGATTTGTGATTGGAATTGACCGTGCCAAGATGCGTCTTTATGATTGTGAGCAGTCAGCACAAGATAATATACTTGACTCTGGGCAAGAACAGGAGTATAATAACGAAGAAAGAGTAAAAAAATCTTTTGATGGATTCAAGTTCTAATGTATTCTGTATTTAATCCACGTGGTCAAAAAATTGCTGATTGCGGTGCTCATCGAGATGCCGTAAATCTTGTTAACATGAGAAATTGTAGATGGGATGGACATTACTATCAATTCAAACCAATCTATGAAATTATAGATGTGGAACCATTTTCACAAAATCAACTTCCTACCAAAGATATTGCCGTCAATATGGACGGTGGTGTTGGAGGTAGTTGGCAGGAAGTAGAATATATTGAAGTTGGTGGTCAAAAGATTCCAACACAACAAAAACTGCCCGAACATTGCCAAGAACCATTTATTCCTGATTTTCATGACTAGTAAAGTAAACACTGATGCATATCTTGAGTTTGTGAATGCCGTCACATCTCAATCTAGTAAAGATGCTGATGCATTTGAGTATCGTATTCAAGAACTTCGTGGAGAAGGATTTGAAACACACCGACTTCTAACTGCTGCTGTAGGAATGTCTGCTGAGGCAGGTGAGTTTACTGAAGTTGTAAAGAAGATTATCTTCCAAGGCAAACCAGTAAACGAGGAGAACCTATTTCATCTCAAACGTGAACTTGGAGACATCATGTGGTATGTTGCACAAGCATGTATGGGACTCAATGTTTCTCTTGATGAAGTCATTGAGATGAATGTTGATAAACTGAAAGCACGATATCCTGGTGGTGAGTTTGATGTTCACTACTCCGAGAATCGTCAGGAAGGTGATGTCTGATGGATGGTGCAGTACACGCTTGGCATTCCATGGGTTATGGTGAAGGGTTTCTCTTTTCTGTCTGGATCTTAGGAATGTATTATGTCAAACTACAAATGGATAAAAAGTTTGGACGGTAAATATTAAAAATATTTAAAATGCTAGTTAAAAAGTTAATTGCTAAGTATGTCTCTCTAATTCAAAAAATTCCAGAGAGACATTATTGGCCAATCTTTCTGTTCCTGTCTCTATACTTCATCGTTCCGATGAGTGAGATCACAGTTACACTGGCAGCAATTCTTTACTTCAAGTTTGAAAAGAAGATTGCTCCTGTGGTAGGTAAACTGACCAAGAGATTGCCTAACTGGTTAAGGTTTGGTGGTAGTGTCATCTTTTTCCTTGTGATGATTGATGATACCCTGTTCTACTTTGCCTTGATTGCTCTAGCATTCTGGAGTAGCAAGCAGGTCAGAAAGAAATCTAAAACTAAAAAAATAGACGAGAAAAATTGATGAAACTATTAACACTGGACGACTATCAACGGGCAGGAGAAACATTCTGGCCTAAGTATTGGTACATTGCTAAAGAACTTGGTGAAGGTGCTAAGACAGAAGACATTCTTAAATGTATGGAAGCAGTTGGTGGTGTTGCACTAAAAGTAGCACTAGAAGAAAAAGCAGCAGGTCCATTTGGATTTAATAAAACAAAGGAGGGTGAAGGTGACACAGACTCATAATCCTACACTTCAAGACTCTCTCGGTCCTAATAATACTGTCGAGAAAACTATTCCTGAAGATGTAGTATGGATTGATAATGCTTTCTATGTTAAGAAGACACGTTTTGGTCTCTATACTAGTATCTTGAAAGAACCTTTGGGTGCTAACTTTCTTTCTGGTGCAACAGAAGATGGTGTATTGCAAATGACACGTTGGCATATTAAATGTCTACAAGATGGCACACTAGGAGAATATAGTAGAGTTGTTAATTCTGGTATAGTCAGTGGGAAACTCTAATGGAAAAAGAAAGTATTCTTGGATTTCCCATTTATCGTTTTCATTATCCAGAAAATAAGTTCAATCAAATTGAGCAAATAAATTCAGATATCTTAATGCTAGATTGGAAAAGAAACCCACAAAATTGGATGTGGGCTGATACTGAAAAAGGGAAAAATCTTCATGATCTTCCTAAATTTTTTGAACTTTTTTCTTGGATAAATGATTGCCTACAAGAAGTAAAAAACGATCTTAATCTAACTTGCGATTCTTTAAAAATTGTAAGTTCTTGGGCAAATGTAAATCTAAGTGGTGACGGATTTCACGATCATGTTCATCCAAATGCTTTCATTAGTTCAAATTTTTATGTTTCTGGACCAAAAGATTCTTATACTGTATGGCACAAGAATAACCCATACTTCGACAATAATATATTCCCTCTAGATGCAGATACAGACATCTACCATTATGAACCTACAGAACCTGGTAAGTTTGTTGTGTTCCCACCACACTTTTATCATTATTCCACACCTAACACTGGAACTAAAGAAAGAGTAACTATAGCAGCAAATGTTTTTCCAGAAGGTTTAATCAGTGCTAACGGTGTTTCAAGAATGAAAATTAGAATAGATTAATATTATGAACTTTGTACTAAATAATTAAAAAAGTATAATGACTATTACAGAAATCTTGATTGCTGTGAATGATGTTATGCAGTCTTATGAGACTGAAGTGAAAAGTGCAACTAGTAGAATGACTAATATTATTGTCAAGGTAAAGAACCGAGACACTGCTATTAATGAACTTGAAGATGCAATGAAGAAGGCTGGGTTGAAACCTACTAGAGGTATTAAACCTGGATCTTCTTTTGCTGCATTAGAAGTTCAAGAAAGTTCTTCGAGTGTTCTAAGGTTCCAGTTCAAACAACCTAGGGGTGGGTCTGGAGCTGGTGCAACTATCACCAAACTAACTGAGTCTGCACAGGCAGTCTATGCTGCAGTCGCTTTCAAGAAGGGTGGTCATATTACCGCAGCAGATATTACTCAAGATAGTATTAATGGAGCAAAAGCCCTCTTCGATGTGGATGAAACAATTCCAAATATCTTAAACAATATGTCTGATGACTGGATTGATTCTTGTGTTAAAGGTGCCAATAAATTATGGGATAAATTTAGTAAAATTAAGAGTGGAATTAAATTTCATCGTGGTGGAAAGGTAGTTAAACATATTGAGAATCAAGTAACGAGGGTCAAGAGATCTGAAGGATTTAGTTTTGACATTAATAAATGGTCACCAGCAGACATCTATATCACAACTCCTGCTTATGATTCTAAATGTCTTGAGGAAGAGATGACACTGAGAGGATTAAACCAGTGTATGAATGAGAGGATCAATCCACAATCACCAAAAATGTTTGGTGTATCACTTAAGAAAATTGAAGGTACTCCAAAACTAAATATTATCAACTTTGATAAAAAAGATGTAACCGAAAAAGAATTTAAGTCTGTAGAAGCAAGTACAGAGAGTAAAGATGTCTATATTCATTTTACGGATGGAGTTAGAATTCAGTTCAGAGGATTTTCTGGTGATACATTGAGTGGATGGCAAGGAGAGGTGAAGGGATCTAGTGCCAACCAAGGAAAGGTTGGTGGTGGACCTGCTAATATGATTCTAAAGATTCATGGTCAAGGACAAGTAGATACAAAGGTTGCACAAAAAATTAAAAACAAACAACAGAAAGCTGCTGTAGTAAAAAAACTTATTGCAGATATGAAAACTGTTCTTGGAAGTAGTTTTGATCAGACCAAGATTACGAAAATGCAGTTAGATATGGATGAAGCAAAGTTTGATGCTTGGGTGTATTCAAAATCACAATCAATGGAACTCGGCAGAATTATTAAAAACATGAATAACGATAAGAAAAGAAATCAAGTTTGCGAAGATCTATATCTGTATGCAAACTCTAAGTCATCAATCGCTGCTCCATATTGGAAATTAGAGTGATCATAAATACTAGAGGAAAGGACTTTCAATCTAAATGAAAAGCTATAAGGATTTTCTACTTGAAACAAAATCGGGTGAACAAGCTAAACGTCTCGGTCTGAAGCACGTTGGTAGAGGAATGTATGCAGACCCTAGAGGTAACATCACTCACAAGTCTGTGGGTGGTGAGAAACTAGATCGACTGCCTAGGGATCAACAGATTCCTGCCGATCAAGTGGAGAAGGATCCAAAGAATCAGAAGGGTCAGTCAGCCCCTGCATCTGGAGAGGATGAAGGTGGTGAAGAGGTAGTTGGTGAGGGTCTTGGTCCTGTTACTATTACTTTCGGACGTTTCAATCCTCCTACTGTTGGACATGAGAAACTTCTGAAGTCTGTGAAGTCTCATTCTTCTGGTGGTGAGTTTAGAATCTATCCATCCAGATCACAGGATGCGAAGAAGAATCCTCTGGAACCTAGAGCGAAGGTATCGCTCATGAAGAAGATGTTCCCTGATATGAAAGATCATATCATGAACAAAGAGTCACTGAGAAGTATCTTTGATGTCCTGAAGTCTTTGGATGAGGAAGGATTTGATAGTGTCACTATTGTTGTAGGTGGTGATCGTGTCAGTGAGTTTGATGAACTGGCGAACAAGTACAACGGTCAACTCTATAACTTTGAGTCGATTGATGTTCTCTCTGCTGGCGAAAGAGATCCAGATGCTGATTCGATTGAAGGCATGTCTGCATCTAAGATGCGTGACTCTGCTGCGAAGGGTGACTTCAAGTCATTCAGAAAGGGTATGCCTAAGGCCTTGAATGATGCAGATGCACAGAGGGTTATGAAGCAACTACAAAAAGCCATGGGTGTTCAACCTATGGAAGAACCTATGGAGACATGGGAGATTGCACCTAAATTAGATCAAGAAACTTTGAGAGAAAGATATATCAAAGATTCTTTGTATCCATTAGGTAGTATTGTAGAGAATATTAATACAGGACTGGTTGGACCAGTCATTAAGAGAGGTACAAACTACATCATCTTTGTCGATGAGTACGATAATAAGCACCGCTCCTGGTTGAAAGATATTGTTGAAGGTGAAGACCCATCTACACAGTGGGAGATTGGTACTGATAAATATAGAAGTGAAGTGCAGGCAATGACACCTGGACAAACAGTCACATCCTTCTGCGATTTCGTCAAGAAACGTAAAAAGACTAAATAATAAAAAGGAATTTTATTCGTAAAAACAATGCACCACGATAATTATTCAGAGTCGGGAAGGAAGCTTTCTGACATGGAAACTATTCTACAAGGTATGAGTTTTGCTGAACCTGTAGAAGAAGAAAAGATGAGTAAAGAAAAACATAAGAAGGAAGCCAAGAAAGGTAAACGTTGGCAAGATTCTGATGGTGATGGTAAGTGGTATGAGAAGGGTGATGATGTTGCTGAAGGTGTCCGTGATGACAAGACCGCTGAGCGTAAGGCACGTCTTGAGAAGAAGCGTGGCATGAAACTCGATGATCATCCTGAGTATAAGAAGGAAGAAGTTGAGGTAGAGGAAGGTTATAAGTCACTTCCTAAAGAGAAGATGGCACGACAGGCCAATAACGCATATGGTAAAGAGCAAAGAGCAGTAAAATCTGGTGACGAGGAAGAAACCAATAAGCAGATGCAACGTAGGATTGCTATCAAGGATCCTTCAGGACGCAAGGCAGAACTTAAGAATAAATCGATGAAGGAAGGTTTATCTTTCAAAGAGTTTGTACAAAAAACTCAGGTTGAAGAAGGTATGGAGACAGCACGTAACAACGTTGGTGCTTCCTCATGTTGGAAGGGTTACAAGGCAGATGGAACTAAAAAGAAAAACGGTAAGGAAGTTCCTAACTGTGTTCCTGAAGAGTATCATCTGGAAATGGCAACTGAGATGATTGAAGAGGGTTACACTGAAGAAGATGTAAGACTCGCTATTGAGTGGAGAGAAGAAGGCTTTGATGTCATCTTTGAACAAGATGGTTTCTATGCCGAAGAGGGTGAAGAACTTGATGAACAACAGGATGCAAGAAACAATCCTGAGAAGGGTAGTGATGACTACAAGAAAAAGTATGGTAAAGTTCGTGGAGAGAAGACTCCTATGCCACCTAGAGGTGATAAGCGTAGAGAAGACTTCGAGAAGTTTTATGCCAAACAAATGGGACGCTAAGGAGAAACCATGTTAAATTTTTCAGATTACCTAGAAGAAAAAGCAAAGAAGACGGCCGTCATCATTAATCCTACTAAGGAGGAGATCAAAGAGGCCTTTGACTTTGAAGAACTCGATTCTCTTTCAGATGAAGAACTTGAGATTGTGATGGGAGAACTCATTGAAGAGATCATGGTCGATGATGGCCTGTCTCTTGATGAGGCTCTGGACTTCTTTGGTTCAGATGACATGCTCATGGAAGCAACTGAAGGTAGATGGGAAAGAGTTAAGTCTGCTGCAAAGAAAGCAGGTCGTGCAATCATGAAGGGTGTTGGTTACGCTGGTGGTGTTGCCAAACGTGCAGTCAAGGCCAGTGGTGAGGAGATCAAGAAAGGATATGAAAGAGGAAGTAGATCTTCTTCATCTTCTTCTACTTCCTCTTCATCTTCCTCTAACGCAGCACCTGCTGCACCTGAGAAGGATAGGTCTGCTGCAAAGTCAAGACTCAATCGTATGAGGATGGCTAAAGTTAAGAGAGGTATCAAGAAGGTTGCAGGTAAGACTGCACGTCTTGCACAGAAGGGTGCATCTGTAGTATCGAAAGGTGCTGACAAGGTTGCTAAGAAACTTGGTGAAGAAAACATTCAACGTATCGGGGGTGATTTAGAAAACGGCGGATTAGAGGTTGTTACTTATACTCAAGAAGAAGTTGAATCAATTGATGAAGCAATGT
>Ga0209557_1000237_pt1 | contig 35063 bp, 20 predicted proteins | sample SaaInlV_120m_DNA_4_FD_184672 | JGI IMG/M metagenome (GOLD analysis project Ga0209557, IMG submission 184672) | Marine microbial communities from expanding oxygen minimum zones in the Saanich Inlet - Saanich Inlet SI074_LV_10m_DNA (SPAdes) (version 2) | ecosystem: Environmental > Aquatic > Marine... | reverse complement strand
TAGCCGTCAGTGGCGGTCACAACCTCACAGCCTTCTTTGGAAAGAATGGTTTCCACAGTTCGACGAATCGTGTTGCTATCGTCAACGACCATCACCTTCATTGCGACCGAGCCTTGGGGAAATTTTTTGTCAAAGGTACTACCCAGTTAAGTAACGACTTGAAAATCCATCTTATATTGGCGCATAGGTCGGTCAAAAACAATCCTATTGGTGTCAAAGTGCGAAGTAATCTGCGGCTTTCCGCGCGAAATGCTTTCTCACGAAAACAAGTCAGTACGTGCTAACATTTAGCCCCAATTCACCGAATTGGAGCAATTTCCTCAATGGCATCTCCCGCCTCTCGGATGGGCGTCCTGATGGACCCCCTCGAAACCATCGTTCCATATAAAGATACGACTCTGGCACTAGCGCAGGCCGCGCAGGATTTCGGTTGGTCTGTTGAGTACTTTACGCAGATGGATATCTGGTTTGATAAAGGCGCTCCAAAAATTCGCTCTGCACCCTTAAAGGTAGACCTGGAAAAGGATAATTGGTTTGAAGGGGGTGAGTTTAGGGAGCGTGAAGCTTCCGAATTTGATTGCCTGCTGATGCGCAAAGACCCGCCTTTTGACATGAATTACATATACAGCACCTATTTTCTCGAGATGGCAGAGCGAGAAGGTGTGATGGTCGTCAACTCGCCGAAGTCAATTCGAGACTGCAATGAGAAGATCTTCGCGACCAATTTTCCTCAATGTTGTCCGGAGTTGGTCATCAGTGCACGTAGTGAGGTTTTGAAGAAATTTCACCGCGAACAGGGCGATATCATTATCAAACCTCTGGATGGCATGGGAGGAAAATCGATTTTCCATCTAAAACCTGACGAAGCGAACACTTCGGTGATTATTGAAACCATTACAGAGTCCGGGAGTATTCCGGTCATGGCACAACGCTATTTGCCGGAAATAAAAGAAGGCGACAAGCGAATATTGATGGTGGATGGGAAGCCAGTTTCTCACGCACTAGCTCGGGTTCCATTGAGCGGGGAAACCAGAGGCAATCTTGCTGCCGGCGGAAGCGGAGTGGTTCAGGAACTCTCTGAAAGAGATCTCTGGATCGCAAACGAAGTCGGGCCCGAATTGAAGAAGCGCGGGCTAATATTTGTTGGTCTCGATGTGATTGGAGACTATTTGACTGAGATAAATGTTACCAGCCCGACCTGTGTGAGGGAGATTGATGCGGTTACCGGCGGCAGAATTGGTGATCAACTAATGCAAGCAATTGAAGATAGGCGGGCCAGTGGTTCAACCGGTAGCTAGCACCGATATAAACTATCTCAGCGGCGATAAATTCGGATTTGGTATTTTTGTTGCTGCCGCCGCCCATGCGGTTATTGTTTTTGGCCTGACTTTTGACTGGAGCGGCAAGCCTCAGCCGGCCCCTGAGATAGATGTCACCATTGTTACTCATCAATCGGATAGCGCGCCCGACGAAGCCGACTTTATTGCGCAGGCAAATCAAGAAGCCAGCGGCACCGAAAATCGTGCCATCGCGCCTACCACAGATCGATTGAGCGCCTTTGCCGGAGCTGATAGCGGTGAATTTAGCCCTTATGAAGCCACGGCAGGGGCGTCGAATACGCAAACGGAAAATACTTTGGTTCAGCAGGAGAGTGAGATTCCGCTGCCCGATTCTGAGCAAGCTGGAGATGCCCCAAGCGACGCACAGTTAAATACTGAAACATCTGCGTTGCTAGCGCGGCTGGATACCTTGAAGCAGGAGCTGGCGAAACGACCAAGAATCGGAACTTTGACATCTGTTGCAGCGAGAGCGCGGGAAGACGCGGAGTATCAGGTGATGCTGCAGGAGCGGATCACGCTGGTAGGTAAATCAATGATTCCAGCCAGAGAGATTGAGCAGGGGATGACGGGAAGCTCACGGCTGGTCCTTAGTTTGCTACCTTCTGGCCGAATTGAGTCGATAGAAGTGTCCCAGAGTTCTGGCGTTCCATTTCTGGATAAAACCGCTGTAGATATTGCCCGCGCATCCGCGCCATTTGATCCTTTCCCCTCTGAGCTGAGTGCAAAGTACGACAAGATCTATTTTATACGAACTTTCGAGTTTTCTGTCTCGGGACAACTTTCCATTTTTTAGTGCGGCAGGCGCTGGCAGAGGAAAGTTCTCTGGTTAGATGGTCAGGCAGTGTTCTCTGTAGTAAACCAGTTCAGCGATAGAGTCTTTAATATCATCCATAGCCAGATGCGCGCCCTTTTTCTTAAAACCGCCCTGCAATTCAGGTTTCCATCTCGCCACTAGCTCTTTGATAGTGCTTACATCTAGATTTCTGTAGTGAAAATAAGCTTCCAAACGCGGCATATGTTTTGCCATAAAGCGGCGATCTTGGCAGATGGAATTTCCGCACATGGGAGACTTTCCTGCGCCGACATAATCTTCTAAGAATCGAATGGTTTCATCTGTGGCAGCTTCTTCAGTGTATGTGCTGCTGAGAACCCGCTCCACCAGGCCGCTACTGCCATGGTGTTGCTGGTTCCAGTCATCCATGGCATCTAGTGCGGACTGAGGCTGATTAATCGCTATGGTAGGGCCTTCGGCGAGGATATTTAGCTGAGCATCAGTGACGATTGTGGCGATTTCGATGACGCGGTCAGTTTCTGGAATTAGCCCCGTCATCTCAAGATCGAGCCAAATAAGGTTTAAATCTGAATATTGCTTATGCTTCATTTTGAAATGGCCAAGCTGTCATAGTAAGTGGAGTCAAAATTTGAGGTAAGTCACATTTCTTCGCGAATCATCCTATATTAAGGCACTAATCGCCTCAATTGGCGAGTTTTTGGCGCGACCCTGCTATGTGGAATTGCTAATATTTTCCGGCTTGAGCCCTTGGGTTCTGTAAAACGATTGGGGGATATCGTGCACGATAACCAGCTTTCAAATTTCAAATTCTTTTCTTTGGTCTCAAATCGAGTTCGTTCGACTCTTTTAGTTTTGTCCTTGAGTACGCTTTTGCCGTCTATAGCAATTGCACAAAACCCTCTCGAACAGCTTACATTACTAAATCGCGCTGGTGCTCCAGCTCAGGCATATGCTTTTGCACTTGAGCTACTTCCTCAGTGGGAAGGTGAGCCAGCCTTTGATCTCCAGTACGGCGTAGCTGCGGTTGATTCCGGATTTTTTAGTGAAGGAATTTTTGCGCTTGAGCGGGTGACAATGAATGAGCCTGCCAACGACTATGCAAGACTAGAGCTTGCCAGAGCCTATTTTGCGGCTCAGGAGGATGAGCGCGCCCGCGCTGAGTTTGAAAGAGTATTGGCCGCTAATCCGCCAGATGAAGTACGAGAAAATATCCGACCTTATTTGGACACCATTAGTGCTCGTGAAAGCCGACGTCGTGCAGTTTGGCGCGGTAGTTTTGATTTTAAGACAGGCTACGACTCCAACATTAATGCCTCCACGGACGATGATTTATCCGCTCTCTTAGGCCTACCTCCAGGGTCAGTTACTTCAGCTACACCTCAGGAAGATAGCTATGCCTCGATCGCTGGCATGTTGGTTTACTCGAAACCACTGAGCGCTAATTCAGATTTTTCCTTCAGTACCAATGCCAACCATAGGGAAAATGCCAGCGGAGACCTCTCACAAACTACGGCGGGTGCCTCTCTGGGCTATAGCTATAGAAACGGTTCCAACGCTTATAACCTTGGTCTGATGGCTAATCATTTCATGTTAGACAATAGCCCTTATAGAGACATGCTGGGTTTAAATCTGAGCTGGAAACATACCGCCTCCGCACAAACTTCAATGACAGTATTCGGCAGCGCTTCAGACCTGATTTACGACGATAATCCCGGTAAAGACTCGCTCTTTTTTATGGGTGGGCTTTCAATCCAGCATCTATTTGAAGCTCGCTATCGACCCAGTCTGACAGTCGGGGTTTCAGCAGGATTTGAAGATGCATCAAATGATGATGCTCCTGGTGCGCTACAAAACACCGAGCGAGACATTGTTGGAGCAAATGTTGCTCTTGGTTTGAGTTTTACACCAAATGTTCAAATGACTACCACGCTTCGTGCCCAACGCAGCGAATACAAGGAAGAGCTTGTGCTGCCGCCAGTTCTTCGAGAAGACACTAATCTGAGCGCAACAGTTGCCTTTAACTGGCGAGTTGCAGATGCCTGGTTTGTTGGTCTGGAAGCTTTGGTGGCAGAAAATGATTCAACAGCGGGTTTCACCAGTTACCAGCGCGAGCAGATCAGCCTGACTGCTCGATACTTGATGCGCTAGGGACTAGAGGGTTCTAAAAATGAAATCAAATAACTCAATATTATTATCTCTACTAGTTGCCGGAGCTATGGCTATTCTGAGTAGCACCAACGTGCATTCACAAGAGCCAGAACCCATTGGACTGATGCTTTCAACCGTAGGAGTCGTGACAGCAGAAGATGTGGATGGAAATGTTCGCAGACTGCAGCGGCGCTCTGCAGTATTTGAGGGTGATACGCTAATTACCGCTAATCGAGCAAGAGCGCAGGTGCGGTTCAACGATCGAGGGTTGGTAGCACTTCAACCAAATACTAGCTTTTTTATCGAAGAGCATAACTTTGACGGCCAGGAAGACGGCACTGAATCTGCAGTCTATTCGCTGCTTCGGGGTGGGTTGCAGGCTATAACCGGGTTGATCGGCCGAACCAATAGAGATCGGTATCAGGTAAGCACCCCTATTGCCACCATCGGACTGCGTGGAACTCACTGGGCTGCAACTTTCTGTATTGCGGAATGTAATGGCAATGCGCCGGGGTTATATGGTGGTGTTGCCGATGGTGGAATTGACGTTTGTAATGGCGGAGGTTGCACGGCTGTAGAAACAAACGCCTACTTCTATACTCCGGACGCCAACACTCAAGCAACAACTTTGCTAGCTCCGCCATCTGTTGTATTTGCTGCAGTTGAAGATACCGAAGATGAAGATGAGGGTGATGAAGCTGGAACCGTTGCCACTACCGAGGGTGGTACCGGCGCGGATGGAGAAGATACAGGTACTCCGGCCGTTGAAGATGGTGAAGCACCAACAACTGATGCGAGAACTGATATCGCGACCTTCGTTGAAACAGCTGGCGCTGCCGAAGATGCAGTTGAAACTAGCGTAACACTCTCCTCTGTTTCGCCAGATGATGGAAATGAGCAAATTACGGCGGTGTTAGGGCTCAACGACACAAGTGAGATCGTTGCTGAGAATCGGGAAACTGTCGTTGAAGAAGAAATCACTGCCGCCACTCGCACCACAGCTGCTCCAGCGGGAGCGGTGGTTGCCTTGGCTTCAGCGCGCGGTAATCCAGAAAACGCGGAGCAATCAGCTGGAGTAGAAATTCTGGTCTATCCATCGGGCGACTCCCCCAGCGACGTTGAATTTTCCCTTCCAGTTGCGGGCTTCGTCGATGCGGTGGATCCAGCTGATGAAATGCGAACTACAACTGCGCTGGGAGCTCTCGCCTTTAATCTTTCTCAAGCAGGTTGTGATCCCTGTCTCTATGCAACGGCAGGCCTTCAAGGAACTTCTGCCGAATTGGTGGAATCCATTGAAACGACGGTAGACGGAATAGACGTATTCCTTGGTCGATGGAGCGGTGATGCTCTCTTATTCAATAGTGGAGGCGGAGATTTGAATGCCCTCCAAGACCATCATTACGCTGTTGCATTGGCGGATTCGGGTTTTGCATTCTCTCCGACGTTACCTTCCGCACAAGTTCCGGAGATCGCCGTTTTTAGCCTGCTAGAGGCTACAGAGCCAACCGACCAGGACAGTAACACAGGAACCCTGGACACCTTCGACCTGTATATGGATCTCTATATGCAGCTGGTCACCAAAATGGATATCTCTATCTCCTTTGATGATCGCGAGATCTCCGCTGGTTTAGTAAACGCCTTTGGATTTTCTGAAGGGGCAGTGGCTGGATTGTCTGCTCCTTTGACCGGAACCTGTTCCGGTGATGGTTGCGGAACGACGACAAGTCTTTTCGGAACCACTTCTCTTTCCCTTATAGGAAGCTCCTCTGAACATATTTTGGGTTCTTATGCGCTCGATTCGGTTGAACTAGACCAGTCTGTTTTTGGGGCCTACTTACTGGGTCGGGAGCTTACTTTCAACCCACTGCAAGTCTCTGATCTTGTGGGAGTAGAGCAGATAGAAAATGTTGGCTTGTTGGCGGGTACCGAGCAAGTTGGCAGTTTATTTCAGCCCATACTTGCTAATCTCGCTGTTTTGTCTGGAAGCGACGGTCAGGGTTTTGCCGAGCTAGTTAGCCTTTACGATACCTCCAATGTGCTCGCTGCACAGAGCTCAAATTCGGTAAGTTTTGATGTAATTGATGGTGAGCTGATTGAGAGAGGAAGTATTGATTTGAGTTTCGATACTTTTCACTATGGCACATGGCGCTTAACGGATTTCGCCTATTCAGAGAATGATCAAGAAGTTGCTTCGAACGGCACCTTTAACTATTTGTATGCCTTGAATGCAGCTCCGGAAGATTATTCCGATAGAGAACCCCTTGTTTACTCATACATCTATGCGGGTGGCCCATCTCCAGTTGATGAAAATGGAAACCTTGGACAGATAAAACAGATCAATTTAGGGTTTGATGCGTGGCATCAAACTGTCGATTATTTCGAAATGGAATTGGAAATTGCCGCCAGAATGTATGAGGCTGATTTAATTTCTGTGGCAGATTTGGCGGAAGTAATTACCGGTTCGCCGCTTCTTCTAAGTGGTACTTGTACAGGTGGTGATTGTTCGGCAGTTGGTGAAGTTGTTACCGGCTCCGCCAACCTATCTCTTTTCTTTATTGGTGAAGGTATTGATGGTGCTGTAGGAAGTTTTGGCCTTCAGTCTCGTCCGGTTTTGGACTCATCAGTAGTGGTTAGTTCGGAGACCTTTGATGGTGTTCTGGCGGTAGATGCAGTTACTCCTCCCAGTGAACACACAGCGTCAGGACTGTTTGTTCTAGAGGGTGCAGCAGAAACTCACCCAGATCTGCTTTCTCAATCAGATGCGATTGTAGTTGATGAGGGTATTGCAGCTCTCTCTGTCACTGGAACGGATGGAACCAATTTCGCACCACTCGGAACTGTTCAGAGTGGCGAAACAGCAAATATCGGCTTAGAAGATCTTGGTGATCGGACTAATTTGCTTGTGAGCTTTGAGGATGCAGATGAACCCGAAGATGAAGGGGGTTCCTTCACCCTTAATCAGGGCGTTCTCGAATCTTACGAAGCGAGCGACAGTTTTATTGCCGATTACGCTGTAGATTCCGGGAGTCCAGATTTTTCCGTAAACATTGGCCGTTGGACATTGTTGGATTCGGACCTAGTTGTACAGGGTGAATCAGTGGACAACACTGGCGTCGGGCATTTTGCTTTCTCAAGTGCTCCAACGGATTTAGATGCCCTCAGAGAAAATCCCTTTGAAATAGGTGCGCCTATACTCAGATATAGCCTAGTTGATTCGACTCGACCAAGTGACGAATCGGATAACCTGGGCGAGCTTACGTCGGTTATTTTGAAGGCCGATCTCTACCTGCAGTTGATCACTGACTTCTCCATGGAATTAGGCATCGGAGATGCCGAATATGATGCTTGGCTTTATGCTCCCACCTATTTTGATGACGCCATAGACTATGGTGGTGTCAAGCTTGCCGGCTACTGCGAATTTGGCGAATGCGGTGATGATGAGGGAACGGATCTGCTAGGTTTTGCTGGCCTCGGCTTAATTGGCGAGACGGGCGAAGGCGTGATCGGGAACTATGAGCTTGTCGAAGATATGGGTGTGCTACCTATTGATGGGAATCTTGTTGCATCGAATATAAGCGCCAACGGCGTATTTGTTCTAGCCCGAGATTCCGTCATACAGAACCCCTACTTTTTTGACGGCAATGACGCATTAGTTTTGCAAAATACTGGGCAGGCTTTTGCGTTCGCCGGACAGGTTGGTGAGGGTGAAGATTTGTACCCTTTAGCGGAGGCCTTTAGCAGTGCTGATTCAGACGACTATTTTTCCATCCTGGGTGAATTACCTGCTGTCTATTCCTACTTTAATGGAACCAGTTATGGAGATTTTTACTTCAGCATCAATGATGAACAGGGTGCTTTGCTGGCAGAAAAAGATCTCTATGAAGACTTTGGCGACGATCTCGTAGTCTGGGGCCGTTGGCTAGCGCTGGATGGCTACGATTTTGAGTTTGATGAAGAGATACTGAATACCGGAACTGACGCCCATTTTATTTGGAGCGACGCGCAAACAGATTCTGAACTCTTTGGTGAATCTTCACCACAATCAGCTTCTTACAGTTTCTTTGGCGGAACCAGCCCAACAGATGAGCAGGGCGCGGAGGGAGTAGTTAATTTTATCAATCTCGACCTCGACCTGTTCCAGCAGGCGATTGTCAGTTTTGACATGGAGATTAAGGTTTCAGATCGCTATTACAACGCACATATGCTCGAAAACGATAGCACCTACTATCTGGACGGCGTTAGCGCTGATAATCTTGAATTAGCAGGTCTCTGTACAGGTGGCATTGGATGCGGCGATGGCGTCGAGATTGAGGGTCGAACATCGATGGTGTTTGTCGGCGATTCAGCTGCCGCAGAGAGCTTTGATCAGATGTCTGGTGTGATAGGCAGCTATGCCCTTGAAGCGAGCATGAATGAGGGTGACGAAGAAGAAAACCTGAAAGACCTGCTGAATTTTGATGATTATCGAATAACTGAAGTGGATCTGGGAGAGGAATTCGATTACTCACAAATCAGTGTAGCGGGGACCTACTTCCTTTTAGGCGAAGCTTCCGATAACGAACTGTATTTTGATTCGTTGGCCTCGTCTCCACCCACTTTGACAGTCGGGTCTGGAGTCGCCGCAGTGGTGAGCGGAGTTCAGAGCATGTATTACCCCTACGATGTTAATGGGCATACTTCCATTATTGGCGGTATCGATGATACTGGCGCCCCGATTGATGACGATATTTTCCTTACAAGCTTAGGCTCGACGGAAACCATTGACAATCTGGTCGTTGGATTTGATTCCTATTTTATGGAAGAAGATATGTATGGATACCCTACCGAATATCTTGAGCAGTTTAGGATTGACGAGGGTGTATTGGCAGAACAGGGTGGATTTGGATCCTTCCTGAGCGATAACAATTTACTTACTGATGGTGCTACTGACTTTGGTATTAATTGGGGCAGATGGTTTGCCTATGCGAGTTATGCCGAAGGTGAATATGCTGAGGGTTTTGGATTTGTGACTCCACCAGATGAAGAGATTCTGGGTATGGATCATCACTTCGTTTATACCGATGGCGAGAGCGGGATTACTCCTGTTTTTGATGACCCAACTGAGGCCCGCTATTCTTACGTAGGCGGTACTTCCCCGACGGATGAGTGGGGTAGAACTGGGGTGATGGACGCTGATCTTTATCTTGATCTTTACACCCAGACTCTTAGCAATTTCGAGATGAATATCGAAATTGGCGAGCGCAGAATCTACGCGCAATATGATCGATATAATTACAGCCCCTACCAAACCTCTGAATTGGATATAGATCTAGAAGAGTTGCTAGATGAGGGAATTAGACTGCGCGGTATATGTGTTGGCGGAATATGCGACGAGGGCATGGACTACTACTACGGTAATGAATCTGTGCGGCTTAGTGGTTCTGCTGACTTTATGCCCTTTGGGCCTAATGGTGAAGGCTTCTTCGGTGGCTTTGAGCTGCAAGAGGATGAAGACGAGGGTAGCTACTATCCCGAAATTTCTGTATTTGGCACATTTGTATTGGCGCAGGACGAAACTCGTGACCATATAGGTTGGCAGGTGGATCCAGGCGGTACTGATGCAGCAGCAGACTCTGTTGCTGTGATGTCAGGGTCACTTATCCCAGACGATGTTACTCCAGCATTCGCCCCTTTCGCTTCTGTAGCGGATCTCACCGCCGGAGATAGCTTTACCACAATCACGATTGAGGATCGAAGCAACATTGTCGACTCGGTTTTGGAATCAAATTTGGATTGCATGGCATGTAAATTTGAAGTTCAGGATGCGGTGGTGATTCTCACGGGTGATGTGCACAATGAATATCAATATATCGATACTCCAGCAGAAGTGAGCTGGGCCACATGGGCGAATCAGGATATTCTCGCCAATGAGTGGCTCTTTGACGACATGAGCACAGCTCTGGATTCATCACGATTGCTGAGCACCATCTTTGCCGACAATCACACCTCAGCGGCTGAACTAATGAGTGCGGTCCCATTGACGGGTTATATCGATGACGATCCGACCGCGATTACCGCCCATTATAGATATGCCGGTGGCCCCTCGCCGGTTTACTACAATGGTGCTGCGGCAGATCCAGAGGATAGGATGGAGTTTGCACGCGTCAACACCATTGATCTTGGTGTTGATTTCCTCAGTCAAACTGTGGACTATTTTGACGTCGATATCCGCGTTGGAGAAGATTATTACTCTTCCGTCGAAATTGATCTTGGGCTTGTTTCAGCTGAAACCCTAGCTCCTACGACCTTTATTGAGCTATCCGGTAGTTGTGAGGGCTGTGGAAGCAGTAGTTATGACGAAGAATATATGGTCGGTCATGCAGAGATTGCTTTTGTTGGTGATCGTGCAGAGCAAGTGATAGGCGGTCTTGCTGCCTGGTCAGACGGGACGAACTATTACGGCAGTATGATTCCAAATTACTATGCCGTAGAAGCTGGCTTTGTTTTGAACCAAGATTTTGATGAGTATTGGGTGGAGGCGAGCGAGCTAAGGGTAAGCGAGCCGGCTATGGCAGCCATTGCACCAAGTTTTCTTTTGGATAGCACTTTAGGCAGCCTGCTTCCACTAGTAATCGTTGATGATTTAACTAATGACGATGTGCAGTTGGAGCTCACTGAATTTAATCGCCCTTATGGCGGGGCGACGATAGATGTGTTCACGGGGTTCTCCTCTCCGGCCGACTTCCTTAACATTGAAGAAGGTAGGCTTTGGCACTACGGCCGCGCTTTCGGTGGTCAGATGTATAGTTATGAAAGCTCGGACGAAGATCCTTGGTTTGTAGCTGATTGGGGTGTGTGGGAGAGTGAAAGCTATAACTTTAGTTTGCCTTCAGATCCTAATCACGCCTCTGCTACTGACATTCAAGCATCTGCGCTGATGCCCTTTGTAACCTCAAGAGATCTGACTCTTGAGCTACCAGATGGAATCGTCACTGGTGGTATGGGAACTACTGCCCAGTTTGTTTTGCTTGACGCACCTGAGACGCTAGATCTCTTTGGGGGCACGGGCTATATCGAAGAAATTTTAATGGAGTTCGACTTCGCGACGGCTAGTGTCGTGGATTTCTATCTAACAGCCAAGGACCAGTACTATCATAGGTTTGATATGGAACTTGCAGGTGCCACAGCCGACCCGATTACCGATACCAGATTTCAGCTTAGCCTGACAGGCGTTTGTGATTCCTGTGTAAGTGGGGGGTCCACAGCCAATGGCGCTGCCGTATTTACTTTCTTGGGAGACAATGCCGAAGGTGCTGCCGGTAGCTTTGGTCTTGAATCAAGTGGTTACTTCCTTTCAGGGGCTTATATTCTTCATCAGAACGATCACTGGATGGATCTGCCAGATACCTTCGCGGCAGAGCAAGGCGGTGTAGTGGCCTTTACTGCGACGGAAGATGATCCTCTCGCAGGAAATACTCACGGGTTTTATATCGATGGCACCAATACTGCTGAACTTCTAACTGTGCAGTCCTTTGACCATACACATCCAAATGCTTTAGCAGGATTTGAGTCTGCCAGCGCGCCTTGTGGTGATTGCTCTTGGGATATGACTCAGGGTGAATTACGTGACTACGACAACACCAATGGCCAGTGGGACTATTTGCCAGAAGCCTACTGGGGGCGCTGGGAGTCACAAGATCAGTTGGAAGTTGATGGTGTAGCCACTGCGTTAACTCAATACCAGCACTTTGCCTATTCGCCGGACCCAAGCCAATATACTGATGATATATGGGCAAACGCTGTGTCGGGAGAAGGCACTTGGTTGGTAGATTACGATCACACCAATCCCACTTATACAGACAGCACTGGGAATAGCTTTATTGCCTACGGTGGTCTAGACGTTGATTTGCAACTCAACTATTTCGAGCAGCAGATCGATAGCTTCACCATGGATATTTACAATGTTGATGGACTGGACTATTACACATCCGCTGCAGGTCCTGTGGCTCTAGATGCTTCAGCTCCTTTCGCAAATATTCCCGTGACGGGTTACACAGAAACTTATGGAACCTCGTCAACGATCTCTACTGACGTAATAGGTACATCTTCAGTGTTTATAATCGGAGTAGATGCAGATGCTGCAATTGGCACTTATGATGTTGTTTCTCCGACAATTGGGAACTATATCAACGGAGCATTCTTCCTTGGTGAGGACTGATATCAAGCTAGTTAGTCAGAAAGAAAAAAGCCCCGTTATTGCGGGGCTTTTTTTATGGAACAAATTAAGTACGCATAAAGAATTTATTTGGACGTATGCCTAAATACCCCATCCCAGCCTTCAGTCGGAGGCTCGTTGTCTGTCACCCTGTCTCGATAGAGTTTGTATAGAACGGACTTTTGGTTCTGGAATAGCAGGCTGGTAAATCCGGAGGATGCACGTTTCCAATCTCCTGAAAGATAGTCATTGAGCGCTGCTTCGTAGTCGGCGAGCTCGGCTAATACAGCGTCGCTGACTTCCCCTTTCAGCCCAAGGGGCTCATAAAGGGTAACAGCTTCCTCTTTGCCCTTAACTTGAACTTTGTCCGCTTGTCGGAAGACAAAGTGGTCACGACAAGCTTGGTATGTATTTTCGGCAACCAGAGTGTCGGCGCCGTAGAACTTGGTCAGGCTTTCCACTCGTGAACCTAGGTTTACGTTATCTCCCAGCACTGTGTATGAGCGGCGGTATTCCGATCCCATATTGCCGACGTTCATTTCGCCGGAATTTAGGCCGACGCCAATTTTTATTTGTGGGTAGCCCAGAGCCTTAAATTCGGCTGTAAGTTCATTGGATTTGGCCTGCATCTGCAAAGCTGCGGTCAGACCGTGTACAGCATGATCAGAGTCGTCCAGGGGAGCTCCCCAGAAGGCCATCACCATATCGCCAATGTATTTATCAATAGTGCCTTGCTGCTCAAAGATAATCTGAGTCATGGGGGTGAAGTAGCGGTTCAGCATGTCCTTTAGTTCGCCCGGTGCCATGCCCTCAGAGATATTGGTGAAGTTACGGATATCCGCAAACAAGACCGTCATTTCTCGCCGTTCGCCGTCGAAACTCAGAGCAGAGTCCGGTGATGAGCCCATCTGTTTTACCAAGTCTGGCGGCACATATTGGCCGAACATTCCGGTAATCGCCTGCTTCGCGAAGTTTTCCTGAATAAAGCCGTAGGCGACATTAAAGATAGTCAGCAAAAGAGCCAGGATAACCGTAAGGGCAACATCAAAATCGATATTAAATTTCGACCAACTTATTACATTGAGGAAGACTAGAAATACTATCGCGCCGATAGAGACGACAACCGCAAACAGCGGCCGTAAAAAGGGTAATACAACACTCATGGCGATGCCTACGAGCAGTAGCAGAACCCAGCCCAGTTGTGCAATCAGGCCATCCCGTATTTTCCAGTTCTCATCAAGCATTGCACTGGCCATAGTGGCGTGCACTTCGAGCCCAGGATAGTTTGCTTGAACCGGGCTAGTAACAAAATCAGAAACCGACTGGGCTGTTGAACCAACAAATACTATTTTGCCATCGAGGTCCCCGGGATTTAGCCGACCTTCGAGAACGTCTGTTGCGGAGTAATAGGAGATAGCGCCCTTGCCGCCCAAGAATGGAATTAACGTTCTGGCAGCGTTGTCCGCAGGAATTCTTAATGGACCGACTTCAACACTTTCTATCCCGGATTCTGGACTGCCAATGATTTGCATACCATCAGCCACAAGGAATACACGCATCGCCTCAAGGGCCAATGATGGATAAAGCACCCCAATATGTTTGTTGAATAGCTGGTAACGCCGCAGCACTCCATCAGGGTCTTCTGCAGTGGAGAAAAACCCTTGAAATCGAGCTGCGTCATTAATAGCTTGAACGTTGGCAAGAATTGCTCTTGGTTCGGGAATTGGGTAGTCCTGATAGTTGAGGTCGTTCAGGATTTGCGCAGGCTTTGGAAGTGCGCTGCGAACTTCTACTTCATTGTTAAAGGTAAAACCGACAACAATATCGTTGTTGCTTACGACATTAGCGATTGCTAAATCACCGTCTAAGTCATCCCTGAGATTCTCCAGATCGTTCAGCGTGTCGTCTGAAATCGTCTCTCCAGCCACTTCTCCGGTTTCTCGAATTAGGTCAACCGGGTTTGTATCCTCGTCAGGAAAACTGATATCCAGAGCTGTTACCGCCGCGCCGGCGTCAGCTATTCCTTGCAAAAGGGCTGCAAATTTAATCCGTGGCCAGGGCCATCGGCCCTGTTCTGCCAGTGATTTTTCATCCATATCCACAATGGCAACCAGCTCATTGGATCTGACGTTTTCGGTTAGGGTATTACTCAGGCGAGTGTCATAGACAACACCATCTAGCCTATCTCGGATTTGTCCCAGCAGTGTTTCAGGGTGAATATTTGACCAAAACCAAAATACCAGGGTCAGCACCAAACCGAATGCTGCGGCTAGAAGTTTTGGTCTATTTTCACTCGAAATTAGCATGGATGCTCCCCAGTGTTTTCTAGCTTTCCCTTATAGGTAGGGCGAAATGTCGGTGACATCTTTTTGTTGATCTAACAGCTCTTGCTCGGCATAGGTTTCCCAGACGCGGGACTTCACAAAGAGTTCGTGAATATCTGGATCAATATGCTTGTCCTCTTTCATATTCTTAAGGATGCTGAGTGCCTGACTGAGTTTCATTGGATCTTTGTATGGGCGCTCTTTTGAAGTCAGGGCTTCGAAGATGTCTGCGATGGACATCATGCGTGCCGGAATCGACATTTGATCTCTGGTGAGGCCACGCGGAAATCCGGTGCCATCCATTTTTTCATGATGCCCGCCCGCATATTCTGGAACTCGCTTGAGTTTCTTCGGAAAGGGCAGACCCTCTAGAATCTCAAGGGTGACCACCATGTGGTTGTTAATTATTTGACGTTCATCGTAGGAGAGCGTGCCTCGGGCAATGCAGAGAAAATCGACTTCTTCCTGAGTCAGCAGAGCCTGAACTTTTCCCTGATGGTCAATCCACTCCTGACCGGCCAGCAATTGAACGCGGTCTTTGTGCTCATCTGACATGAACTCACCGCCTTTATTGGCTTTTACGAGAAAATCGCAATCCTCTTCGAGAGTGGCCAGATCTTGCTCCAATGACTCTTGTGCAGTTTCGGCTTCCGCACCTTCCGACAATGCCTTGTAGTGATCGCCAATACGCTGCTGGCGCATAGAGGCAAATCGCGCTTCAACTTCATGAATGCCGTCACGCATCAAGTGGAGTTTGGTGCTTTTGTCCAATACCGAATCGGGAGTGGAGAGCTTGCCGCAGTCGTGCATCCAGGATGCCACTTGAAGCTCATACCACTCGTCTTCGTCTAGCTGGAACTCTTTGAACTTTCCTTCGTCTTCACAGGCAGCCTGAGCAATCATTTCCATAAGAAGTGGAATTCGCTGGCAGTGCGCAGAGGTGTGTGAGGATTTTGCGTCGATCGCCTGTGCAATCGCTTTAATAAAGGCATCTAGAAGGTTCTTTAGGTCTTCCAATAATATGCGGTTGTGCAGCGCGATGGCGGCAAAGGAAGAAAGCGCTTTTACAACAATCTCGCCTTTCACACTAAAGTCGATAACTTCACCAGAATTAAAATCCCGGGCATTTAGCAACTGCAGAACGCCGATGACATCGTTTTCGTGGTTCTTAAGAGGGACAGTTAAGAAAGACTTGGAATGGTATCCGGTGCTTTCGTCAAACTTCCTGGTTCCGCTCAAATCAAACCGGTCTTCTGAGTAGGCATCCGAAATACGAACGCTCTCTCCGGTCAGGGCGACGTAGCTGGCGACATTGACGCGGTTTTCACTACCGTCTGTGTTGTACAGCGGGACGGGCGGCAGATTCACTGGATTGCCGCTTTGACCGCCGAGTGAAATATTTAAACTGTCGTTAAGTACCAGTGAAAATTCTAGCTGTGCATCTTTTTCATCGCCTTTTAGCAGATAGAGTGAACCTCCGTCGGCGTTGGTCATGGCCTTGGCTTCACGCAAAATTTCATCGGCGAGAATACTGGTATCTGAAACCCCAGATAATTTGACTAGCAACTCACGCTGTCTATCAGTTGTGAGTTGTTGCTCAATAGCCGTCGCCGCAAAATTTGCCAAGACATGGGCCAAGGACTGGTGAGTCTCTGAAAAAGTGGTTGCCTCTCCAGTCTCTGTGTCTGTTGCATTGATTAACTGGAATACGCCTATGACTTGTCCTGTCTCTATTAGCAGCGGCACCGCAAGGAAGGAGCGCGATCGGTAACCGGTGGCCTCGTCAAACTTACGTGTCCCGGAGAAATCGAATTCTTCAGTCTCATAGGCGTCGTCAATGCAAATGTCTTCGCGCTTGTGATAAGCGCAGCTGGATATATTTTTTTGATTTGGTGAACCCTCTTCGTTGAAGAGCGGAATGGGCGGAAGGGAACCACTTTCCCCCAGATCTAATACCCTGTTATTGACGATAACAAACTGCAGTTCGCAGTCCTCACCTTCTTCGTTTTGTCCAGTGAGATATAGGGTGCCACCTTCGGCCCCCGTCATCTTTTGAGCAGCTGCCAGAATGGTTTCACATAGCCTGTGAATATCAGGCTCAGCAACCAGCCTGCCAGCTACGTCAAGTAGCTTCTGATAGCTGTCTGGGCTCAAATTTTGATCGTTATACACCTACTACTCGCTCAAGGGCCAAATTCAGCATGCATCTATATCACCTGAGGCTCAGACGAGCAACCTAGAGGCGTATCTATGGGGCAAAAACGAAAAAGGGAATTCCGTTGGAATTCCCTAGTTGGACTGAAGCGCTCGCTTCGAATTGGATGTTAGGTGGTCTAAGCGAAAAGGCGCGAAAGCCGACCTTTTTTTGCTCCGCCCTCTGAAGATGAACTTTGACGACCGAGAAAGGACTCATAGATCCAATTGGTGTCGATTTCCGGATCGCTTGGCAAATCGGATTCGATTTTTCGTTCCTTGCCATTGTCATCTGCGAGGTTTGCACGAGCGGGTGATTCCAGGCGAGCACCTTCCGCGTTGCGCAAAACCATCACTTCTGGGCGTAAACGTCGCTGAGGATTAGATTTAACAACGCAGGCTGTCTCGCCCGTGTTTAGCTTTACTAGTGTGCCAAGCGGATACAGACCAGTGCACTCAATAAATTCTACTGCCAGTTCTTCCTGAAAGGCTCGGCCGCGCTGTTCGTAGATGTATTTGGTTGCCGCTGAAGGCGCAATCGCGGGCGTACCGTCGATTGGATAAATCTTTTCGTCGTAGGCCGTTGCGATTGCGGCGATACGTGCCAAGAGAGGAATTTTCTCGCCTGCGGCCCCAAAAGGCTTGCCGGTACCGTTGAACTTCTCTCGGTGATACTTAACCACAGCGATAATTTTCGGATGCACATCGGCCTCACGAAGCTTGTTCACTGTTTTCTCGATCGCCATAGTTTCTGGAAGTGTTTCGTCTGCTTCGGTTCTATAGATGTCTTTTAACATCACGCCAGCAGCGAGACGTTTTATCTCTTGCTCTTCCAATCCCATGTGGCGACCACAAATAACAGCCCAGGTTGCTGATCTCAGCGACTGCCCGTAAGTGTCTTCGTCGTTGCGCTGCAGTAATGCAATCCAGGTAATGGCAACGGGGTTTTCCATTGCACTGCGAACCATGAGTCCAGCAGTCTGGTTGATTTCTTTCTCGTCGACTTTAGCGCCTTCACGAATCTGCTTTTGAATGCTCTTAAGATTGAGCGCGGTTTGCTCAAAGGTTTTTTGTGCTTTCGAAACATCTTTCGAAGAAGGGGTATTTGATCGTGCCTGATATCGGTCGTGATCGAGCTTTAGTGGAACCTGCGACTGACGGTAATCACCAGCCTTGTTGTCCATACCTTTTGTGTCGAGGTCAGCAACGGGAACATTTTTACTCTTTGCCACATCGATATAGACATATTGGCAGAGAGAGCGAATCGCCATGATTTCGCGATGAGATCTCAAGGCGAACCCCTGCAACGGGAAAGAGGTCTGAGACCAAGGTCTGTCGAGCGCAGAAACGAACATACCTAGTTTTAGGTCTGTTACGTCAACTTTCTTCTGTTTTAGTTCTGCCACTTTTTAATCCCACCCGCCGAATTTGTCGGTCAGCTAACTTTACAGGAGATATCTTTAGGTCGCCAAAAGCGAAGTACCAGTAATTTCAAAGGGTCTGAAAGGTCTAATTTGTCGGAATATCGACTAGTTCACACTCTGGCTGTGCACGGCTCTCACAAATGCAGCTACATTTTCCGGATCAATGTCCGGTGTGATGCCGTGGCCGAGGTTGAATACATGGCCTGGGCCATCGCCAAAAGCGTCCAAAATCCGCTTTACCTCTGTTTCTATGGCTGTAGGAGAGGTGCGCAAGATGGCGGGATCCATATTGCCTTGCAGTGCAACCTTATCGCCGACTCGACGTCGAGCATCATCAATTCCCACTGACCAATCCAGCCCGAGGGCATTACAGCCTGTGTCGGCAATTTCCTCTAACCAGGGTGATCCGTTCTTTGTGAACAAAATTATTGGAATATCTTTGTTGTGAGACAAATCAGCAACAATTTTAGACATGTAGAAAAGTGAAAATTCGCGATAGGCAGCGTCGCTGAGTACTCCTCCCCAGGTATCGAAGATTTGTAGCGCCTGCGCGCCGGCGTCAATCTGGGCCTGAAGATACTGGCTAACGGAAGTCGCCAGCTTGTCTAGAAGCATGTGAAGACTTTCTGGGTCGTCGTAGAGCATGCCTTTAATAAGTCGAAATTCTCGAGTCGATTGCCCTTCAACCATGTAGGTAGCAAGAGTCCAAGGACTGCCGGAAAAGCCAATAAGAGGAACTTGGCCTTTTAGCTCTCGACGAATCACAGAAACGGCATCCGTTACATAACCCAGAGTAGAGGCGATATCTGGCACTGATATCGCGGCAACATCTGATTTTGAACGAATAGGGCGCTCGAATTTCGGGCCTTCGCCTTCGACGAAGTGCAGCCCAAGTCCCATCGCGTCGGGAATAGTCAGAATATCTGAGAACAGAATGGCTGCATCGAATTCGTAACGCCGCAGTGGTTGCAGTGTCACCTCGCAAGCAAGCTCGGGGTTTGTGCAGAGGTTCATAAAGGAACCAGCTTCTTTTCGAATGGCACGGTACTCAGGCAGATAACGTCCCGCTTGCCTCATCATCCATACGGGTGTGCAGTCGGTTTGTTCTCGCCTGAGCGCCTTAAGAAAGCGGTCGTTTTTTAAGTCAGTCAATTAATCAGCCAACATCTAAGTAGTCGAGGATGCCTTCGGCAGCCTGTCTACCTTCCCAGATAGCTGTCACAACGAGGTCGCTTCCGCGAACCATATCGCCACCGGCAAATATTTTTGGGTTGGTGGTTTGGAAATAAAATTCCTGTTGCTCCGGTGCAACAACGCCTCCCCAGCTATTCAGGTCGACGCCTAATTCAGCAAGCCAGGGTGCAGGACTAGGTTGAAATCCAAAGGCAACTAACACCACATCGGTGTCCAGTATGGTTTCACTACCTGGTATGGGTTCTGGTCGTTGACGACCATTCTCATCGGGCTCGCCCAAACGAGTTTCCACAACTTTAATACCTTCTACCTTGCCGTCACCGACTATCTCAATGGGTTGGCGATTAAAAAGGAATTTGACGCCTTCTTCTTTAGCATTTTTCACCTCTCGGCGAGAACCCGGCATATTGGTCTCGTCGCGACGATATACGCAGCTTACCGAGGCGGCTCCTTGTCGAACGGAAGTCCGTACACAGTCCATGGCGGTGTCGCCGCCACCCAATACCACGACGTGTTTGCCTTCTACACTGATAAATTCTGACGGGTCTTTTTCAAAATCGAGAAGCCGGTTGACGTTGGAAATCAGGAAGGGAAGTGCGTCGATAACATTGGGTAGGTCTTCACCGGGGAAGCCACCTTTCATATAGGTATAGGTGCCCATGCCCAGGAACACGGCGTCGTATTCCTGCATCAGATCGTCCATAGAAACGTCTTTGCCGACCTCAGTGTCGAGTCTGAACTCAACACCCATGCCTTCGAATATTTCGCGTCGGCGCTGCATCACCTTCTTTTCGAGTTTGAAGGGCGGAATGCCAAAGGTAAGCAGGCCTCCGATCTCTGGGTATTTATCGAATACAACGGGTTTTACTCCGTTGCGAACCAGAATGTCAGCACAGCCTAGCCCAGCGGGGCCGGCGCCGATAATAGCTACGCGTTTTTCCGTCCAAACAACATTGGACATGTCTGGGCGCCAGCCCAGGGCAAAAGCGGTGTCGGTAATGTATTTTTCTGCGTTTCCAATAGTAACTGCGCCAAAGCCGTCATTCAGTGTGCATGCGCCTTCACAGAGTCGATCCTGGGGGCAGACACGACCACAAACTTCGGGAAGAGAGTTTGTTTGATGGCAAAGCTCTACGGCCTCCATCACATTGCCTTCGGCAATAAGTTTTAGCCAGTTGGGAATGTAGTTGTGTACGGGACACTTCCACTCGCAATAAGGGTTCCCGCAAGCAAGGCATCGCTCCGCCTGATCAGCAACCTGATGACGGTTGTAGGGCTCGTAGATTTCTACGAACTCTTCCTGGCGCTTGCGCATGGATCGCTTTTTAGGATCCTGGCGGTCGACGTCGATAAACTGAAATACGTTAGACATAGTTAGTTTTCAATCTTAGCTGCTACTGTGGCGCAGCTATGGTGCGCTCCAGTAGGTCTTTTAGGCTGGCTGCTTTGGGTTTAACCAGCCAGAACTTATGGATAAAGTCATCGAAATTTTCCACCAGCTCTGCACCCCAGGCACTGCCAGTTTCTTCGGTAAATTCGACAATCATTTCGCGTAGGTGAGAAGCGTAGCCTTCGTTCGCTTCACTCGATATACGCTGGAGTTCCACTAACTCAGAGTTGTATTTGTCGACAAAGGTTCGATCTTCATCCAGAACATAGGCGAAGCCGCCAGTCATACCAGCGCCAAAGTTGTAGCCGGTTTCACCCAGCACAGCGACAACTCCACCAGTCATATATTCACAGCAGTGGTCTCCAGCTCCTTCAACCACCACGTGAGCACCTGAATTTCGCACTCCGCAGCGTTCTCCAGCGCGTCCGGCGGCTAAAAGTTTTCCGCCAGTAGCTCCATAGAGGCAGGTATTGCCAATGATGCTAGTTACACGAGATTCGAAACTGCTGTTTTTTGGCGGGTAGAGGACAATCTTTCCGCCCGCCATTCCCTTGCCAACATAGTCGTTTGCGTCGCCCTCTATATAGAGTTCAAGGCCGCCGGCATTCCAAGCTCCGAAACTCTGCCCGGCAACACCGCTAAAGTTGAGCCGGATTGGGGCATTGTTCATTCCGCGGTTGCCATGGCGTCGAGCAATCTCACCGCTAACGCGGGCGCCGATGGATCGATCGCAGTTGGTGATCTCAAAATCGAAGGAGCCACCTGCTTTGCTTTCAATTGTGGGGAGTACGGTCTCCACAATACGCTCTGCCAGTAACCCCTTATCAAAGGGCTCGTTTTTGGTCACCTCACAGAATTGCGGCTTGGAATCCAATAATTCATCGGTATGTAAAATTGGGGATAGGTCTAACTTGTGTTGTCGAGCGGATGTTCCCTCTATAGCTTCCAGTAAATCTACTCGACCGATAATTTGCTCCAGGCTGGTAAAACCAAGGATTGCCAGCCATTCTCGAGTCTCCTCAGCAATAAAGCGGAAGAAATTCATGGCGTGTTCCACGGCGCCGGTATAGTGATCATCGCGCAGGCGCTGATCCTGGGTGGCGACGCCTGTTGCACAGTTATTTAGGTGGCAAATACGCAAGTACTTGCATCCCAATGCCACCATGGGTCCGGTACCGAAACCAAAGCTTTCCGCGCCAAGCATTGCTGCCTTGATCACATCTAGTCCGGTTTTTAAACCCCCGTCAGTTTGCACGCGAACTTTACCGCGAAGGTCATTGGCCCGAAGCATTTGATGAGTTTCTGATAGTCCCAGTTCCCAAGGAGATCCGGCATAACGGATCGACGAGAGAGGAGATGCGGCGGTGCCGCCGTCGTAGCCGGAGATAGTAATAAGGTCTGCATAGGCCTTAGCGACACCGGCAGCGATGGTGCCAACACCTGGGCGAGACACCAGTTTTACCGATACAAGAGCATCTGGATTGACTTGTTTCAGGTCGAAAATTAACTGTGCCAAATCTTCGATAGAGTAAATATCGTGGTGAGGTGGCGGCGAGATTAGGGTCACACCGGGCACGGAGTAACGTAATCTGGCAATCAGACCGTTTACTTTGCCGCCTGGAAGTTGGCCCCCTTCGCCGGGTTTTGCGCCCTGAGCCACCTTAATCTGGATAACTTCAGCATTTACCAGGTAATGGGGCGTTACACCAAAGCGGCCAGAAGCAACCTGCTTAATCTTGGAAGTGCGGATAGTGCCGTAGCGTGCTTCATCCTCACCCCCTTCACCGGAGTTTGAGCGTCCGCCTAGGCGGTTCATAGCTTCCGCCAAGGCTTCATGAGCCTCCGGAGAAAGTGCGCCGAGAGACATTCCTGCAGAATCGAAGCGTTTAATGATTGACTCCACCGGCTCAACTTCTTCGAGCGGAATGGAGTCGCTAGCTTTGAGTTTCAATAAGTCACGTAGGGTGGCGATGGGCCGATTGTTTACCTCATCTGCGTATTTCTTCCAATCGGAAAACTCTCCGCTGCGGACCGCCGTGTGCATAGTGGTAACCACTTCTGGATTGAAAGCGTGGTACTCCTGGCCATGTACATATTTCAGCAGGCCGCCGGGGCTAATGGGGCGGCGCTCGCGCCAGGCGTCCCGAGAGAGGTCGAGGAGGTCGGACTGAAAATCTTCAAATCCGGCACCCTTAATACGGCTCGGTGTACCGCGGAAACAGAGCTCAATAACCTCTGGGTCAATGCCCACAGCTTCAAATAGCTGCGCACCCCGATAGGAGGCGACGGCGGAAATCCCCATTTTAGAGAGGATTTTTTGCAGGCCTTTATTTATGCCCTTACGGTAGTTTTTGTAGGCTTCCCAGGTTTCCATTACCAGTTCGCCGTTGTCGATTAGGCTGCGCATTAATCGGTAACTGAGATAAGGGTGAATGGCAGTCGCACCAAAGCCGATCAAGCACGCACACTGGTGCGAATCTCTGGCGGTGGCCGTTTCCACAATGATATTTGCCAGACAGCGTAAACCTGTTTGGATAAGTCGGTGGTGTACCGCGCCCGTCGCCATTAGAGCGTGAATAGGTAGCTGACCTTTTTCTATGCCGCAGTCGGTCAGCACAATGAGATTTGTACCATTACGAACCGACTGTTCAGCGCGATCACAAAGATCTTCGACGGCCGACTTTAGATCTGTTTGTTGTGGATCGAAATTTAGACTGAAGGTCTCGGACGGCATGCTGTGTTCAGCGCCCTCGTCCAAAAGAGCCTGAAATTTAGAAGTTGAGAGAATTGGCGTGGTAACGATTACTCGACGAGCATGCTCAGGCAACTCTTCAAAAATATTGCCTTCAGGGCCGAAGCAAGTCTCCAAGGACATCACGACCGCTTCTCTCAAGGGGTCGATGGGTGGATTGGTTACTTGGGCAAATTGTTGGCGAAAGAAATCGTAGAGTGATCGGTTTTGGTGTGACAGCACCGCCATCGGCGTGTCGTCGCCCATAGAACCAGTCGCTTCCTGGCCGGCTTCAGCCATAGGTCGTAGAACCTGATCACGTTCCTCAAAGGAAACCGAGAACTGTTTCATGTAGCGATTTAGTTCTTCATCGGCAACAGCAGAAACTTCTGCGATAGGAATCAACGACCCTTTAATACGAACGGCATTGTCCTTTAGCCACTCTTTATAGGGTTGTCTGTTTTTCAGCTCATTGTCGACATCTTCTGTGTGGTAGAGCTTGCCTTTCTTCGTATCCACTGAAAGGATTTGGCCAGGCCCTAATCTTCCTTTGGCGACAACATCTTCAGGTTTATAGCCGTACACGCCAACTTCGGACGCTACGGTAATAAAGTCGTCTTTTGTGACTACCCAGCGGGAAGGACGCAGGCCGTTTCGGTCTAGGGTACATACCGCATAGCGGCCATCAGTCAGAACAAGTCCGGCAGGGCCGTCCCAGGGTTCCATATGCAGGCCGTTGTACTCGTAGAACGCACGTAAATCACGATCCATTTGGCCAACGTTCTGCCAAGCGGGTGGCACCAGCATGCGGACTGCTCTGTGGAGAGGCATTCCTCCTAGCACCAGCAGTTCAAGCATATTGTCGAGACTGGAAGAATCTGAACCCTGACGATTCACCAGAGGTGCGAGCGATTCTGGATCGGGAATCAAATCTGATTTAAACAGAGGAGTTCGAGCAACAGACCAGTTGCGATTGCCACCTACCGTATTAATTTCGCCGTTATGGGCCAGCATGCGGAAGGGTTGTGCTAGCGGCCAGCGAGGTAATGTATTTGTCGAGAAGCGCTGGTGGAATATGCATATGGCGGTTTCCAGGCGCTTGTCATCGAGATCTGGGTAAAAGTTTGGCAGATCTGCAGGCATCATCAGGCCTTTGTAACTCAGAACCTGAGTTGAAAGGCTGGTGACATAGAAGTCTTCTTCTTTCGGCAAGGCCATGTCTATATGGCGACGAGCCCGGAACAGCTGCGCATCAAACTCAATTTGCGCCATACCTTCCGCGGTCACAAAGAGCTGCTCTATTTCTGGCTGGGTCTCTAAAGCAATGGGGCCGAGGCAGTCACTATTTGTCGGAACTGTGCGCCAGCCAACGATGTTAAAGGTTTGGCTAATTACGCGTTCAATTTCCTTTTTCTGCCGGTCGCGCTCGCCTGGATCACGTGCCAGCATGATGGAACCAATGCCGTAAATCTCAGGCAAATCAACAGAAAACTCTTCTTTTGCGATGGCTCGAAGAAATCGGTCTGGTTTCTGGATAAGCAGGCCGCATCCGTCTCCGGTTTTACCGTCAGCAGCAATCCCACCCCTGTGTGTCATGCAGGTGAGCGATTCTATCCCCGTTTGCAATAAACGGTGGCTGGCTTCGCCCTTGAGGTGAGCAATTAGACCAAACCCGCAATTGTCGCGAAATTCATCCAGGCTATATAGACCTGTCGACATACAAAAGAATCCTGTTTTAGCTATGTTAGGGACCAGATAATCCCAGGTGTTCATTGATTACCGCGTGCCTTTTACTATCTGGCGCGGCTGGCCGAGGTGGGCAAAAGGCCGCCAATTTTACACGCGCGCGCAAATTCGGACAAATCGAAAGTCACCTTGCCCTGAGAAGCAATAATTTCAGGGGCAAAGCTGCCATTGGCAGGCGAAAAAGGGCTGCTAAATTTCTTCTCTGGGGCTAACATGGACAGCAATCGAGTTGGAATGAAAAAATGACCGCATCGGATTTAGCCTCATTAATTGGCAATACCCCACTGCTGAAATTACGCAATCTATCGGAGCAGACCGGTTGTGACATTTATGGCAAGTGTGAATTTATGAACCCGGGCGGATCGGTTAAGGATCGCACTGCATTGGGGTTAATACGGGCCGCGGTGGCCTCAGGTGATCTACAACAAGGCGGGACTATCGTAGAAGGCACTGCGGGGAATACCGGGATTGGCCTCACGATATTGGCCAATTCAATGGGGTTCTCTACTCGAATTGTTATGCCGATGAATCAAAGTCGCGAAAAACTGGAGCAGTTGGAGCTTCTCGGTGCAGAGCTTGAACTGGTTCAGGCCACTGCCTTTGACGACCCAAACCATTATGTTCATCGAGCCAGAGCAATTGCTGACAAATTAAATGAAGAAAACCCGGGCTCCGCTTTCTGGACCGGACAATTCAATAATACCGCTAATCGCGATATTCACTACGAAACAACCGGTCAGGAGATTTGGCAGCAGCTTGATGGAAAGATTGATGGCTTTATTTGTGCAGTGGGTACGGGTGGGACTATTGCTGGTGTTTCTCGCGCGCTGCGAGAAAAAAATCCTGATGTGAGGATTGGATTAGCCGATCCAATGGGCTCCGCTCTTTACCATTATTTCAAAGAGGGGGAGTTGCTATTTGAAGGCTCATCCATAGCTGAGGGCATAGGTATTAGCCATATTACTGATAATTTGGCTGGCACTGATATTGATTTTCCTGTGCAAATTGCGGATGAAGAAGCTTTGCCTCTTATCTATGATTTACTAGCAAAGGAAGGAATATGCCTGGGTGCTTCCTCGGCAATCAATATGGCCGGGGCTCTGAGAATGGCTGAATCGATGGGCCCAGGACACACTATTGTGACGGTGCTTTGCGACTACGGCACACGCTATCAGAGCAAGGTTTATAACCCCGTCTTTCTAAAATCGAAAGGTTTGCCTTTGCCGTCCTGGCTTTAGTCAGCTAAATCTGAGAATTAATCCAGCTCTTAATGGTTTGAGTTACCTCATTCCTGTCAATATCGTTGATCAGTTCGTGATAGCAACCAGGAAATCCCTTAAAGCTAGCATAGTCTCCAGCTGAATTAGCGAAAACTTTTGAAGCTTCGATATCTGTTACTTGATCATCTCCGCCGTGCAGAACCAAAGCTGGAGAAAGTAATTCATTCGCATGATCAAGGGCGAATTGTCCGGCTTCTAGAAAACCGAGGGTCAGTGAGGCGCTCACCATTTCGTGATTGAGAGGATCTTCAAGATAGGCGGCCGAGATATCTTTGTCTCGAGTGAGCACCCTAGGATTTATGCCTCTATCCAGGCTAAAACTCGGCCAGAGCTTTACCAGTTTTCGAGCAAGAAATAGTTTCCAGGAGGGGGGCTGAAAAGAGAGCCTAAGTAAAGGAGAGCAGGCGATATAGCCGTCAAAGGTTGTATGATTTTCAGCTTCCAAGACTTGTCTCAGACCGTAGTTTAAACACAGCCCTCCGCCTAGGCTGTGCCCCATAAGAAAGGCGGGAATATTTTCCAGCTTTACTATTGAGGCAAAAGTTTCTATGTCGGAAATTAGTTGGTTGTAGCTGGGGCTGTGCCCTCGGCTGCCCTCGGAGCGTCCATGTCCCCGCAGATCCAAAACGCTCAGATTCCCGCCATCTTCGGCGATTTGATCTGCAAACCAGGCGTATCGTCCAGCGTGCTCGCCGAGGCCATGAACAGCGATAATTTGGTATCTGGGTTGGTCTAAGGTTCGTCGATAATAATGAAGCTTTAAGCCATCACTCGCTTCCAGATAGTCTTCAGCTTCGAACCCTTGGATCCTTCGTTCATTCATGGGTAGATCAGGGTCGATTCGCCCAGTCATGCAACCAACCGCCTGCAAGAATACACATCAGGGTAAGCAATGAGAAAAAGGCGCTGGTTTTTTGGCCGAGAATCTCTGAAGACCCAGAGAATCCGATTAAGGCCAGCAGTGTGCCGAGTACCCCTAGGTATTGAACGTAGTTGTATTGAATAATGTTGGCAGTAACAAATCCGGCAAAAACGGAGATCGCCATGCCGGCTAGCACGGAAATATCCAGCCATGGAAATGTGAGTGCGGCTTCGCTTATGGCGTATGCGAGTTCTTGGTCATCCACGCCCTGATAGCTCAGCCATATTGCCAATACCATTGCCCAAACTAGGCTGAATAGAAAGGAACAGACGAGATCGATGGATAAGCCGGTCAATATTCCTTTTATGATCTGCAGTAGTCTCAATGCCATTGAGTGACTTTAGCGCGTTCGGGTCAGCCTATATAGGTCAAAATGTCTTTTGTTATCCCGTTGTTCGCTAAGAATTTTTAAGCCATTTTCCTCGCATAAAGCCTTTAGTCGCAGGAACTGATTCACTACTACTAGAGCTTCGCCGTCCGGACTTAATTTTGTTCGAATGGCGTCTATAAATTTCTGATGTAGCTCGGAGCTACTAGAAAAGCCCGCATGAAATGGGGGGTTGCAGAGGATTAGGTCAAATTTCCCTTCCACCTCTTTCGCGCAATCTGAGGCTAGGCAGAGATAGTTCTGATTCGAAAATTTCTCCAGATTCTTTTGACACGCCAGAATCGCTGCTTTGCAGTTGTCTGTGGCTACAATGCTCTTCGTGTTCAACTCGGCAGCTGCGGATGCGAGATAACCATATCCGCAGCCTAGATCCAAAACGCTGGAACTTTCTATATCCAAATCTCCAGACTTCGCTAATTCGGTGAGTGATTCCACAAGGAATGCGGAGCCCTGGTCAATGCGCTTCCATCCAAAAAGCCCGGGTTTGCTCCAGAAAGTTTGAGCTTTGCTCATCTCAACCCGTCGTAACTGACTATAGTCATCGTCGGCCAGTAGCTCACCGGCCTCGTTCAGACCGATTTGTGCCACAAAGAGTTGTTCTTTACTTCGCTTTACTGAGGGAGTGCTTCCTAGAGCTTTTGCCGCTTTCGTCAGGTAGGTCTTGGTGCCTTCATTTTTGTAGCCAGATATCCAGAGGTTTCCGTTGTTTTGGAGCAGATTTACCGCACTGTTAATGATTCGGTGCACAACGGCCTTTTCCTTAGACACCCGAAAGAAAATGCTATCCCACTTCTGGCCTTGGGGATGACAGAGGTCGAAGTCATTAAATACAGCCTTCACTCCGGCTTGTTTGGCACGAGTGAATTGATCATAGCGATTGCTAATTAAGTGGATATTCTGAGCAGCGAGCTGATTAAGCAGTTGTTCTGAAAGATGGTGCTCATCTGCGACCCAGAGTCTTTGTTGGTCGCTGGAAGTATCGATGGCATTTGCCAGCTCATCGCAGGCGCGGTCGCGATTAGGCGATGGCAATTTCTTCCTCCCTAAGCGGCCGGTACTCCCCTGGCTGTAGAGCATTATCTAGGTAGATTTTGCCAATTCGTTCGCGATGCAGCTCAGTCACTGATGTGCCCACTGCGGCTAGCATACGTTTGACCTGGTGGTATCTTCCTTCGGTAATGATGAGTCGAATTTCGTCCTCGGCAATTTTTTCAACTATAGCGGGAGCGGTTCGTTTACTTTCTCCCTCTAGAACTACCCCTTGTTCCAATTTTTCGATCATGCGATCTGTAATCGTGTCGGAAAGGATAGCGATGTAGCTCTTTTCGCATTTGAAGCGTGGCGAAGTTATGCGGTGAGACCATTTGCCATCTCCGGTAATCAGCACAAGCCCGGTCGTATCGATATCCAGTCGACCTGCCACATGGAGCTTATCCAGGGGCTCTTCAATCAAATCAAATACGGTTTCATGTTCCGGATCGGAATTTGCGCACACTACTCCTAGAGGTTTGTTCATCATAAAGTACCCGGCACCGAGCTCTTCCACAGGAAGATCGTCCAGTCGCACATCGGAGTCAGGCTGAATATTTTTTGCCGGGTCTCGCACCAGTTCACTATTTAAGGTCACGCGATCAGCGCGCAGGATTCTCTTGATCTCTTTGCGAGAGTATTGGGTGTTGTTTGCCAGAAACTTATCTAGTCGCAATTTTAGTTCGCCTGCCTTTGATCAAAACGCTGTTGCTGGACTGCGTATATGTCTTTGATTTGTTCTCGTATCCATTTGTGGACGGAAGAGTTTTCTGTGCGCTTGTGGAAAATCATAACCACCTCAACCGGATCCCGTCCTTCTCGACCAGGAAGCGCGATGGATGAAATTGCGCCCGTAGCCTTCACAAAATCCTGGCTCAATCTTGGTGCAAACATGATTGCATCCGTTCGCGAGAGCGTTTCGAGAGCGGTGAGGTAGTCCGGTGTTTCCAGCACGGTGGTACTGAGTTTCATATAACGGTATACACGTGAGCGCAAAATACTGCCGCGGGAACCCTGTGATGAAAGCACCTTCAGGGAGACCTCTGGATACTGCATGATGTCGCGCCAGCTTGGCTTTTCCAGCTCTTTGAGCGGGTGATCATGCCGCATCAGAAATACTGGGTAGGTGACGCAGAGCGTTTCGACAATAAAATCTTCTTCGATATCGGAGCGTTGCCCGCCAACGGCCACATCGACTCGTCCTTCAGTCATGTCCCTAAACTGACTGTCTATATCTTGTGACACACGGACGCTAATCCCTGGGGCTTCCTCTGATATGCGTCCCATCAAAGAGGGCATTAGGGGCAATGCAAAATGGTCCGTTGCCGTGATGCTGATTTTTCCCTGGAACTGGGTGGGATCTGCTTCGTGGTAGCTCATCAAATAGTCCATCTGCTGTAGCAGATGTTCTAATTCGCCATGTAGCTCAATAGCCCGGGGGGTGGGTACCATCCCGTGCGCTGAGCGAGTAAATAGGGGGTCATCGAATAGCTCGCGCAGTCGAGAAAGCGTTTTGCTCATGGCCGATTGAGTGATAAATAGTCGCTCGGCTGCGTTGCTCACATGCTGCTCTTCCAGCAACACCTGAAATGCCACCAAGAGATTTAAATCAGTTCTTGCTAATCGTCTTACGTCCATAAGTTAAAATTTAGTTTATGTATGATCAAAATTCATTTTGCTAATGATAATAATCCATTTTTGGAATAATGGACAGGCTCTCATAATCCTCTCCGTGAAATGAACACTCCTACCAAGATTGGCTTGGTTGGAATTGTGAACTTAACCAGCGAGGTATAACCATGTTTATAACAGCAGTATTTGTATCTGTTTTTGGTTTGCTGGCAGCGATTGCAAAATCAGAAGCTGACTACGTAAACCATAAGTAAGATTCAAAAGTCCCCCCAAACCCGTCTGCGCGCCCCCCTTGTGCAGGCGGGTTTTCTATTTTGGTCGAGAAAAAACAACCAAAACAAAGTGATTAGTTTACTTCTCCCCAGAGATCATATTCATCGGCGGCGGTAATCTTGGCTTCAACTAGGTCGCCAGGGCTCAGCTCTTTGTTTGTCTGAATATATACAAGGCCATCTATTTCTGGCGCGTCGGCCCAGCTCCTGCCAACAATGCCTTCTTCGCTAATCTCGTCGATCAAAACCTGCTGCGTTGTTCCAACTTTCTTTGCCATTCGTTTTTCACTGATTCGGCGCTGATTGTCCATTAGCAACTGCAGTCTTAACTCGGATATTTCCGGGCTGACATGATCAGGTAAGTCATTTGCCTTGGCGCCTTCTACCGCCTCGTATTTGAATGCCCCTGCACGATCTATTTCAGCTTCGTCCATCCAGTCCAGTAGATATTCAAAGTCTTCTTCAGTCTCGCCGGGAAAGCCAACGATAAAAGTGCTCCTAATGTTTAGATCAGGGCAGATCTCGCGCCATCGTTTAATGCGCTCAAGAACCTTGGCGTCATTTGCTGGCCTTTTCATATCTTTAAGCACCCTTGGGCTAGCATGCTGAAATGGAATATCTAGATAGGGCAATATTTTGCCTTCTGCCATCAAGGGAACAACCTCGTCTACATGAGGATAGGGGTAGACGTAATGGAGTCGCACCCAAATCCCGAGTTCGCCAAGGGCTTCGCAGAGGTCATAGAATTTTGTTTTCAGCGGTCTGCCCTGCCAAAAGCCGGTTCTATATTTGATGTCCAAGCCATAGGCGCTGGTATCTTGAGAAACCACGAGCAATTCTTTTACTCCCGCGTCGACCAGTCGCTGTGCTTCATCCATGACGTCGCCAATAGGTCGGCTCGCAAGATCTCCGCGAAGTGAAGGGATGATGCAAAAGCTGCAGCGATGATTGCACCCTTCAGATATTTTTAGGTAGGCATAGTGCCGAGGCGTGAGCTTAATACCCTGTGGTGGCACCAAATCGATTTTTGGGTCGTGTTGAAAAGAGATGGGAAGATGTGAATGCACTGCGCCAACGACGCTTTCGTACTGCTGCGGACCAGATACCGACAATATCTCAGGAAAGTTTTGTTGGATTAGCTGTTCATCTTTGCCAAGGCAACCGGTTACGATCACCTTGCCATTTTTGTCCATGGCTTCTCTGATCGAGTCTAGGGATTCTTGCTTGGCGCTGTCGATAAACCCACAGGTATTGACTACCACCACGCCGGCTTCGTCGTAATCGGCTGCGACCTGATATCCATCATTGCGTAGTTGCGTAATAATTCTTTCTGAATCCACTAGCGCCTTTGGGCAGCCCAGCGAAACAAAGCCCACTTTAGAGTTGGTGTTTTCAGGGGTATTTGATTCTGAATCGAGAGCGTTTTTCATGGCCGCGATTCTGCCTATACAAATCGCCACTGTCATTGTATTTAGCGAGGCTAAGCATGAGGTATCAAAATTCAGTCAAAAAAAAGCCCGCCTAAAGGGGGGTGGCGGGCTTTATAGTTCACAGATTCTAGGGGGGGAGGAAGAAATCTGATCGCTATTGACTGAGTAAGAAATTTGTCGGTGCGCTGCTAGTGACAACAATCCGAACAAAACTACCTAGAACGAATTCACTCTCAACATGACTTGTTTCTTTGATTAGCCAATGAAGAGAATGGTACGCCGCACCAAGATATTCTTCAAATGGGATATATTCATTTAATAAATGAATCTTAGGAATATTGCTAGGGGCTTGTAGGGAAAGATGGATTTTAGAGTTAAACCCATATAATGCAGGGGTTCTGGCGAATAATAGCTTGGCGATTCTAACCCGAAATCGCCTAGGATACTATTTGGTTAAAGAAGAAAATGCTTCAATTGCGCTCGCTCTGGAAATCTTTAAATCGACGATAAGGCTGGGGTAGTCTTGCGGTTTTTCTTTTGCGAGTTTCAGGGGGTTATGTAACGCGGCATCAGAAAGGTTTTTGAGTTCAGGAACGTAAGTTCGAATGTAACTTCCGGTGGGGTCAAAACGCTGGCTCTGTGAAAAGGGATTAAAGATGCGGAAGTAGGGGGCTGCATCTGTGCCGGTTGAGGCGCTCCACTGCCAGCCACCGTTGTTGAGCGCAAAATCCCCGTCGATAAGGTTCTGCATAAAATGCTTCTCACCAAAATGCCAATCGATAAAGAGATTTTTAGTAAGGAACATCGCTGTGATCATTCTTAGTCGATTGTGCATCCAGCCGGTTTGGATCAGTTGTCTCATCCCGGCATCGACAAAGGGTTGGCCTGTCATTCCTTGTGCCCATGCCTGAAAGTCCGTTCCGCAAGGTCGCCATTGAATATGGTTGGTTTTTTTCTGAAAAGGTTCACCCTTCACCATATCTGGATAAGCACAAACTAGATGATTGTAGAAATCCCGCCAGGCCAGCTGGCGTATCCAAGGTTCGGAGTTCTTTCCAGGTTCGGCAGATAGTAAGCACTGGCGAGCGGAGATCGCGCCAATGCTTAGGTAAGGGCTAAGGCTGGACGTTCCTTCCATCGCCGGATTGTCTCTAAGAGTTGAATAGTCTCCGACATCTTCATTGGTAAAAGCATCTAGTCTATTGCGCGCTGCTTTTTCACCTGCAGGCCAAAGTGAGTTAATAGCGGGGTTGCTCGGTATGGTTAGATTTCGGTATGCCAGATCAAAACATTCTTCAATATCATCGGATTTTGTGGAAGGGGCCGCTTGTTTTTTCGGCAGATGCAGAAGCTCTGGTGGAAAGCTTTGTACTTGTTCAGACCAGTTGCGGTAGAAGGGAGTGAATACTTTGTACATTCCACCACTGCCGTTTTTTACCTGCCCGGGCGGAATAATCAGAGAGTCTTCATAGCAATTGCATTGGATTCCCTCGGACTCAAGAAGCGACCGAGTTTGGTTGTCTCTATCAATCTCATTTAGTAGATATTCCTGATTCCAAAAAATCTTCTTGGTTCCGGTTTCCCTTGCCAGTATTGCCAGAGTGTCTGGAACAGATGAATAGTCCGGACAGAGGCGCACAAGCAAAGGTATTCCAAGGGTGGAGAGCTCCGCTTCAAGTGAATGAAGACTTCTCTTAATAAAGTCGACTTTTAGGTCAGCCATATCATGGCTTTGCCATTGCTCGGGTGTCAGGATGAAAACGGCGATCACTGGCCCATGTTGAGACGCGTTCCACAATGCAGTGTTATCTGACGTGCGGAGGTCGTTACGAAACCACACCAGTGAAGTATCTTTTGTCTTAGATATCGGTTTTGTCATTAATTGATTCTAGGTCTTGTGTTTCGTGATGTGCAGCACAATATTTGGTAATGTGTCGCTGCTTTTATATACCTATCCCTGCACTATTTTAATAACGCGCAACAATTAGCGGAGAAACCATGTCGGACCAAGAACAGCCAAAAATGGATGTCAACAACCTATATCGTGAAGAGACTTTCACCGATCAAACCGTGGGGACCATTCGTACAATGATTCCTGTCACTCCGTCAGGTGATGCAGATACTGCCCGAAAAACCATTTACTTGGGTGCTGCGCAGATGATGACGCCGGCCGGCGCACTCCCCTTGAATTTTGAAATTGATGCGGCTGATCTTTCTGATGCCTGTGAAAAATTTGCTGACAATGCAGCGGCTGCAATGGAAGAGACAATCAAAGAGCTGCAGGAAATGCGTCGTCAGCAGGCATCATCCATCGTTGTTCCAGGACAAGAAGGCCCCGGCGGCGGCATTCAAATCCCTTAGGTTTAGCTACTTAAAGAACTCCATAAATAAAGTTAACCAATAGATGGGTAAAGAGCTTCAGCCAGTTCACACACTCTCCCCGGGAGTTGATCTAAACGCCTATATTCAGAGCGTTTACAGCATTCCTGTACTTACGAGGGAAGAGGAGCAAGAGCTTGCGGATGCCTATTTCCATGAAGAAGATTTGGATGCGGCACGAAAGCTGGTTTTGGCTCATCTGAGATTTGTGGTCCACATTGCCCGCAGCTATCCAGGCTACGGTTTACCTCTCG
>Ga0209557_1000236_pt1 | contig 35081 bp, 7 predicted proteins | sample SaaInlV_120m_DNA_4_FD_184672 | JGI IMG/M metagenome (GOLD analysis project Ga0209557, IMG submission 184672) | Marine microbial communities from expanding oxygen minimum zones in the Saanich Inlet - Saanich Inlet SI074_LV_10m_DNA (SPAdes) (version 2) | ecosystem: Environmental > Aquatic > Marine... | reverse complement strand
TGGAGGTAGAGTTTCAAAAATTGTTCCATTTTGATATAATTCACCGGTAAAATTAATATCACCACCAACAACTAACTTGTAAGTGCTTCCGACACCTGTTTCGGTATTGATTCCAATACCGCCTTTAATCATACTAATTTGATTTCTATACGCAGTTCCATCATTGTCTCTTGTCGAGAAACGGATAGCACCACCGTTAGGGAAGAATCTTAGATATGCTTGACCAATTCCAGTATTTAATCTAGGGAACCATCCACCATCACTATCTGGTACATTTGTTGGGTAAGTTTCAGTATTATAATTACTGACGTTCATACCAATACCGCCAGCATCCCAGGTCGCATTTCCTTCAGATACCCACATTTGCATATTAATATCACCAGTTCCACCACCATTTGCGGAGGATGGTAATGTCATTCTAAATTGAGTGGTGGTATGTTCACCAAATAAATGTAACTTAACTTTAGGTCTATTAGTATTAATACCAATAGCACTATCATATGTTACTGTTAATCTATCCGTATTGTTTGTTCTAAGAGAAAGATAGTTACTGCCATCAGCATATCCAGGTCCATCCCAATAAATCTGTGCTGGAGCTGTACCAGTATTATCTCCACTTTCCCAGAAACACAAACCAGCTGGTGTTGAATTTGTAGTTGTTAGTGCTATCTCACCAGTAACACATAGTGCTCTATCTGTAACATTATTGTTCCAACCTACTTGTAACTGACCTCCATACCTAGCAATATCAACTCTTCCAGAAGCATCAACATTAATCGATGGTACTCCACTAATATTTGAAACAGCAAATATAGTTCCAGAAAGTAAATTATCATCAACAGAAAATAGTTGCCCTGAGTTTCCTTCAAAAGACAGCGTGTTATCATCAAGTACGCGAAGTTTAATCGGTGCATTATCTTGACCGACAAAACTAATTTCTGGTATATTCGTTGAGCCTTTATTAGGCGTTATAAGGATATCCTTATCAGAATTCGCCATCTTGATACTATGCCTTTATTGATTATTTATACCGTGAAACGATCACTGTACATATTAAACACTTGTGTTCTTTCATCAGCAGAAAGAACACGGTCCCATGCTAAAACAAATGAAATTTGTGCATTGCTATATTCGGAATTGGTTCTGTATCTACCTAATTCAAATTTATTGGGACCTGCGCTTCCACTACCATTTTCTGCAATCAAAGAATTGTCTTTATATACACCCCAACTATCAGTGTCTATATTTCCAGTTGCTGTGTAGATATGCCAATCATTACCTCCACCTCCAGAAGCGGGGTCGTTTACCCAACCCTCGGCATAATAATCTCCACAATTAGTTGTATTACTACCATGATGTCCTAGCAACCAGTTGTTAACACCAGATGAAAGAACTCTACCACCCTGAGTTGCTCCTGGAGCATACCTAGATCCAACAATAACTGTATTACTTGTGGATGAAAGATTTGGTCCAAATGATCCAACATAATTACCGCTGGTTCCAGGAGTAATTAAAATACCACCAAAATCTGTTGAATACGATAACGTTCCTACAATAGAAGCATTATTGCCTTTTCCACTTAAGTCATAAATCGTAGATCCAGAACCAGAATAAGATGCTGGATTTGCAAAATCTATACCAAGAACTAATCCTGCTGGTAGTGGTTTTATTCCAAAAAATGTTGCCATTTATTCGTCCTCGTATCCAAAGAAATTGTTGTTTGTTTTTATATATTCAATTATCATTCTTCTGTAGGTAATTCAACTTCTACCTCTAGTGGTAGAATATCCTTACGTGTCGCCTGAATGAAGTAGAACGACTCACCACCATCGATGAAGACTTTATTATCTTCAATCTTCTCAACCCACGCTTCATGATTGCCAATTGGCGTTAGTTGAACTGTGATGCTGTTTTCATCTACAAGAGAGGTCCAGTAGTCTGGAAGTTCAATTACCTTACTTGCACTGCCACGAACGTATACACCGTGCTCTGGACCTTCCAGGGATCCGTAGACGAGGTTATGGTTCTCTTTAGTTGGGTGCTCTATACAGAAAGACTTGCTAGTAGCAGCAAATGATCCATTAACTTGCAAATTATATTGTGGATCGATAGTTTGAATGCCAACATATCCATTAGTAAGTTTGATGGTGAAGTTGTCATCATCAGCAGAACTTCCATTTGTCCCCTTAGCATTTGTAAGACGACTGATAACAAAATTACTATCTGGGTTAGAAGCAACACCCCATTCTGCTTTTCCTGATCTATCAAATCTTAATCTATTCCAAGTATCAGATTGTTTTTCGAGAACAGCAGTAGCAAAGTATGCTTGATCACCTGAGGTAGGAGCGTTTCCACTAGCAATGCGAACATTAAGTGGTGAGTAGTTATCAGTTCTTGAATTAGTGCCAAGATTAGTATAACCTTTTACTTCCAATCTTCCATTATTATCAGAAGTTGCTGGAACCAACTTCATGAATTCTCTGGTAGTATTGGCATGAGTGCCAGTCCAACGGAAGAACTCATTAGCTTCATCGTTAATATTAAACTCTAATCTAGAGTTAGTATCAGTATTTCCTGTATTATAGAACTTAATTGAAGCTCCATCAGTATTCATTCCCCAGACAAGACCACGATTAGTTTGAGACCACTGAAGGTCTCCTGTCATTACATCACCTGCTTTTAAAACGTTATCTGAAGAAGCACCAGTTATATCTGCAGTAATTGTACCGGCAGAGAAATTACCAGAAGCATCACGTTTTACTCCAGCATTAGCAACATTATTAGAAGCGAACTGAATATTTCCAGCATTCCAAACAACATTACTATTAAGTGTTAGAGCATTTGAATCTGCAGCAAGAACATTTAAAGATCCAGAAGAGGTTGTTGCACCACCACCAGTAGCAACTAATGCAACGTTATATCCACCTGTAGCAGGAACTAAACTGCTTCTAAAATAAATTGCTGGATCTGATGCTGCAATTCCATCAATTCTACCAAGAGCAAGTTTACCAGTTCCAGAATCACTATAAAGTTTATTAACTTCAAATGTTCCCGCATCATCTAAACTAAAGTCCTGGAATGGAACTGAAATTGCTGTAGTACCAATTGCAACTGCTCCTGTAAAAGTACCAGTCTGTAGTACACCTTCAATAATAGAGTAGTTATTAGTTGCATCATTTACATCTTCAAATGTGGGAACAGAACTGATTAGAATAGTACCAGTTCCTTGAGAATCCGAATCATATAAATTAACCGGTGTTCCTGCCAAGAATGGGGAAGTAGTTAATAGTTGACCTTGAACGTAAATTCTAAACCTTCTATTACCAGCAGCTGCTCTGATGCTTAGTTGATTTTCAAAATACTTATGTGTCTGGTAAATAGGAAGTCTATTATCAGAAAGTGATCCTGTATTGATGTTTAAAGCATTTTGATACCACGATCCTTGGTGTGTATCTAATTTATCGGCATCAAGTTCTGATCCAGGACCATCATTACCCGAACTCCAAATTTTATACCAAGTATTCCATGCCGTTAATGTAGATCCAGAACCACGAATCCACATGTTGTCATTATCTGTGAAACCTAATTGTCTAGCACCACCGCCAGTAGCGTCTGTACTAGAACCAAAGTTTCTCAGAGTCATGATAAGTGCTCTGGAACCACCATCAGATAGTGATGTAGCAGCATTGTTTAGGGTGTTGGAAACAATACCAGTGGAGAATGTATCAGGATTTGGACTAGAAGTTGGGTTGTTGGTAGATGAAATTAAACGTAAAGTATTACCAGACTGACCGGAAATACTGATATTATAAGTACCAGACATTCTATCAATAGGAATAGATCCAGAACTTAAATTGCTTGCATTTGTATAGTAAGCACCTTGTGCGCCGTCAAGAAGGTCTGCATCTAGTCCACTATCAGATCCTGTTTTCAGTGAAACGGATCCATTACCAGCATCTCCAAGATTAAATTGATTCTTAAAGAATCTTGCAACACCAACAGTTCCATATAAATCTGCAGAAATAGTAGCATCAGTTACTCTATTAATATCGATTGAAACGTTAGCATACTGTTTATTTTGTGTACTTAATTTAGCAGCAAGTAATAGTCCAGAACCACTTCCAAGAATACCTGGATTTGGAGTAATTGTGAAGTCTGCATTGTATCCAGAACCACCATCAACAACTGTTAACTCTGTTATTTCACTACCAGAAACAATAAAGTTTACTTTACATCCAGTTCCAGTACCACCATCAACAGATACGTCAAAATATTGACCGTCCGTATAACCAGATCCACTATCAACAATAACTAAATTATCAATAAAGTTTCCTTGTGTGAAACTTGACTCAAGTGTTAATGGAGAAGAACTTCTCTCAAATTCAATAACAGTACCAACAGGAATATCTGCGTTGACTGGATTATTGAGAGTAATAGTTGTACTTCCACCAGCAGTAAGAATATTTTGGATTGTTGTATTTGGTTGTATACCAGATACACTAGATTTTATTTCATGACCTTTAAGAACATCCGAATTAGTTGGGAAGACTAATTGAGACGAACCATTATTTGCTTGTGTTGATATGATAGCAAAGTATCTCGTTTCTGCTGATTTGAATGATTGGACTGCTGGAGCATATGCAGAATCTCCCCTCAAGAAAGTAAATGAGTTTGCTGAAGAAGAATTATTTGCTAGTAAACTAGAAGAGATAACTCCGGGACCAGTTAATTGATTAACCGAAATAGTATTAGAACTTAAAGATACCCAATTGTTTGCAAGAGTACCAGAAGTGTTAACAACTCTGTTTAGAGTGACGGTATTAACTGGAGAATCATCATCTGTAATAGTATCAGTGTCTTCAATTTTAATACTATTAACGATATCACCATATAATCTATTTTCAATTAGTGCTGTTCCTGCTGCAGTAGTACCACCTCCACCAGGAGCAGAAATAACTACTGTTGGTTGGACATCATATCCAACACCACCAAAGTATGTACCAAATTCAATTAACTCTAGAGTTACAACTTGACCATTTGCAATAGTAGCAACTGCTTTTGCTTCTACTGACGGTACTACTCCATTATATGAAATTTGTACTGTTGGTGCAGTAGTATATCCAGAACCAGAGTTTGAAATATTTAATTGTGATACAACACCTTCCCTATATTCAGTTGCCTGAATTCTACCAGTACTACCACTACCAGTATAAAGATTTCCTATAGTAAATACAAGGTTTGGATCAACTGCGAATCCTAAGAACAAACTTGACAGATCGTTATTAAGAATAAAGGAAATATTGGTGTCTTGCTGAATGGCAATATCACCAGCAAGTGCTCCTTCTAGTTTTAATCTTTCTGCCTGATCAGCAACAGTGAATACACTAAATGGTCTTAGAGCAGGAATTTGGTCGATTGAAATTTTACCAGAGTCGGTAAGTTCAACAAGATTTCTAGGAACAGCATTCGTAGAATATGGTTTGTTTAGATATGGACCTAGGTTGTTAGTGATATAATCCTTAACTGCCTTTTGTGTGGGTAGTTTGGAATCAGTAGAGTTAGCTCCACCAAGTGTATTGGATGCATCAAATCCAGTAACAACAACGTCACCACCTTTTAGTTTTAAGAATTCAACTTCTGAGATAGTAACAGTACCTGTAAAGGTAATAGCACCAGTTCTGTTTTCAATCTTAGCAAATGTACCAACTTTAAAGTCTCCAAGTTCGTCAGTACCAGAACAATAAACACGACCATAGTTTTCTGGTACTTGCTCGTTTGCTTCAATTTTAGTACCGCCGTTCTCAGGTAGAGCGTTGTAGTTAGTACCAGATCCAGCAAATTCCCATGTATGAGAAGAAGAGTTAACAATAGAAGGTCTGTGTAAACTAATCTTAACTCCACTAAATTCTCCAATGTTATTTGGAACAATTACTCCTGGGTTGGTAATATCTACAAATTCTGCAGCATCACCAGCTCCACTTTCAATTGTTATAGTTGCTTCAAAAGGAGGACCGACTGTTACACCAGAAACAGTTTCGATAAAATATTCAATATCTGGATCGTTATTTCTATAACCTTCTAATTTTACAACATAGTGTTCTAGTGGTTCCCTTCCAAGACCACTAACAGTAAATTGAGTTCTGTTAGTTCCTGTAGTAGAACTTACACCACTAATAGTACCAGTGTCAAATACATAGGGGTTTGCACTAAATCCAGTTGCTCTTAAAGCATATGTACCAAAATTAGTTGCTGAGTTGGTAACAGATGCATAACCACCAGTCTCACAAAGAACACCGTCTTCGCAAAAAATAACAAAGACAGAAACAAGTTGTGTATATCCATCTTCTATAACTTTATATCCAATACCACCAAAGGAGACAATTGTGAATGCCGAGGCAACCATCGACTTACCCTGATTGGGGAACGATGCGCTTCCGTCTGGTTCTAGACCAGGAAAAGGACAGTTGGGTTGTTTAACTTTTGAACCATCGATCAGAGCACCGTTACCACCCAAGAAAGATATAATGGAAGAGTTTTGAGTGTATGGTGATGCTTCAATAGTAGGCAAATCATCTGCCACTGCTTTTGGTGTGATGAAAGCATTATCTGCATCATAAAGAGTTGTTGATGCGTAATTTACAATGCTTATAGTATCATATAGTGTTCCAGTGTTTACAGTTGTGCCACCAGGAGCAACAGTACCGTCTAGAATATCTTCTAGAAGTCCCATCGATGTAGTGATAGATGATACAACGTTAGCACAATCGGGACTAGAAGGATCTGGTAAAATATTCCAATCATCAAATGTTGGAACTGCACTATTTGCCAAATTTACGCGATTTGAATCATATACAATAACAGTTCCATCTGTTAAAGCACTAACAAATGTATGATTAACTCCAGTTACAGATCCAGCACTACCAACAGTGCATGTGATAGTAGTATTACCACCAGCAGATGTTACATTGCTAATCTCTAAACTTCTGCCATTGTGAATATCTTGGAAAGTTGGACTTGCTAGATCTCCACCACCATTTGAAGTACAGTTAAATGTAATTGCTCCTTCTTTAAATGCAATTCTGTCGTTAGTTGTAATTGCTGTTGTGGGATCTGGGAAGGTTACTGTTACCAAACCATTTGACGAATTGTATGTAGCAGCAGATGGTGATGTGGTAGCAAATACTCCTGTTCCATCCGTCCAATTGCGTATCGCATTAATTGCATAATCTTTAACTTTATCAAATGCATAAATTGTTGCAGAAACTTCACTTGCTGGCAATCCAGTCAACTCAGTGCCAGTATAGTAAGACTCTCCTACATTAACAATACCAGAGTTTCCACCTAAAACTAAATCTCTAATTAATCCAGAAATAATAATATTAATATCTCTACGACACTTATATTCATTTGCTACACTTAAAGCAAGACTGGGGTATGTAAGTTGTGCGTCTAATAATGCTTGATCCGCAATAGCATCTCTATTTTTAGCAATTAGGTATGCAGCATCTAAGTAAGTACCAGAAGCATTGTTTGCAAGAACATCAACAAACAGATATGATAATGTATCGATAGCAGATCTAACATCAGCACATGCTGTGCCATCAGATGCTGATCCATTTGCATTTACACCAGCAGTAGTTGTAATTACCGTGTTGTCGAAGTATCTTGCTATGTTGGCAGCATACTTAGGAACATAGATTGGGTCTAGAGGTCCGCCATCAGCAATCCTCCAGTTTCTCATAGCAAGAATACACAGTTCTCTGGTGTATTCAATTGCTCTTACTGTTTGAATAATTTCATTTTGAACAAAATCAATTTGTGTTCCGACAATATATCTTTTTGCTGCTTCGATAATATTGTTATTGCTACCAAACTCAAGATCCATTATCAATGCATTGATAATAATCTTAAGGTCTCTGGTACACTTAAAATCTCCTACAGGAATATTAAAACTTGGATATTCTTTTTGGGATGATACTCCATTGACTGTGCATGAAACAATAATGTCTTCAATTTTTACAGTCTGACCATCTGTAAATGTAGGAGAAGAATCTATAGTAATAGTTCCAACACCAGTAAAGTTGTTGTAATTTAGATCAGTTACAGTAAATTCTGTTCCTGAATATGATACTGTTCCACCACTTACATATGTGTGGACAAAATTATTTGGATTTGTACGTACTTCAAAAGTATTAGCACCAGTATCTACAGCAGATACTTCAAAATATTCTTTTGCAAATTCTTTATTAATTCTACCAACAACTTCCGCAGCAATAAAATCTGTATTGTTCCTAATTAAATTACAAGCATCTTGAAATCTTCTAGCAACATATGCTGCTCTATCAAACTTGTTTGGTGAGTTTAGTAAACTAAGAGTTATGTAATCTGTAAAAGACGATACAGTAGCGGAAGTAGGTATATAGTTTGCATTAATATATGCAGTTTTCTTTGGAATTACAAATCTTCTAGAACGACCATCAGCGTCTTCTAAAACTTTGTAAATTCTTTGTTTGCCATTAAGAAAAGATAGATCAGGATTTGAAGTAGGAAGACCAGAGATAAGAATCTCATCACCTTCTTTAAAATCATGAATATTATCTCTGCCTAAAAGTTGGTTTGTGTAGATAACAATGCCACCAAGATCTTCTGCATTTCCTTCTGCCTCATAACCAAAACCAAATTGGGAAACTTCTGGCGTACCTTGTATAGCAGTATCAATTCTAGCAATAGAAAGAGTATTATTTAAATCTATTCCGGTTGATACAACTTCTCCTTCTGCTCTAATTGATTTAAGTCCAACAGAAACAAATTCATATGTAACTGTATTTGGAGTAACTCCAATTATATACTCGAACGTTTCACCTAAGTTAAATGAACCACTTACAATATCAATTTCAACAGAACCATTTTGGAATGCGTTTGGTTCATTTGCATCAATTTCATTAAATGATACTTTAGTTACTGTTCCAACAGCACCAGTGTTAATACCTCTAACACTCTGCCCTACCGTTAAAAGATTTATTCCAGTATTAGTTTGGAATATGACTTCACTTTTTTCTGGTCCAAAAATTTGATGACCGATTGGAAAGTTTCTTTGAAAACTACCACCAGCATTTCTATCGTAATAAATTCTTTGTTTGTCATCAAAAACCATGGCAAAGTCCCATGTTGCCACGGGATCTCCAGCAGAGTTAATTTGATCTCTGTAAGTAACACCAATAACGTAGTTTTTATCACCAAATTTGAAGATATGTTTATTTGGGTTTGCGGGACGAATGATGACAAGACGTAAGTTATCACCTACGACAGAACAATCAGGAGGCAAAGAAATTGGATTATCTTCTACATAATCACCTCCAGAAATAATAATAGATTCTTTTACATTAACAGTTTGAGAAGCAATTTGTGCTGCCCTCTTAATTGTTCTTACTGGAGCAGCAGCAGATCTACCATCATTATCGTCATTACCAATAGATTGGGAAACATAGACACGACCACCAACGTCATTCGTTGCTAGGTTGAGGACATATTCTGTTGTAGCAATTTTATCTGATTTATCACCTAATTGAGGAGTAATAGATCTTGGGTAAATACCAGATTCTCCAGTCTCTCCAAACAAAGGGAGATCTGGATTAATAACCCTGAAACCGATATGCTTAAGTGATGCTTCGTTATCTACTGCAATACCATCATTGTGAGTTGGTCCTACAGTACCAGAAAGACCTGTTTCTACAACTTCATAAACATTTGATTGTTGATAATAAAATTCTCCTTTTTGTAAAATTGCATTAGGAGCCCACGGTGTACCACTATTATTAGACCAAGTTTTTAAATTTGGTGCTCTAAAATTGGCATCGGGAGTGATAAAATTATCAATATCCAGATTTAGAATTTTTGCCGTATCTGAAATAATAGACGTTGATGTTCTAATAGCACCATTGATATCAAGTTCAAAATCAATGGTATCAAGAACAGCGGTAGCAGCAGCACCAGATCCACCACCACCAGAAATTGTTACAGAAGGAGCAGAGGTATACCCCTCCCCTTGATTGTCTACAACAATAGCAACAACTTGACCATTGTTAAGTAATGCAGAAGCAAGAGCTTGAGTTCCATCAGGTTTATTGGGAGGATCTACTATAACACTAGGTGGAACAGTATAACCATTACCCTGTTGATTTTCGTTTACAGTAATAGACTCAATTTTTGTACCGGTTCTATTAATGCCAAGTCTAGGCAATCCAGTATTTGAATCTAATAGGGTTCGGAAAACTTCCTTCTCTTCAGAACCTGAACCTGCTCTGACGATAAAGTTATTTGAACCTACGATTTTCGGTTCGGTTCCAGATAAAATTTGTTTATCTACATTAAAATCTAAGCTCATTTTGCTCTATCTTGCAGATGCTTCTTACTTCTTTATTTATCAGGCAGACCAATCAATACTTACGACTTCTGAATATGCAGTCCACTTAATTGTATCTAGTGTTCCTCCTCTAGTTACTGCATAACTATACTCATTTGCTCCACCTGATCCATAAGAAGAAACAGTCCATGTCTCATTAGCGGGAATAGAATCTTTGATAATTGTTTTTAATTCTGACAATAAAGAAACATTTCCAGAACCATTTACTGTAGCGTTAACTTCAAAATTAACTACATAATGACCTGTTCCAGAAAAATTTACACCAATAAGTTTTGTAGTGATAAAATTTATTGTGTTGTTTGCTAAAGTTGGTACAAGAATACCATCTGATGTCAAGATAGTATTGTTTGTTCCGCTAGTGATATAACAATACTTACTTGCATTAGTAAAATTTTCATTCTGTACCGTAATTGTATTGATGTTTAAAATATTTCTACTTTCATCAACAACTGGAGTTTCACTAACACCAAAACCATATTCTGAATTAAATGTTTTATTTTCGATAGCCATGTTTATTTCTTAATAGTGGTTGCCGATGAAGTAATTACTACCGCGTCTCCTGTTGTGAGAGTAGTATCCAAAGTGTATTGGATTTGTACTTCACCGCCTGGTGCAAAAGATAAACCGTATGTAAACTGCTCCTGTCCTGTATTTAGAGATGAATACTCGGATGTAATGATGTCAGTTCCTTTTACAATAATTTGAATTTCTGTAGTATGGATATCATTTGTTGTTGTGTTTTCTGCAGTTACTGTGACCTTACATGATTTTCCTTGTGTTGGATTATATGCAATAAAGTTTCCAGATTCTGTAGTGCCCTTTGTTAAAGGTGTATCTTGAGTTTTTATAATAACATCATCTAACTCAAGGAATTTTGTTGTGTAATCTAGAATTTTTAAATTTGATACTGCATTTGATGAACCAAAAGATTTATTTGCTTTTAGTGAACCATCATCGGATAATGTAAATGATGTATTTGGTGTATTACCAATTTTACCAAAAGCAAATTCAATATTATTAAGACCTGTTTCTAATACTGAAGATACATTGTTATAAGAATATGATTGTAATGCTCCTAAGGTTAGCGTAGCATCAAATGTAATGTTTGATGCCTTAAATGTTAACGGTTGATATACAGTAGAAACATATGTATATTCTACATTATTATCATCAATTGCTGCTGCTGCTGTATGCGTTGGGGAAGAAGTTCCAGTAGTTCCTGCAACTGTAATTTCGTAGATAGAATCTGATGTATATACTAATTCATTTAATGCTACTACAATACCAGGTTCCCATAAAGTTTTACCATCAGTATTTACAGACTCAATAGTATTTGATGTTGCTAATTGAATAGAATTTTTTAAAAACCTAGAACTATTAGTGGCATCGTTATAGAAGTATAATATGTTATCATTTGCCCCTACTACTTTTTCTGCTAAGATAAAAGTATTTCCGTCTACATCACGAACACCACCAAGTGAAATAAAGTCAGATCCATTAGATCCTTCATATTGTTGTGTAGCACTGTTATATCTAACAATACCCAATGTAGATGCAGATGGTCTGTTAGTTGAAGTTCCGACAGGAACTTTAACACCACCCGTTCCATTAACTCTCAATAAATTGGTCGCTCCTCCAGGAACAATTGTAATATCACCCGAAGATTGATTTGATATTGTTGAATCTACAATAGAGATAAAATCATTTACATTAATTGAATTTGTTATTTTAAGTGATGCAGATGATATCAATCCATTGTTTAATTCTAAACCGATTGCTTCGGTTTCATTAACTGCATCAACTTTAATAGAAAATTCTGATTGTGGGTTCCCAGGAAGAAGCGGAAATGTTAAAATATCACTGTTTACATATCCAAGTCCGCTATCGATAATATTAACAACTTGAACCGTTCCAAGTGCTCCAATAAAAAATTGTGCGTCAGTGGTTGGCACTGATGATGTAAGACCATTATTATCAATCAAACTAGCATAACTAAACGTTAGTTCATCTCCAACTGCATATCCACCAGAACCCTCACTAACTATAGCAATTGAAGAAACAGATCCATTTTCTGTAGTAATATTTGCAGATGCCCCAACTCCAGTTCCTGTTGTGGAAATTAGTGGTACAGATGAATAATCATTATTTGAATATCCTGCACCACCAGTACCAAGTAAAGTAGCAACATCAAAAGTTATATCTGCTGGTGTTGATATTCCATCACCAAATGTTGATCCATTAACTGTTAAAATATCTCCTACTACATAACCTTCACCTCCACCAGATGATACTGATGATACAGTAATATCTAAATCATTTGATCCATCAACACCACCAATAGAAGATCCAAGAATAGTAATAATTTCACCGGAAACATATCCTTTACCAATTTCTACAATAGTTGCTTCTGCTACACCAGAAATATTTCTTGAAATATTAAACGTAGCACCAGATCCGCTACCAGAAGAAGTTCCCGATACATTGCTGTATTGTGCTAATGACTCGGAAGAAATAATGTTTATTTGTGTATTAAATGCAAATAATTCTCCAGCAACTAGATCTACTGATGTTACTGCACCACCAGAGTCAATTGTAATATCAAATTTTGCACCTGTTCCAGATCCAGAAGATGTTGGAGAAATTTTACTGTATACACCCGCAATTCTTGCTGCATCTGAACCACTACTAATATTACCTATTGTTGAAATTTTTCCAAGAGTTACAGAAAATGCAGTTGTGATATCAGCAGTTAATCCATTACCTGTTCCACCAGAAGAAGAAACTCCACTATAAGAACCAACATCATACCCTTCTCCAGTAGAAATAGTTGTTACAGAAGAAATTTCTCTCTTATATAATTTTAAATCTCTGAAAACAGATACTTCGTCTGATTTAAATCTAGTCAACTCTCCAGAAATTCCTGTGATGGAAATAGATTTATTTGTTTGATTGGAAGATAATCCAATACGATTTTCGTTTGCAAAAGTATATACTGGATTTTTTATATCCCCTGATATAGGGGCAAGATATTTTTGATTAGATGAAATAACACCAACTACATCTAATTCATAAGACCCAGTAGCACCACCAATTGAAACATATGCCCCCGAATCGGAAGCAAGTTTTACATTTCCATCAATTGAAACTGATCCATCTACTTCAAAATCTTCGACTAAAGGAGTTACTAGTGGATCTCTATTAATAGAAATTTTGTTATTAGTAGCGTCAACATAGAGTACCCCACCAAAAGTAGCATCTGATGTAAAGAACAGATCACTATTAGCTGTAAGAGTTCCTTCAATTACTGTATCGCCATTAGCAGCGATAGTAAATAGATCTGGACCTAGATTAAAAGTTCCACCTGCTGTAATATTTCCTTGTAAATCTGTAGTTCCAGTATTTGTAAATCTAGTTGTGGTGGTATTTCCTAATGTAGTTGTACCATCTTTCAATACAGAAAATGTACTGGTCTCAGTAACATCAGAAATTGTAATATTTAGTCCAGATCCTGTAAGAGTAGCTTCTCCAGAAACTGTGATTGTTCCTTCTCTATCATCAAAACCACCTTCATCTTTATGAGCAGCACCCTCTGATGTTCCTTCGCCACAGAAGTAGTATAATGTTGTTGGGGTAGTTGCTCTTGGAACAATTGATACAACATTAGATAAGTATGAATAATCAACTTCTATTCCGGTATAAGTTTGTCCGTATATGGTTGGATTTGGTTGGACTATACCATGAAATCCATCTCCGTTTTCACTAAATCTAATTGGATGACCAATATTTGATGCATCAGACTGATCAAAATTATATCTTACATTTTTCTGAAATGTAAAATCTGGAATGTTAGTATATGTTGTACCGTCATCAAAACTAAAATAATAGTTTAGTGCTGCTGTTAATTCACTAACTTCTGCTTGATTCCCATTACCATCATTTGCTTGCAATCCAGCAGAAAAACTTAAACCAATATCTTCTACAGTTACAGCTTCAACTTGATTGCTTCCATTTACAAATCTTTTTACAATATTTTTAGATATTCCGTTATATGTTAAAGTATCACCAACATTAAATCCTGTTGCTGGTAAAGTTCCTGTAAATTCTACTAATTGTGAATCTAGAATTTTTACGGGAATTGTAACTGTGTTTACTAATTCACTAGGTAGAACATCAATAATATCACCAATTTTATAGTTATCACCACCATCAGTAATTGAAACATCAGTAATAATGCCTACTCCAGTAATATCAAATGAGAATCCACCTGGATTATTAATAGGAGCCTGGACAGTACTTTGTACGTTTGATGGTAAAATTGTTAATGTATCTCCTGCTTGATAATTGCCATCACCACCATCAGTAATTTCTACACTAGTTACTTCTCCGCCACCAGTTAGAGTAAATTCAAATCCAGTAACACCACCAATATCTGCTGGATTAGCACTTAGTACATCTCCTGTTTTATATCCATTACCAAATGCTCCAACATTAAATCCTTGTTCAAAGAAAACACCAATAACACCAACATCAGGACCAATTTGAGCTACTGTAATTTCAGCAGCAACCGCACCAGAACCACTGCTAGATACGTTTGTTAATGAAACATTAGTATATACATTGGCAGTTCCACTAGATCCAGCAGTTGTAACATTGCCATCCATAACAGCAATTTCTAGAGTCGCTTCTGCTCCAGATCCATTACCACCTTGTAAAGGAACTTGAGTGTATGTTCCTCCTTTATATCCACCGCCAGATTGGAACGTTCCTTCCATACTAACGAGTACTGATGCTTGTGCTCCAGATCCATTACCGCCAGTAATTTTTGCTTTTGGATATAACCCAACATTATATCCAGAACCACCACTACCAATTATAACATCACCAATTGGAGTAGATAAATTTCTAATTTTTTGTAATAATGTAATAGATTCTTTTTCAAAAGAAACAATCGAGTTTCCTTCTGCTCCAATAAACAGTTGTTTTCCAACTCCCGTTCTGTATATACCTACATCAGATGCGTTTGTAAAAAACAGAGATGGTTGATCAACAGTACCATCAGAAAGGCTAAAAGCACCTTCTCCAGTAGCAACGGATAGATCAAATATATCTTGACCTATAGTGTTAATAACTTGCCTTTGTTTTTCAAAAGTGTCTGTTTTAGCAACAAATCTAAGAACTGTCATTTCTGTACTATCTCTTTAAGGAGTTGTTTAATTTCAGATATTTCTTCCTTCAATGTATTTATGTCTTCTAGAGCAGCATTGAGATTTTTCTGCTTGCGTCTAGCTTCAATTGCTGAATGGTCGTTGTTCAAAATAGCACCTGTAGTTTTATCTCGAACAAGACCATCATAACCTTGTACTTTAATGTATGACATTAGAAAGCAGCAACTGCACGAATATCTTGAATTTTGGGAACGTATGCTGGATCATTTCCTTTCATAACAATTTTAATTGCAAATGACGAGAACTCTGGAATATTAGCAGCACTGAATACAATTTCCTGATATGAAGATTGTTTTTCTACAACACTAGAAATATTATTTTCTGGAGTTGCAATTTCAGATGAATCTGGTTGACCGTTTCCATTAAAATAAATCCAATCTAGATCATCTAAGTTTTCTTGAGACGATGCCGTCTTAAACTTATAAAGGACTTCTAGATTTTTAATATCTTTAATGTTTACAGTTAGATGAACGTCAATTGCTGTTGCTGGATTTGCAATGGAAATTTCTTTAGTTACATATTTTGCAACAGAAGAACTATTTTTAGAAGAGTTATCTGGAACAAAGTAAGTGCCAGTTGTATATTCTAATTTTGCAACTTCTAAGAAATATGCATCTACATCATCTTGATTTGGATACTTAACAAGGTCGCCAACTCTAAAGATATCATCAAATTGATCGTTGACTACAGAGTTTCTATTGAATGATGCACTGTCTCTAATTCTTCCAGTAAAATCATCTTCAACTGGTTGTGTATCAACTCTCACAGTTAACTCTTGAATTTGACTATTCCAGATGGTTGTTTTACCACTGATAATATTATCATATGTTTCAGTAATAACTGATGGATTGCGTGCTACAATAGTTGCAGCATCATCAATATCGGTAATGAATACTTGAATTGGATTAGTATCAACAGATGCTGCTGGTAAAGTTACACCATTTACTTCTTCAGTTAATGATGGTTGATTTCCTAGACTTAACCTTTCACCTCTCTGGAAATATTGTGACGTTTTTAGTCTAACCCAGATAGTAGTTCCATCTACTTTAGCAATAGATCCTACTGCTTTAGATGTATAACCTTCAATTGCTTGATTATTCTGAATAGCTGTACCAGATGTTCCCCCAATACTAAATTTATAGATTGGGTAGAAAGTAATTACTTGATCTCTTCTGCCATACCTATCTTCTTGACCTTCGGCATTTTCAATTCTATTCGTGATAGTCTTGACACTGCTTGTACTCAAATCAATTACTGGAGACAAGTAAGATACTGTTGAAGATAGATCTAATTTATACATCAATGATTCATCAATATTATTTAATGTTTCATTGATAGTAGAAGCAACAAATTTTTGGTTGGTAAAATAATGTGGTTCGTTTAAGAAAGTTTTTTCATAATCAGTTTGTGAATATGTCGTATAAGTTGACGTTGTTGAATCAACTGGAATTACATTTGTAGTTTTAATTGATGTATCTAACTTAGTTCCAGTAAAATTCAAATACTGAACTTGTGGATATAAAGTTTCAAACTTTCTATTATATGATGCATAGACTACTTCACCTCCTCCAGAAAGATTGCCGGTAGCAGCAACTGGGGAAGTAATATTAAATGTATCAATACCACTATTGGTAACTTTAAACAAAGTATTATTCAAAGTACTTGATGTAATACCACCTGTTTCTTTTGCTCCTTTAAAGAATACATAAGAGTTTCCACTATCTTCAAAACCATGATCTCTTTGATTAACTCTTATAATATAATTGTTATTTCCAAATAGTTTTGATGTAGCATTTGTGTTAGATGTTGCATTAGTGGTAAATGGATTTTTGTTTAACAAATTGTATCCAAGAGATTCATTTGTTAGTAACAATTCTGCAGATCTTGTAATATCAAACTCTGCTCTGTATAGAGTGAACTTAAGATCTTCAAAAATATCTTCAGTCCAGTTTTCAGTATTTTGTGATCTGTAAACAGAACCAAGAGATGGTTGTGTTGTAATAACTGTGCTAGTAGCAACATCAGTCTCACCTAGTCTAGATACCCACATCTCGTAATCAACAGAATCTGTTTCAACGACTAAGGCATACTCGGTATCATTCTGCAAATATACAGGATGATCGAATTCAAAATGTGTTGGAGTAGTGGAGTTTGTAACCCCTTCATAATCGACTGCAATACCCATTCTAACTGCTGGAGCATCAATCTCTATATTAGTTTCAAGAACGCATCCTCCAGCGCCATTACCGATGCCTCTTACGACCACTGATGGTGCTTCTGTGTATCCAAATCCATTTAGGGAAATTTCAGCGTTATATATTTTTCCACCAGAAACTTCAACTCTAGCGGTTGCAACAGAACCTCCTGGTAATTGTGGACTTTCAACTGTAATAATTGCATTGTCATAATTAGTTCCAGGATTTGTAATTTTAATGGATGAAACTTTTCCACTGTCTTTTGCAATTGTTAATATGGAATTAGTTCCTTCTGTATTATTTGCTATAGTAACAGAAGGAACTATCAGTTGCTCGTTTGCTTTAAATGATCTTCCGTTATTGTTACTTAATGCAAGAGTATATACTTGTTCATTTGTCAACAAAAATCTGCCAGAAGAAGATGCAACCAATTCTGTGCCGTTCTTATCGTAAATGGTTTCAATTGGACCTGTGGCAGCAGATGTTGCTCCAGTTATAGTTTCTCCCTTAGTAACATACACATTTCCATTAGTATAAAACTTAAGGAATGAATATGGCGATAGAATTTTTTCCGTTCCTGGAATAACATTCTTTGCTGGTTTATCAGAATCTACATTAGTTAAGTATGCCTTGAGTGGAATTTTATCACTCTTTTTACTAAAGAAGAGATCTACTCCAGTAGTAAATACTCCACCCTCGTAGTTTTCAACTTTGAATGTTTGAGCTAGTGGATTCGGTCTGATTGGATTGTCCGTATTGCTATTTACAAACTGAACTCCTTCATTTGCTTTAAAGAATGATGGTTTTGTGGAGATAATGCTGGAAGGATTTTCTGGTAAAATACCGGTGGCATAATATTTAACTTCTGCATATGTATCTACTGTTGCTTTATTAGCATCGGTAGAACTAGATGTGAATCTAAATGTCTTAACTCCCGTAGGAACTCTTAACTCTTCTGCTGTGGAATCATAATCCACACCATCAACATCTCCGCCCCAAGTTGTGTTCTCTCTAGGAGCAGCACCTGCAGGCAGTAAAATTAATCCACTAGCATTGCCATTCTCATCAGTTTGAACTGTTCCATTAAACGCTGAAAGTGAATTGCCAGCAACTCCAGTAAATCTTAAATCTGGATTGACCCAACGACTGATGTTTCTTCCTTCCAAGAAAATTGAAATAGCAGTATTTGGTTTTAACCTTCTTACAACAAACTTAATTGGTACACTTCTAGCAAAGAACTGCAGAGAAGAAGAAACCGTATTACCTCTTACAGTTTTTGTTTGTATTCCTTTACCAACTTCATTATTCTTAGGACTAATATTAGACGAACTTGCAACAGATGCTAAACTAATAGACTTCTGTGCGTCTAACGTATTATTTTCTCCAAGAGAATTGATAGATGTAAATGCGGGTGAAGATCCAACCCAGTTAACAATAAAAGAATTATGTAAACTAGAGAAACTTTCTTTTACATCTACCTTAGATAAGAAAATTTTGTATAGATCAGTATTTGTATCAACAACTAATGGTGCAGTAAATTGGTCGTACCATTGATCGATACTTGGACTAATGACAGCATCTCCAACATATTGAAGAACAACAAAGGGATTTGGATTTAAAGTCTTGGAAGCAAATGAATTTCCAAGAAGACTTAAATTTGTGTATGGTAGAGTTACAATGTCTCCAGATTTTTTATATCCAGATACAACTCTCTGGTCTTCTCTGGTATTGTATTCTTTTAGAATTAAAGAATCTTCTTTTGATTGTGGACGTAAAACTGATTGCTGAGAATCAATAGAACATTGATAATCCAAGGATTGAAGATTGCCTGATCTATGGGATTCAAAGTTATCAACCAAGAAACCTGACTTAAATCTATCAAATCCGATTTCATCTTTGATTTGCATGTTAAGAGCTTGCTGCTCTAGAATACTGAGTGTGGTATAATACTCAAGACGTTCGATACGTTTTTCTAATTTACCGATGTCACGCATCGTATAACGACTATTATCGATAGGTGTAATTCTTACATCTTTACTGTTCTGAGTATATGCTGGAATATATGCATAGAATAGAACAATTGCATCATCAACAGGATCTGGTTTTGATGGATTTAATGAAGAGTTTCCTTCTTTAATAACAAACTGCCCTTTCTTATTTAAGAACACTCCATCAATTCTATCAAGATATTGTACTTGACTGAATTGTAGTGTATATGGAAGTGTCAAATCTGGAGCAGGAGTGGATGCAATAATAGATCCAGAACTTGCAAATGGTCCAATAGTAGTGGAAAGAGATGCCTTGTCTTGGAAACCACTAATAGTAGCAGTCGAATCTACTTTTGGTCTGAAGTCTAGAACATTCTTTAAATTGACAATACCTAGAACAGAAGAGTTGAATGAGGGGATCTCTTCTTCAATTACTCCTGCTTCGTGAGTATAACTATCAACCGCACAGAAATCACCTGCAGAATGATCGAAATAATCAAATGCAATTACTAATTGTCCTGCTGTCTGCTCGACTCCGGGTTTTAATACAATTCTAGAAACATCATAGATTGTATCTCTTTGACCGTTATCAAATGTAAATCTATCAGTAACATCTGAACCAGAAACAAGATTTCCTGCAGCGTCTACTGACGGCGGTTGTGTAGCACTACCTTCATAAACGTATCTAAGTTTATAGACATCCGAATAAGAAAGAGTCTCCACAACTTCACTATCATAGTCAGTTCCTCTGAAAGGAATAACTCTATCACCAGAAGATGTAACTACAATCCTCTTGTTTTCAATAGATGTTTTAAGTCTTGGTTTTGCGTTTTCAACTTCTACCGTTGCCGTTAACTTCAACTTTGGATATGTACCATTAATAGCAATATCACCAAAATATGTTGATGCTAAAGTTAAACTAATAGCACCAGAAGATAGTCCACTAGCAGTGTCTGTAGAAGAAGTGATAACTACGCTATCTGGATCTACATAAACAATGTCTCCAGTATGTACGTTAGGAGCATCGCCTGGATCTAGTACAGTAATTACATAATTTTCTTCAGTGAATGGAGCAAATCTTTGTGTTCCAAAATCTAATTGCGCTGCGAATGTAATAATGCCGCCACCAGAAGATGCTGTAGTAACAAAATCTCTTCTGAAGAAATAATTAATATTTGATTGATCTGCAGACGCAACAATTTTTTTAATTTGATTACTTCCTGTTGGGAATAGGAGAGTTCCTTTTCCTGAGTTGTCTACTCTTGGACGCAATCTAACGATACTAGCATTAACAAGATCACCCGGAAGAATATTATCTAAGTAAACTCTAGATTTTAAAGAACCGGAATTTTCTGTAGCATACTTAACTACAGCACGTACTAAGTTGTTATCTACATCAGCAAACTGAACGATATCTCCTTGCTGCAACAAAGTACTAGCGTCTGCACTGAAACTAGTCGATTCAATAAAGTTATAACCTTTTGCTCCAAAGAAAGTAAAATCTGTGACCGGTCGAATCTCTGCAAACTTTTGATCGTTAGTTACTAGATCTGCAGTAAACACATTAGCGTTACCAGATCCATATTCTGCTGCGACAGATTTAACATTTTGGGGAGTATATGTCGTTACAGCATTTCTAGTTAGAATGGGAAGAACTACTGCTCCTTGAGCTGGATCTGCTGAACCATCCGGTTGCTTTATAGTAATAGCAGGTGGTTGAGAATAAATTGTAGATAGTGCTACTTTATTATTAATAGTTGCAGAATAGAATGATCCATTTGTCAATCTTTCCAATTGAACTACTGATGAGTCATATTCAACACCATTAATTAAAACATTAGATCCGTCTGCATATGACAATCCTCTATTTGTGACAATAAAATGGGAAATAGTATTATCAGTTGCAATTTTAGCAGTGTTATCTTCCTCGTCTCTAATAGTTTCTCCAGATACAAATCTTCCAGACAAAGTTTTAATGAATAAAAGTTTGCCTATAGAATATACTCCAGATGGACCACCTTCAATAACACCATATGCTCCACTCTTTAATCCAAATACATATTTTCCTGTTTGGAAAGTTCCAGATTCTGGACGATTATCTAGTAAAATTTTAGTGAAGAATTCTGGATCAAAATATGATAATCCAAATACAGCATTGTATACAGAATCACCAGATGGTGATTTGCCTTGTGATAAAATAATATCAGTATCAGAATTAAATCCTGATCCTCTTTGCTTTAATGTATAGTTGCTTGGTTTCACCCTACCAATCAATGGTGTGAGAGTTTCAGAATAATCTACGATATAACCAATACCATTTTGATCTACCGCTGCATCAGCATTTTCATAGTATAATTTTCTAAGATAATTGGCATCTCCATTATCATATTCAATCATCAATAAATCAATGTCGTCTTTGCTTCCAAGTACAGTTAATTCTAAAAATTTAACTGCATCGTTTTGATTTAGTAGTGGTTTATTTACTTTTGCATATGCAACAGATTTTAATGTTCCAACAGAAGTTGCATTACCAGCATTATCTCTGGTTTTTATAAAATAAATGTCACCCAAATAACTTTCAAAAGTTCCATCTGTAATAGATGAAAGAGGTTTTGCTGTGCTAGTTACGTCAATAACAATTGTCTTGATAGCATCATTAGAAGAAAAAGTTTTTCCTCTGCGTTGTAAAGTTTGGCGATGATCTGATGCACTTTCTGTGTTAGATAATCCTACAGAACCATCATTGTAAGTAGAGTATAGATGAATATATGGATATGCAGTTAAATCACCACCCTCTTTGTTTAGTGGAACACTACCATAAGTATTGACTACATTGAAAGTAGGTAATGGACTTGCTTTTAATCTAACGTTATCACTAGTTAAACTTTCTCTTGCTTTATTGATTTCTAGATATTTTGTCTCTTTATTGACAATTTCATATCCTCTAATATATGCTTTACCAGGACCAACACTGGCGAGCATCTTCCTTGATGCTTCTGCTTCAGTTAGTCCATTGTATAATCCAAAGGCATCTTCTGCATATAATCCACCATTTCTATCTTTCTGTGCGTATTCTCTTACGTCAATAGAAAAATTATCTACAACATAATCTCCGCTCTCGTCAAAAGTTCTACGAGCTAGAGTTTGTTCTAAAAGATTATAATCTGCTGGTACAACTTTTCTTTGTACTGCACCTCTAAGGGTGGTAAGTAATTGAATAAAATTCTTATCCGTTGTTTCATCAATAGCATACTCAACTAACTTAAGACTAATTTTTAGTCTATGTGCTCCAGGTGCGGTATAATTAGGAGATCCAATTGCATTGTCATACAAACTTGGATCAATCTCTGGAGATACAATTTCTTCTTCAATTGTAAATCCAACTTTTGCAGATGGTTGATCGTAGTACTCATCAATAACAAGTAGTTGAGCATCGTTTCTTACAAAATATCCATTGACGAAATAAATACCTTCTTCTACTTTAACTGCTGATCCATATCCCATTGCGGGACTTACTAGAGAAGTAACTTCTTTAGTATCTGGATTTGTGATTGGAATACTTGTAGGTAATACGCTTCCATCTGTACCAACAAATAACAATGGAGTATTAACACCATCGATTACTTCTAATGTTTCTCCTTGACGGAATGTAGTTTCTGAGTTAGAGTCTCCACTACTTAAGTAGTTGACAAAAAGAGTGTCTGCAGAAATTTCTGTTGCCAGTTTTGTATCAATAACTGTAGCAATAACACCAGAGTTTAAACCCTTTAATTGGAGACCAACTAGTTGGGAAATATCATATTTTTTATATACAATATTATTATTGCCATCATTAACAGCAACTTCCGATACAGAAGATAACTTCACATAATCTAACTTAGTGTTAAGACCAACTTCCCCAGGAACAACTAAGTCTCCTTGCTTGAAAGCATACTTACCAAAACTTTCAACCTGATTTTGTAAAATCGATTGAATCTGTGTTAATTCTCTACCTTGAATGGAGTACCCAGGACGGAATAGAATTTTATAAAAATTCTTGCTCGCGTCGAAGTCCTCATAGTAAGGATTTACATTTAAGTTAGTCTTCTGTGGCATCGTTTTCCGCCAAATACTAGCATTCTTTGTCCTTAGTATTTATAGAGATAAAAAAAATCCCCCGAGGTATCTCAGGGGATTTGAAGTGATTTATTTGTAATCAGAATTCGATAACTAGTTTGATATCTTCAATCTGATCTGGGGCACGAGTAATAAGGCGACGGTTTTCGATGTAGATTACTTCACCAGAGTTGTTTTCAATTTCTGGTGCAGCAAGACCTGCAGTGAAGTCAACACCTAGAAGTGTGCCAGCATAAGCAGTTTCAACGTTACCTGCTGCAGCAGATAGACCGCCAGAGATAGCGTTAGAACCGTTGCTCTCAAATGCTCTTACAACACCTTGATCTGTGTGTGCGTCAACTGTTTGGAGATACTTGAGAACGCCAGCAGTAGTTGAACCACTATCAAGAGTCCAAGAAACAACTGTACCATATGCAGTACCATCAGTTACAGTTTGAGTAATTTTTTCATCAGGGATATAATCTGCAGTAGCAGAAGTAATCTTGATTGCCTTTAGACCAGAAACAGTATCTCTGGTTTCAAATGTTGTGGTTCCCCAAGTGTATGGGTCCTTGATAATACCAATACGACGGAAGTCGTTATCAACAGGGAAGTCTCCAGAACCTTCTGCATAAGTTAGGCGGATGTTAGTCATCACGCGCTTACCGTTAAGTTCTACTTCGTGATCCGAACCATGACCGCCTTGGGGAGGCATTACAACTTCGATAGCACCAGTTGCGTTTGCAGGAGTACCAATAGGAGTAGTTAGTGCTTGCTCGCTAAAGAGGTTACCGTTACCGAGAAGGACATTGGCGTAGGTATAACCTGAACCACGAGCAACAACTTCACATGCAGTGATTGCTCCAGCAGTGATTGTTAGTTGTAGAACACCACCAGTTCCGTCTCCTTTAATTCCAACGAATGCAGTACCATCATTGAAGTTAGCACCAGCGTCTTCGATTAGAGCAACGTCAATTGCACCAGCAACTGCAGCGCCAGCAACAGCAACACGAGTGTTGTTAGTGGGGAGAACAATTGGCATGAAGTCCGAAGATAGGAATCTTAGAACATCATCGGTTGGCATGGTATACATATACTTCCAAATGTATCCAGCACCTGATGTCTCTGTATAGAGACCATTTGCAGAAGCATAGTTAGCACCAGAAGTCTTGGGTTCTTCTTGTGCGTTTGCACCGCCAGAAGTTAGATCCTCTCCGTTATAAAGACACTTGAATACTTCATAATCTGAGTTCATTACATAGAACTTAGCATCAGAAATATTATCTTGGTTTGTTGCGGTTTGCTTACCAATCTGACCGCCGCCGCCTGGAGTTGCGGAGTAATCAGGTCTCCACATGTCAAATTTGGGGTTGGCAACAGTGTCCCAGTTGTAACGACGGATCACTGTTCTTGCAAAAGAATCAGTAATACGTTTAGCAGCAATGATCTCGTCGTAAAGACCCAACTTCTCTCTTTGATTGTCTAGAGGAAGGGGTGGAATGTCCTCAGTACCATAACGATATACACCAGTGGATGCTGTTGCAGCTGTGTCAGATGAACCACCGTCTGCAGTTTCTTTTAGAGCACTGCCAAGAGCGGGAACAGAATTAACACCATTGCTACCAAAAACGTCGGTTAAAAGAAGGGCACTATCATAAACTGCAGCAACAGTAGCACGGAAAGCAGTGGAACCGTATGTTCCAACATATACTTCGTTTCCAACCGTAAAGTTAGTTGAAGATTTTGAATAAATTTCGATGTATGCTTTCCATGGTTGGGGTCTTCCAACAAAGAAATACATTCTAGTGCGCTCGGCACTGGTTTCACTTGGTCCTTCAGTCAAGGATTCCAAGAATTGCTTCGCGTTAAAAATACGAAACTTATCTGAGATAATAGCAGCCATTGGTTTTTTGTTCCGACGTAAGGTTTGTGCCTGAGTTATTTATATTTATACCGTTATTTATTAAATTGTAAACGGAATCAATTCTTCTGTAGCGTTAATGGAATTTGGTCCATTATAAAGAGTGCAACCAGTAAATTCAGTTGTCGTCTTACCAGTATATTGAATCACTGTTCCACCACTGGTAAATAAGTATCCTTCACTTGGGAAGTATGTAGTATCTTGGACAACAATGCTTCCGCCAATAGTTCCAGAAGAAGAACTAATTGCAACTGGGTTTTGAATAGAAGGTGGCATCAAGTTAAATTTATCTCCCGCTAAAGTATAACTAGATTTGTTTCTCTTTTCAAAATCTTCCAATGCTAATGCAGGGAAATATGTTGATATTTCATAAAGGGAAATACCAGAGACATTTGCGGCACCATCATCAAATATACCGTTAAAATGTCCGATTGTATGACCGACATTTGTTTTTTTGTAATTTCCAATATAATCTGCGGTGATACTAAAGACAGAGTTTTTAGCAAAAATTATAGTGCCATTTCTCTTGACAACTCCGTAGTCATCAAGCAAATCTACAAATCCATTCAATCTAGTTTCAATAGGGTCATTAATAAAAACACTCTCTTGATATCCGTCAACTACACCACTGGGTGGTGGAGTTATAACAAACTCGGTTGCTGCTTTTTGGATGTCAAGTTGAGTTTGAACCGATTGTAATGAATTAACAATTTCTACATCTGAAGTAGTTGTAAAAGAAGATACAATATTAAATCTTGGTTCTAATTTATAGCGAACTTCAGATTCAATTGTGGAAAGAGTATTGATCTGTAATGCCGGAGCAACTGTAGTGACTATTTGTTTGGTAACTGTTTTTACATCGACAGTGGGTGTTATAATCTCTAGTTTCGATTCTCTTTCCGTGCTTGCATTTTCAGCTCCACTCTTGACAGTAACAATCTGAGATTCAGATTCGATTATAGAGACACCACTGAATGCTACGGATACAGAAGGATCTGGAATCTGCCTCAAATAAGTTCCAGAAGACCAGAACTGTGGAGTTGTATTATTTTCTCCTCTATCAACATTTAAGAAACGATCATTTAACTTGCGGTAGTATCTGATAATTTCATTACCAACTAACAAGTAACCATTTGATCTAAACTTACTTGTATCTGGAATATAAACAATATTGTCTAATGCTCCCAGATCCAAGTCAAGGAATGCAGCAACTTGGTAGTAATTAATATTAGATAGAGCATTATTTTGAATAACGCTATTTACATTTGATGTAATTTCTCTGGTAGCAGAAGTAGTAAGTGTTGATTCAGATTCAATATCAACAATGAATGGAGTTTCAAGGATTCCAACAGATACAGTTCCTCCATAAGAAATTGCAAAAGATTGAGGTTCGCTTTCTATATGACTTGCAATTTCATTAACTTCACTTACAAAATTTTCACTGCATTCTTCAACTAGTTGAATTTGTGCGGTAATAACTCTATCAACATCAACAGGACTATCAAAGAAAACAGAAGTAAATGTATTGATACCAGATACCTGGTTACCGAGGATACTAATATTGGAAAATACAGAAAATCCTATTGATTCCTCTATGTTTATTCTGACATTGACTAAGGATACGCCAATATCAGTTTCTTCAAATACATTATATTTTCTCGCGACAACTACTCTTGGTGATTTGGTGTAACCAGATCCACCGTCAAGTAGGTCTACACTAATTACCTGACCTTTACTTACTAAGACTTGAGCTCTTGCACCACCTCCATTTCCATCTTGTGGAATAAAATGTATAACAGGTGGTGTAAAATATTGATATGCTGTCGGTTGCGTAATCGGATCATAACTACGTTGGTTCCATTCTAAAGCAACAACAACACCATTTTCAATCTTAGTTATAATACTGAGACCCTCACCACGAGTTTCTCCATTATAAGACTCAATATTTACTTGTCCGAAGTATGAATTAGATACTTGTTTTTGTGCTCTTTGTTCTTTACTGGTTAATATAGATGGTAATTCTTTAATTCTTCTGAAATTATTTTCACCTTCAACTTGAATTTTTGAACCATTTGATAGACTTATAAATGGATTTCTATACCATTTCCTAAAGAACGTTCCTCTCCAAATTTGATCTAGACCACTCAAAAGTAATCTATTATCCACATCTCTTTCATACTCAAGAGTAGATCCAGTAGCATCTAAGGTAACGATTGTATTAAGTGTGTCATATGCTCCAACAACACAGAAGTAAACATCAGAACCTTGAATTAATTCTGCCGAATTACCAAAACAGTTAACAATTAATGTATTGCCGGTAATTTTAAAGTCTAGTAATGTTCCAATAACACTACGTGTATTATTTTGATTTAATTGGAATAGTTGGATTGCAGATCCAACTTTTGAACCCATCCATAATTTTCTAGTGAATTGCTCTAACCCACCAGTAGTGTTCAGAGAAAGTGTAGATTTTGTATAGTAAGCGTCGGGATTATAATCAAAAATAGTCAAAATCTGTCCGACATCTCTACCATAGAGATATCTCATATCAACTTTCATTTGTTCCGTAATTGGAAACTTGAAGAAAATATTTGGTCCAGAAACTGTATACGAAACTTCTTCTTCTTGCAGAACACCATCAATAAAGACTAATAAGAAATCTGGTTGTTCTATATTAACAACTGTCAGGTCTTCTAAATCTAAGATTAAGAAAGGACCAGTTCTAACGTTATTAATAAGGAAAGAATCTATAGTAAGACGTTTGTAATTACCAACACCAACTCCAGATACCTTTTCTACAGCAGTTGCTTCCCCTAACGTCTTAGCACCTTCATATTGATCCCAAATAGGAGCAACATCAAATATTAATTTATTTGGTACTACACTTCTCTCAATATAATAAGAATCTTCGCCGGGATATGATTCATTATATTTTGTTTGTTGTAAAACCGCATTGATTGTAAGTAAAAGTTTTTCATCTTCTTCAATAATTACCTCATCACCATTATCCCAGAACAAATCAAACTCTTTCGTCTCACCATCAATAAAATCTGGTAAGGATTTATCGATATTTTTGAGATTTAATATATCATCCAAATTTGCATATAAAGAATTTACAGATGATATAACATCATTACATTCTTCCGCAGTTAATAAAGGGTCTCCAATAATATTGTAATTTGAATATGTTGGAGTAGTGGACCAATATCCAGATCTATTTTCATTCTGCTTTACTTTTTCTACAACACCCGACCCATTCTCAATAATGTCTTTTACAATACTGATAAATGTATTGACAGCAGATTCTACCTCTTGACAATATGGGAATTGACTATCACTATAAACATTAGGATCTGTATATGGTGTAATACTAGTATATGTTCCTGCATTAAGAGTGTTTCTCATAGCAGAATTCATTAGAACTGCCAACTGATCCCAAGCAGCAATTGCAGCTGTAGTTTCTTCAGTAGATCTATTGATATACGTTAATTCTTCGCCGTAAGGATATCCTCTATTTGTGTAATAGAGTTGAGCGAAATTAACCACTCTTTCATTACCACCAAATTTTAAATGATATACAATATTATCAATTAAGAAACCAAGATCGCGATAACATTTTGCTTTATCACCAGAAGGAAGAGCATAATTTGCATAAACATATTCACTCACTTCTTCTTGGAGGAATAATTTATTGCCAGCAATTAAATTTCCTGCATCGTAAAAAGTTCCGTTATTGATACCACTTAGAGAGAAAGTTGCACTATCTACACCAGAGAATGATATAGGAACATATAATGTATCTCCTGGATTAACGGCAAACTGATCGTTGGGTAGCACAGCACCAATACTAGTGGGAAGACCTACATCTCCGCCAGTATTTCCATCCAAATTTGTAACTCCTGCTGCAGCACCACCGCCACCACCAGAGTTAGTTAATGCTACTTTTGATAATGTAACTGTTGTTTGACTGTCAATAGAAACAATTTTTGTATCCGAACTAAATGCTCTACCGGAACTAATATACATTCCAACGGCAAGATTGTCAGTGCTAGAAACTGTTACTGTTTTTGATCCTTGAATATATTGAACGGTTTCTTCAACATAATCCCAATTTCTAATAGCAAGTTTTGCTAAATTTGTAGCATACTTGAATATACTTAAAGATTCTGTTTTGTTATTTGTAATATAATCTGAACCAGAAACAAATAAATTTGCATAATCAAAAACTTTAGTATTACCACCAAATCTCAAATCATGACTATACGAGTCTAAAATATATCCAATATCAATTTGATAATCATCTAATTTTGTGCTCCAATCTAAAGATCCATACGATCCTTTGCCATATCCAATAGATTCTTCTATAATAAACGGTTTGTTTCTTTCAATTTGATTTGCTGCATCAATCCATCTTCCATTTCTCTGGAAAATATTTCTAATTTTTCTAATATACCTAGAGTTATATTGATCGTTTTTAAAGTAGAACGATCTTCCTAAAAATTTAGTTCCTTTATATGGAGTAAGGTTAGTTACTCCCTGACCGGTTAGTTTTGTATTATTTCCAAGAGGTGGTGCTGAAAAAACAATTTTATCACTTGTTACAGTATATGCAACTCCTGGTTCTTGGATAATACCATCAAGAGTAACAATTAAACTTTCTGCACTAATTGGAGTAAATGGTCTTCCAAAATCATCTAATACTTGGAATGTAGTTGTTCCTTGCAACCTACCATCGCTATCAAAATACCCATCAAATGGCGCACTGAGGGTAAAAGTAAAAGCACGAGTTTCATTGAAATTAAATTCTGATGTTGCAGCAGAACCTTGACCTCTACGAATTCTGGTATTTTCTAATTTTTGTATAGTTTGTGTTACTACTCTTCTTGTGCTTTCTACAGTGATCTTATTTTTATTAGGATCCCATAATTGAATTGTAGTAAATGCATCTGCTTTTCTGTTGCCAACTTCTGGCATCTCAGTTTTTGCTGATGTCTCTACATCAACCTGACCGAACAATTTAAATCCAGCTGGATGTGTGGTAGACTTAATGAGGTCTCTCCACTGTTCGATGGATGTTTTAGATTTTACTACGTATGAGTAATCCTGATAGAAAAAACTATCAGTAAGTTTTTGATTTGAAACACCTAGTTTACCTTTATCAGATTGGAAGTATCCTAGATTATCGAAGAAACTACTGATGTTTTCTGTAAACGTAGAAACAAATATAGATTTTACTGTTCCTTGTGCGCGAGAAATTTTCCCGGAAATTAAAACATTTTCCCTAATAATTCCTGTTGTCGATTCTAATTTGAGTAAATTTGTTTTCTTACGATATTCAGAAACTCTTGCTCTGAGAACTTCGACACCATCAATAACTTGAGTTACCAGTTCTCCTTTCTGGAAGTTTCCACTAAAATTAGTTAAAGATATAGTGTACTGGGAAGATACTTGTGGTGAGATTGTTTTATCTAAATGATATGCTCCACCATTATCAATAATTGTAATTCCTCTCGGGATACCAATTTTACTTCCAGAAACATAAATCTCCAGATCACTTTCAACAATTTTAATTGTTGGGGCATAAGTATATCCTCTTCCCGGATTCTCTAGATTGATTGAAAATAATTTTCCATCAACTTGAACGACTTTAAATGCAGCACCAACACCATCACCATCGGTAATGATAGCAATTGGATTTACATAATTGGATCCAAAACTATCAATTCTTACTGAAGTAATAACCTTAGTGGATTCATCAAATAATACAGTTGCTGATCCTCTGTAAGATTCTGCTGGAGATATACCTTCAATAAGAGGTAATTTTTTGTAGTTAGAACCAGAATTAACGATAGAAATTTCATTAATTTCACCAACAGCAAATTGACCTTTGGTTGTGTAGGTAATGTCACCAGAACCATCCCATAATGGTGTTGTAGGTATATCGTATACAAACCTGTTTGGAGTAACGTAATTTACTTTTTTCCTTCCTTGTAGAGGATCATTGATAATAGAGAGGTATGCACCATCAGCATTTACAATGCCATTTTTATCAAAGTAGTAGAAGTTGAGAAAATTAGTTCCTTTTTTGATATCATAATTATTTTGTGCTAATCTGGAACCAAATCCAAACTTAACTTCAGTAAATGCTCCAGAGTTACCTGGCATGATTAAGGAAGCAGTTTTTTCTAGAGTAATTAAATTAAAACTCTTACTAGGACTCATGTCAAAATACGTACCAGTCATTGATGAATGTGACGTATCAAATACGTATTTGTAATACTCCTGAATATCAATATTTGGATTTGGAACAAACAATACGTTATCTTCCGAAATTTCAAACTTATATTCTATGGAACTAAATGCAGATACAGTAACTAATCTTTCTGGTGTGCTACTATCAAAAAATGTTGTTGCTACAGATAATGCCTCTACGTTTCTTCTGTCGATTGCATAATCAAATACAATCGTAGCTTTCTGAGTATCTAAATCATATGTTCTTACATATCCTGATCCTGCATTGGTACTAATACGATAGTCTTGAGTAAAATTATACTTTGCTTTGTATAAAGAAACTTCTTGACCGTTGTAAATGTCAACAGATTCTGTTCCTTCTTGTGCTCTTTCAATCGTAAGATTGTTATCGTTAATAGCACCAATCTTGACAATTTCAGATCCAACGTTTAAAAGATCACCAACAGCAAATCCTTTTGCTGTTTTTAGTCTCATTGCAACAGAAGAACTACCAACGCCAGCATGGTCTACATAAACTGCAAGTCTAGAAGAACTCAAAGAACCACCAGATCTTGCTAGTTGATCATCTTCTACACCAAGATAATCTCCCCTTCTATATCCAGATCCACCGTCTTGGATTTGAACGTAATTAACAATACCCTCACTTGATACTCTAATAATAGCAGTAGCACCGCTACCTGTTCCACCTGTCAATGGAACATTGGTGTATACATCTTCAGTATAATCAGCACCACCATTAAGAATTGTAAATCTTCCAACTCCAGTATACTCTACTACGGAAGAATTTTTTGGTGCTCTAAAAGTTACTTCTTGATATAATCTTTTTCTGATAGAATAATTTTTAACTTTTGTTGAATCATCCGGGAAAATACTAATATCAACTTCATCGTCAATTCCTAAACCATGATCGCTATCAGTTTCAATAAGAGCAATACTTTGGTTAACTTCAAATGGTTCCAAATTATCACTGAGTGATACTAAAGTAACAATTTTAGATCCAGAGGTATTGAAAAGATTATCAGATTGCAAGAAGTAGTCATCATTAACAATCCAAGTACCTTCAGTAACTTTAATTTTTACAGTATTTTGTCTACTAGTTCCTTCTAAAATCTCTGCTCTAGCAATTGGAGGATTGACGCCATCCGTAAGTCTGAGTTCGGCACCCTTAGTATAATTACTGTCTTGATCTACAGTTACTTGGAAAGTTTTAATATCAGCAGAGAATGTTCCAGTATTATTAAAAGTTCCTACAACATTTTTAAGAACAATAATATTATCACCAGTGACTGTACCAACAATTTGACCTGATGCATTACTTGCTGGTTGTCTTAGAATGTCATCTGTAAATAAGTATGCACTTTGAATTGTTGTTAATTTTACAACTTTATCTTCTTTACTTTGTAAGTAATTTACTGATTTTCCTTTTACAGAAGAAATTAATGCTTCTACTTCAGACCCTTCTGTTCCAGTATTATTAAAATCTACACTACAATTAATAGAAAAATTATCGGAAGATCTATTGATAAGGAATCCATCAATAGAACCAGATTGAACTTCCGAAATTTTAGCTACTAAACCTTCTCCGTTGGAAGGCATACCAGGGACAAATAATCTTTTTGCATTTTTAGGAACATCCTCTTGATTAATTAGAGAATTATAGTTACTATCTACGGGAAGAGAATAAAAGTTATCTCCTAAAATGTATGGGAACTTCGGTACTTGATTGCTATCAATAGTAATGAAATAAGCATAAGTTCCTTCTGGAAAGTCGGGAGTAATACAAAATCTTCCATTGTTTTCGTCCAGAGATCCACTGCGATGAATATAACGATAATCATCAATAAAACTTCCTAACGGATAGTCCCTAATTGCAGGACCATCTTCTCTCAATCCTGCACTCGAATAACTAGATGTCATCCTTGTGATAGATGAACTTGAGTCTAGTGGATCTTGATGACCGAAAGGACCATATATTGGATTGCCATCATAAGCAAAACCTATAATTGGTGAGTGGGTCTTTATAGTAGGTTCTGTATCAGCAGAATTTAAGTTGTCGTTTAACTGAACTCTTAATGCTTTTGGGTTAGCAAGTTGACCGTAACCATATGCATATTTTAATGGTGCATAGTTCTCAAAAACATAACCATACTGACTATCTAATTCTGATTCATACTTTGCAAATTTATTTTTAATCCACTTCTTTAAAAGTGGAGTTGCTTCAGCACCTTCGCCAATAGCAACAATTAATACCTCAATATTTTCTTGTGTATACAAAGTACCACTAGAAATTTGATCGAATCCAGTAACAGATCCAGTAGTATCAATAGTAGCAGTATATTCTGCAAATCTTCCTTTGCCTAGTCTATCTCTTACAATAACTCTTGGAGGAGAAGAATAAAATTTTCCTGCATCTTCTACAACAATAGAAGTGACTTCTCCACCAGTGACAACTGCTCTAGCCTCTGCACCTCTTCCTGAAGTAATTTCAATTGTTGGAGTGCTTAGATAGGTATCAGCAGTATCAATAATAACACTATCAACAACAGAACCGGTTAAGACTGATCTTGCTTTTCCAGCAACACCATCAATCAGAACAAATGGTTCTTTGTCGTAATTTCTTCCTCTGTTATCAATACGAATAGATTCTAATTTTCCAAATCTAATAGAATCAGCATCTTTGTAACTAAAGATACGTACACCATTTAATAAGATACCAACTTCTGATTGTGGTGTCTTGTAAACTTCAGTGGTTGCTGTTGGATTCTTTCTGAGAATTCTTAGAAGATTTTGATCTCGTACATCTTCTGTTACTGTAGATCTGTCTAAAATATTATAAGATGGAAATCCAGAACCTGTAATGTAGTAATACTGATCGTCTGCAAGAATAGCAGATACATTTGTTGGAACTCCTTCCAACGAAGACTGCACTGAGGTATTAGTTGAAGAAGAGACAGGTTGCCAGTTATTGAGAAACCATCTTGT
>Ga0209557_1000234_pt1 | contig 35189 bp, 31 predicted proteins | sample SaaInlV_120m_DNA_4_FD_184672 | JGI IMG/M metagenome (GOLD analysis project Ga0209557, IMG submission 184672) | Marine microbial communities from expanding oxygen minimum zones in the Saanich Inlet - Saanich Inlet SI074_LV_10m_DNA (SPAdes) (version 2) | ecosystem: Environmental > Aquatic > Marine... | reverse complement strand
AAGGTCACCAAGGTATTTTATGCGGGTCTGGAAGATCATCCGGGTCACGGCTTGGCCGTGAAGCAGCAATCTGATTTTGGCGGTGTAGTCTCTTTTGCCGTTTCCGGTGGCCGCGAACAGGCTTGGACGGTGATTGATAATACGCGCATGCTGTCTCTTACAGCCAATTTGGGTGACACCAAAACAACTATTGTGCATCCGGCAACTACCACACATGGCAGGCTCTCTGATGAGGAGCGCCAGGAGGCGGGAATTGGCCAGAATTTGATTCGTATAGCCGTGGGTTTGGAAGATATTGTCGATATTAAAAACGATTTGCAATTGGGTTTAGATCTTATTTAGACCTATTGCGTACAACCTGTGATTAGTCGATAAATTATTAGGGTTAGCGCTATGTTCAGATTAAATCTTCCCACTGCTGATCAGGCATTGCCCGGTCGCGAAACGGCCATGCAGATTAGCAATCGCAACTTTATTAATGGCCAGCCACTGCAGCCGCCATTTGCCGATGGACTCAGTACCCTGGTGTTTGGAATGGGTTGCTTTTGGGGCGCCGAGCGCCGCTTTTGGCAGCAGGCTGGTGTGGTCACCACAGCTGTGGGCTACGCTGGTGGGGCGACTCCCAACCCTACTTATGAAGAAGCCTGTTCTGGTTTAACCGGTCATTCAGAGGTGGTATTGGTGGTTTTTGATCCGGCACAGATAAGTTTTGAACAGCTGTTGACGGTGTTTTGGGAATCCCATGATCCCACTCAGGGTATGCGTCAGGGCAATGACCAGGGCAGTCAATATCGCTCGGTGATTTACTGTGATACGGAGGCTCAGCTCGCCCAGACAATGGCTTCAGCGGAGACTGTTCAGGGTCAATTGACGGCTTTGGGTTTCGGTGAGATTACTACTGAGATTCGCATGGCGCCGACGTTTTATTATGCTGAGGAGTACCATCAGCAGTATTTGGCGAAGAATCCTGGAGGTTACTGTGGGTTGCGTGGGACTGGGATTAGCTGCGCGATTTAGCTTTTGAGATCTCTCACTGCGTTCGAGATGACAGCGGTGTGGTTCGATAGGTCAGCGGTGTGGTTCGAGATGACAGATTGTGCTCTTTAAGACCTAGGAGTCAGCTATCTCGGCAGCGCCCTTAATCTGTCATTCCGGCAGCGCCCCTAATCTGTCATCCCGACAGGGCACCCAATTTGTCATCCCGACAGAGCGAAGCGACGAGGGATCTAGTTCGGTCGTCACAAGATCCCGCGGCTGCGCTCAGAATGACCGTTTCGTTTAACGCTTCAAAAGCGCCGATATAGCCGCCTTGGCTTCCGGCGACGCAACACGCTTAGAAAATTCTTCAGATTCAATACTAATACGCTCAGCCAAAGGTTCCATATCTCTGCGCATCAGCGCTTTGCTCTGCACTAGAGCTTGCCGAGATTTACCCGCCAGTTTGGCTGCCGTCGCCATGGCGCAGGGCATCAGATTATCACTGCTACAAATTTGATTAATCAGGTTGTATTGCAGTGCAGTCGCCGAATCAAAGCGATCGCCCAAGAGCAACATTTCAGCAGCTTTAACGTAACCACAGCGCAACGGCATTAACATTGAAGAACCGAACTCCGGTACCGCCGCCAAGTTAATAAATGGCAGCATAAATACGGTCTTGGGTGTTGAATAGACAAATTCACAGTGCAGTAAGAGGGTCGTGCCTATACCCACGGCAAAACCATCCACTGCAGCTATAACGGGCACCGGGCAAGTGGATAGGGCACGCATAAACTCCCACACTGGCGCTGTTGCACCGGGCTCACTGCTCGGTGGCCGGGCGAGAAAATCCTCCAGATCATTACCCGCTGAAAAATCCTTACCGCCGGAAAATACCACTACATTGACGTCTTCCTGAGTGGCACGATGATCGAATAGGTCAGCCAACTGAGCATACATATCGGACGTTAGGGCATTCTTCTTGTCCGGACGATTGATGCTGATGGAGAGAATGCCGTCGGCATAATGGGATTGAATAAGGTCTGGCTTATCTGACATATCGGGGCTCTTTATTGAAATTATTATTTAAGGCAAATAGTAAAGTATATCCTAGGGCCCAACTTAGGCCCTACCTAAAGGTTAGATGAACGCAGGCGCTCAGATCTTGGGTCGGCTATTGGGATCGCCGCCAGAAGATCTTTGGTGTACTGCTGTTGCGGGTTTTTCCACAGTGTCTCGGTGTTTCCTGTCTCGATAATCACACCCTTATTCATCACCGTCACGCGGTCAGAGATATAACGCACCACTGAGAGGTCGTGAGAAATAAACATCATGGTCAAATTATGCTTGTCCACGAGATTAAGGATCAGATCGAGAATCTGCGCTTGAATAGTCACGTCGAGAGCCGAGACTGGCTCATCGGCAATAATTAATTCCGGTTTAGTGGCGATGGCGCGGCCAATGGCAATGCGCTGACGCTGACCGCCGGAAAACTCATGGGGATACTTGCGCATACTGCTCCGCGCCAGACCTACATCATCCATCAATTGCTGGACTTGCTGGTCAATATTCCGAGCATTGGCGAGGCCGTGATAAAGCAGGGGCTCAGCCAGTGTTTGGTAGACAGTCATACGCGGGTTTAGGGATGCATAGGGGTCTTGAAAAATCATCTGCATCTTGCGTCGCCAAGGCACAAGTTTTGCGGCGCTGAGTGTATTGAGCTCGGTGCCATCAAAGTAGATTGACCCTGCTGTAATCGGCGCCAACTGTAAAATCGAGCGCCCCAATGTGGATTTTCCAGACCCTGACTCACCCACCAGACCGAGAATCTCGCCCCGTTGAATCTCCAGAGAGACACCATCTACAGCTTTGATATCACCAGCCGGTGTCTTGCTGTAATCACGGAAATAGGTCTTGAGGTTTTCGACCCGAAGCATTGATTGATTGGCTTGGGCGCGATTGGGCAGAAGCTTGGCACCCTCTGGAATTGCGGCTAATAATTTCTTGGTGTAATCATCTTCGGTGCGATAAAAAATACCTTCGGCATCGTTAGCTTCGCGCACTGTGCCCTCGCACATCACCACCACTTTATCGGCAATACCAGCAACCACACCTAGGTCATGGCTGATAAAGATTACCGCGACATCGCGCTTCTGCTGCAGGGTTTTAATCAATGCTAGGATTTGCGCCTGAATGGTGACATCTAGCGCCGTGGTCGGCTCGTCACAGATTAGTAGGCGCGGTTCATTGATCAGTGCCATGGCAATCATTACCCGCTGGCGCATGCCGCCTGAAAACTCATGGGGAAAGCAATCAAAGCGCTGCTCAGAGTCGGTAATACCTACTTCGTTGAGCAGCTCTATCGCCCGCAGACGCGCATCTGAGCGGCTCTGACGGCGACTTTTATCCTCGTTGTAGATCAGCGGTTCAATAAGCTGCTCACCAATACTGATAAAGGGATTTAGCGAGGTCATAGGATCTTGGAAAATCATCGCAATATCATTGCTGCGAAAACGTCGCATTTGCGCAGCATCGCAACTCAGTAGATCAATACCATCAAATAGCGCAGTGCCTGCTTCGATTTTGGCTGGCGGTTTTGGCAGCAGGTCGAGCAGGCTGTAACAGGTAACCGATTTACCGGATCCGGACTCCCCGACAATTGCCAGAGTCTCGCCTGCATCAACACTAAAGCTGACATTGTCCACGGCTTTCACCACACCATTTCTGCTGTGGAAATAAATGCTAAGTCCCTCTACCTCAAGTAATGCCATATCCATTAATCCTTTGAGGTTCTGGGGTCGAGGGCATCGCGCAGGCCATCGCCGAGAAAGTTAAGTGCAAACAGCGTTAGGGACAGTGTCACGCCAGGAAATATCAGCAGCCAGGGATATTCTTCCATGGTCTCGACACCGTAGTTAATCAACAGACCCCAAGAGCTCTGTGGTGGTTGAATACCGAGCCCAAGAAAGCTCAGAAAGGCTTCTAACAACATCACGCTGGGAATGGTTAGGGTGGTGTAAACAATCACTGGGCCCAGGGTGTTGGGAATAATATGGCGGCGAATAATGGTCCATTGCGAGAGTCCCAAAGAATGGGCCGCCTCAACAAACTCCTGTTTGCGCAATGACATCACCTGACTGCGGACAATGCGCGCCATAGTCAGCCATTCGACGGCACCAATGGCCAAGAACAGCAACAGAATATTGCGCCCAAATACGACCATTAACAGGACAATAAAAATCATAAAGGGCAGGGCGTACATGATGTCGACTATGCGCATCATCACTGCATCCACACGACCGCCAACAAAACCCGCAATAGCGCCCCAGAGCACGCCGATGATCAGGGCCACTGCGGTGGCAATAAAGCCAACGGTGAGGGAAACGCGGCCACCGTACATAATCCGTGTAAGCATATCCCGGCCAAAGATATCCGTACCCAGCCAGTGTTGCAGCGACGGAGCCGTGGCGCCGAGCATCAGGTTCTGTTCTTCATAACCATAGGGCGCAATCCAGGGTGTCAGTATTGAGACAATGCAGAGAAGGGCCAATACACTGAGGCCAAATAGAGCGAGATAATTTTTACTCAGTTTGATCCAGGCATCTTTCCAGAGGGAGGTACCTTTTTCTTGCTGGGCTCTTTGTTCTTGCTGCGCCTGTTGTTCCTGATGCTGAGGGCTAATCTGCTCCATTAGTTATTCTCCCGAGCTTGCTGACGCAGTTTTGGGTCGAGCCAAATGGCGAGCATATCTGAGAGCAGGTTAAACAGAATAATCAGCGTGGCGAAGAAGATGGTCATGCCCAATATCATGGTGTAGTCGCGATTAAACGCAGCTTGCACATAGAAACGCCCGAGTCCGGGAATCTGGAAAATGGTTTCCACCACAAAGGAGCCGCCTAATAGGCCGGCAAAGGCTGGCCCTAAAAAGGCTACTACCGGTATTAGACCGCCGCGCATAGCGTGCTTAAAGATAATCACAGGTTCCGACAGGCCCTTGGCTCTGGCTGTGCGAATATAGTCCTGAGATAGCACCTCGAGCATGCCGCCTCGAGAGAGTCGCGCTATATAGGCAGCGTAACCGGTGCCCAGTGTGATCGCCGGCATAATTTTGTCCCCGGGCATATCACCCCAGCCGGAGACCGGCAGCCATTCCAGGTAAATACCAAATACCAACACCAATAGCGGCCCCAATAGGAACGAGGGCATACAGATACCCAACATGGCCGCTGACATGGGCACATAGTCCTGTAAGGTGTTGGGGCGCATGGCGGCGGCGACGCCAGCACTGACGCCAATTATCAGCGCCACCAACATGGCATAGAGCGCGAGTTCCGCGGTGGCGGGTATGCCCGCCGCAATCAGTTCGTTGACTGTGCGTCCGGAGTATTTAAATGAGGGGCCGAAATCACCCTGCACTACATCACCCAGGTAGCTAATATATTGCTGCCACAATGGTTGGTCGAGATTATATTGGGCTTCCAGCGCTTTAATCACCTCTGGCGGCACAGCTTTATCCGCTGAAAAGGGCCCGCCAGGTGCAGAGTGCACCAGCAAAAAGGTGGCGCTGATGACGATTAGCAAAACAGGAATGGCCTGGAGCAGACGGTTGAGGGCAAATCGCCACATTAGTTTTTTGCTCCTGCATCTGCTGGGCCGGCTTCGAGATACATTTCTTTAAATGACGGCTGATTGAGAATATTGTCATTAAAGTTCTTTACTGAAGCATTGACCAAATTATTCGATGTGTAGATATAGATTGGGATCACCGGCATAGCGTCGAGCAACATAGTTTCAGCGCGCTCAAATATCGCCAGTCGCTCAGCGTGGGTCTTAGCTTCCGGTGCCGCTTTGAGGATCAGCTGGTCATATTCTGGGTTACACCAGCTGGTGCGGTTATTGCCGCCATTGCAGAGAAACATATCGAGGAAGTTATTGGGGTCCACATAATCACCGATCCAGCCGGCGCGACCGATTTCATAGTCAAGGCTAGTGACGCTATTCAGATAGACCTTCCACTCTTGGTTGAGCAGTTTGACGTCAATATTGAGGTGCTTCTTCCACATCTGCTGAATCGCAACGGCAATCTTGCGGTGACCTTCGCTGGTGTTATAGAGAATTTCTGTGGCGGGAAAACCTTCGCCATTGGGATAGCCGGCATCGGCCAGCAGTTGTCTGGCGGCCTCTGGGTCAAAGGCTAAATCGCTCTTTGGGTAATAGCCCATAGTGCCTGGAGGCGTGATGGTGTAGGCGGGGATCTGTCCGCCTTTAAGTATTCGTTGGCTAATCTTGTCGCGGTCAATAGTCATGCCCAGAGCCCGTCGCACACGCTTATCTTGCAGCTGGGGTATGCGTGTATTAATGCGATAGAAGTAGACCCCAAGATAGGGCGCTATATGCAGGGATGGATCCTTACGTTCTCTGTAAGTGGCGATTTTGTCAGCGGGCACTGTCCCGCTGTAGTGCAGCTGCCCTGCGCGGAACATACGTTCCACGGTGACGGCGTTTTCGATGGGGTAGAAGATAATTTTATTCAGCTTGATGCTCTCGGCATCCCAATAGTGGGGATTGCGCTCCACCACCACTCGGCGATTAATCTTCCATTCAGACAGCTGAAAGGCACCATTGCCCACTAGGTTGCCCTCATAGGTCCAGCGAGTGCCCCGTTGGTCGGCGTCACCAAATTTTTCGATGGTGGCGCGATGCACTGGATAGAGGCTGTAGTGATCGAGCAGTTGCAGGAAGTAGGGGGTTGGGTTGTTGAGGGTAACTTGTAGGGTATGGTCATCTAGGGCTTTGACGCCGACCTGTTCGAAGTCGCTGATTTGCCCTTCGTAATATTCTTTAGCATTGGCTATGGGGAAGTACATATAGGCGTATAAGTTGCCCAGTGCTGGTTGCAGTGCGCGCCACCATGACCAGACATAATCATGGGCGTTGTGTGGATCGCCGTTAGACCAGCGGGCGTCTTTGCGCAGGTAAAACGTATAGACTCGACCGTCGTCACTGATATCCCATGAGGTGGCAACACCAGGTCGCGGTTCCAGGGTTTTGCTGTCTTTGAGCACTAGGCCTTCCATCAGCGCGACGATAATTTTATGCTCGGGGACGCCGGTGGCTATATGGGGGTCGAGGCTCTGTGGTTCTGTGCCGTTGCCCCAGTGCAGGGTACCACTGCGATTGCCGCTGCTGACATTGTTTTCGCCACCGCCGCAGCTGGTGAGTAATGTTAGCAGGGCGAGTAGTAAGAGTGGAGTCAGTGGTTTGATTGGATTGGGTCTAAAAGATGGGTTATTTCCACAGTTGGGTTGGGTGGGTGTCGTTGCTGAGGAATGACTCATTGTTGGAAATCCGTTTTTAGGGTTTTGTCACTGGGATCTGCCTGTAGTTTACCGAACCGATAAGATTTAACCACAATAAAAGTGATCTATTGGTGGGCTATTTTGATTCTGGGTGGACCCATTTTTATCTGCCAATAAGGCATTTTTTGCTTGATGAGCTGTTGCACTTGGAGGCCAAACCCTTGATAATCCCGCGCTTCAATGGTGGCCCTCACTGGTCCCCTCGCAACAGCCAGCCGCGAACCCCGCCAGGCCCGGAAGGGAGCAACGGTAGTGGTTACGCTGTGTGCCGAGGTGTGGCTGGTGAGGGTCACCGCCATACTTTTAGTTATCTCCAGTTATCTCCAGTTATCTCTTGTTCTTTCTATTTCTCTATCTCTTCTTGAAACATACTTTGGTTCAGCTTTTTTGAGCCTGGGGGATTCGAGCTATTCCCGTATCTTGATATCTCGACAGAGCGCAGATCAGGAGAGATCTCCTTGCCGGCTTCTGAGATCTCTCACATTCGTTCGAGATGACAGGTTGGAGTGTTTGAGATGATAGGTCGGGATGACAGGTTGGAGTGTTCGAGATGACAGGATAGTGCTTTAGAAATGACAGGGTAAGATTCTCGAGATGGCGTCGCGCAGGTGCCTCCAAATATGTCATCCCGACAGAGCGAAGCGATGAGGGATCTCCTTTCCGGTTTCTGAGATCTCTCACATTCGTTCGAGATGACAGGTTGGGATGTTCGAGATGACAGATTGGAGTGTTCAAGATGAAAGGTTAGGGTTCTCGGTAACACAAGATGGATTATCGGTTTTCATATTCTAGGGCCATTCTTAACTAAGAACGGCCCTAGCACCGAATCAGAAAAGCCCCACAACCTCGCCATTTTCATTGATATCAATATGATTCGCCGCCGGCACTCTGGGTAGCCCCGGCATAGTCATAATGTCTCCGCAAACCACTACTATAAATCCAGCACCAGCAGATAACCTCACCTCACGAATGGCCACAACATGATTAGATGGCGCTCCCTTTAGTGTCGGGTCAGTTGAAAAACTGTACTGCGTTTTGGCGATACAGACGGGGAAGTGACCATAGCCACTGTCCTGCAGCTTTTGAATCTGATCGCGAATTTTCTGATCGGCAATAATATCATCTGCTCTATAGAGCCTAGTGGCGACCGTTTTAACCTTATCCCAAATTGGCATGTCATCTGGGTATAAGGGGGCAAAGTTAGCGTGCCCAGAGTCCACAAGCGCAACTACTTCCTCGGCCAATTCCTCTGTGCCAGCACCACCATCCGCCCAATGAGTGCAGTCTATGGCTTTAACGCCATTAGCCAGGGCGATCTTCTTGATCAGGGCAATCTCTGCATCGGTATCTGAGGTGAAGCGATTGATACCCACAACCACTGGCACGCCAAAGGCTTTTACATTTTCAATATGACGAACCAGATTGCAGCAACCCTCTTCCAGGGCGCTCAGATCTTCTTTATCTAAATCGTCTTTGCTGACACCGCCGTGCATTTTCAAAGCGCGGGTGGTGGCGACAATAACAGCGGCGTCCGGATGCAAGCCTGCAGCACGGCATTTAATATCAAAGAATTTTTCAGCCCCTAGGTCGGCACCAAAGCCTGCTTCGGTGACGACATAGTCGGCCATCTTAAGGCCCGCTTTGGTGGCGATAACCGAGTTGCAACCATGGGCTATATTGGCAAACGGACCGCCGTGGATTATCGCGGGATTGTTCTCTAGAGTCTGCACCAAATTCGGTGCAAGGGCATCCTTGAGCAGCACGCTCATGGCGCCAGTTCCCAAAATCTCACTGGCATGAATGGGTCGGTGGTCGCGGGTATAGGCAACCACAATTTTATTCAGTCGCTCTTTGAGGTCGTCTAAGTCCGTGGCCAGGCAGAAGATCGCCATGACCTCTGATGCCACGGTAATGTCGTAGCCATCCTCGCGCGGGAAACCATTTCCTGGGCCGCCCAAACCACAGTTAATGCTGCGCAGGGCGCGGTCATTCATATCGGCAACGCGCTTCCAAACGATCCGTCGGGCATCAATTTCGAGACTATTACCCCAGTGAATATGGTTGTCTATTAGTGCCGACAGCAAGTTGTGTGCTGCGCCAATGGCGTGAAAGTCGCCGGTAAAGTGCAGGTTGATATCCTCCATGGGAACCACCTGTGCATAGCCACCACCGGCGGCTCCGCCTTTCATCCCGAAGCAGGGGCCAAGGCTGGGTTCACGCAGGCACACCAGTGCATTTTTACCTATGCGGTTGAGTCCGTCGGTGAGGCCAACGGAGGTTGTTGTCTTACCTTCGCCTGCAGGGGTAGGGGTAATCGCGGTAACCAAAATCAACTTGCCGTCGGGTTTATCTTTTAACGAGGCAATATGATCCGGACATATTTTGGCTTTGGTTCTGCCGTAGGGAATTAATGCTGCATCGGGAATGTGGAGCTTTGCGGCAATTTCAGCGATTGGTTGGCTGGTGGCACTGCGTGCTATTTCGATATCACTCATGGGGATCTAACTCCGATAATTATGTCAGTAACTCTGCCTGCTAATACCGCCTGCTTATACCGCCTGGTAAAACCACTTCTCACAAGCTTAGTTAACGCTGCGCACATCTTCCACAAACCAATTCCTTACTGGCTTTCTGAGACCGGCTCTAGCTGTTCTAAAAACGACTCTACGGTAAGTGATATAGGCTGTTGCGGTCATGGCGTTGGAAGGTATATGGCTGTCGTATTTGCGCGTTGGCAGGCTAGTTTTGGCGGTTACACTGACCTAAAAATAATGAAAACAGGCTTGAAGAGACGGGTATGAAAACGAGTGCAAAAGTAGTGGTAGTTGGCGGTGGCGTGGTTGGGGTCAGCACCCTTTATCACCTGGCTAAAAAAGGCTGGACCGATGTGGTGTTGGTGGAGCGCAAGGAACTGACATCCGGTTCCACCTGGCACGCTGCGGGTCTATTGCCACTCTTTAATATGAGTTACTCGGTGGGGAAGTTGCACCAGTACTCAGTGAATTTTTATCATGAGCTGGAAAAAGAGACTGGGCAAGATGTGGGCTTTTCCGTGGTCTCAAATATTCGCTTAGCCTCTAATCAAGACCGTATGGATGAATATCGGTACTATTCCGGCGTGGCCCAGACCGTTGGCGTGGAGGTTAATTTTTTAACCCCAGAACAGGTTAAAGAAGCCTGGCCATTGGCTAACCTAGATGGCGTGATTGGTGCGATCCAGCATCCAGATGATGGCTATATTCAAGCCGCAGACTTAACTATGGCTCTGGCCAAAGGTGCGCGCTCTCGGGGTGCAACCATCTATCGCAATACTGCAGTGCTCGATCTGGAGCAGCAGTCCGATGAGAGTTGGATTGTTAAAACCGATAAGGGTGATATCCACTGTGAGCATGTTGTCTGCTGCACCGGCAACTTTGCCCGCAAGACTGGCGAGATGGTGGGGCTGGATATTCCGGTTATTCCTGTAGAGCACCAGTATATAGTTACCGACCCACATCCTGATATTTTAGCGCGCAAAGCCCAGGGACTTCCTGAGCAGGCTGTGCTGCGTGATTCTGACGCTGGCTATTATCTGCGTGAGGAGGCCGGTGGATTTATTCTCGGTCCCTATGAAGAAACTGCACCCTGCTGCTATGTGGACGGTCCCAGTGAGCATTCCGAATATGAACTTTTTAATGGCGATTTAGATCGTTTGATGCCCCATATTGAAGCCTGTATGACACGGGTTCCCGGTTTTGCCGATGTGGGAATCAAAACGGTCTATAACGGCGCTATTGCCTATACCCCGGATGGTAATCCCATCGTTGGTCCGGCCTGGGGTTTAAACAATTTGTGGCTCAATGAAGGCCATAGCTTTGGTATCACCGCTGCTGGCGGTGCCGGTTGGCAGTTGGCGGAATGGATTGTAGACGGTGAGCCAACGGTGGATATGATGGGTGTTGATCCACGTCGTTTCGGACCCTACGCCAGTCGTGGCTATCTGCGCAGCAAAAACGAAGAAGCCTATGATCATGTGTTTAAAAACCACTACCCAGATGAAGAACGCGGTGCTGCGCGGCCGTTAAAAACTACCCCTTGCTACGATCGTATGAAAGCCCTGGGCGCAGTGTTTGGCTCTGTCTATGGCTGGGAGCGACCCAACTGGTTTGCGCCTCCCGGTTATTCTTTGTCCGATGAAGACTTGGACAAGTCAGATACCCTGTGGAATAAAAACCATTCAGCGGCGTTGGCCGACGGCCGCATCGTTGAAAAGAACTCCTTCCGTCGCTCCAACTACTTTGATTTTGTCGGTCAGGAATGCCGCCATGTAAATGAACATGTAGGCGTGCTGGATATGTCGGCATTCTCCAAATGTACGGTCACCGGGCGCGGCTCAGAAGCTTGGCTGAACAGCATTGTCGCGAACACGATTCCCAAGGCCATAGGGCGCATTGGTCTCTGCCATATGCTATCTAAAAACGGCGGTGTGCGAGCCGAATTCACCGTCTACAAACGCGCAAAAAACAGCTATTACCTGGTTTTTGCCGGCGCTCAAGAGCGTCACGACTGGGATTATCTGACTAAGCTGGCACCGCGAGATGGCTCGGTTAATTTACAGAAAATTACCACCCAGATGGGTGTTTTGGTGGTCGCTGGGCCCAAGTCTCGGCAGTTGCTGCAAAAGCTTACTGACACGGATATGTCTAACGATAACTTTAAATGGCTTACCGGCAAGTCGATTAATGTTGGCTATGCCCAGGCCGAGGCGCTGCGCGTTAATTTTGTCGGCGAGTTGGGTTGGGAGCTGCACCATCCAATCGAGATGCAAAACTATATCTTTGATGAACTGATGAAGGCCGGTGCCGAATTTAATATCAAGCCTTTTGGTATTCGCGCCATGGACAGTATGCGGATCGAAAAATCCTACCGTTTGATACCTCGGGAAATGTCGATTGAATACTCCGCCTTGGAGTCGGGTTTAGAGCGTTTTGTAAAGCTGGATAAGGACTGTGACTTTGTCGGCAAACAAGCGCTGACTGACTGGCAAGAGCGTGGCTTTGATAATTGTTTTGCGACCTTGGAAGTTCATGGCGTCACTGACGCCGATGCCCGAGGTTCTGAGGGCCTTTATAAAGACGGAGTATTAGTTGGTCGAGCTACCTCTGGAGGTTTTGGTTTCAGGACCAATAAGTCTCTGGCGCTGGGTCTCGTTAAGACTGCTTATGGCGCTGTAGGGACAGCGTTAGAAATTGAAATACTGGGGCAGCGCTATCCGGTAACAGTGATCGAAGAGTCGCCCTTTGATGGCGAAAATAGCTGTTTGCGAAGTTAGTTTTTAGTAGCGTCGCAAACTGGTATTTCGGCGTCGTAAAAGCAGATGCGGCTGCGCCGAAACAGGAACAGACTGCGAGCGCTAGAGATACTAAAAATATTCTAAAAAGATCCTAAAAAAAAGACAGAGCAACAGTCTTCAACGGAAAAATAATTATGACTGAAACAACGGGTCGAAGAAGAGCGGGTAGAGAGGGCGGTGGTCGCGACGGGCGTCGCACAGCACGGGCCAATACAGTGGTCAAAACTGTGCCGTTTATCGAGCGTAAAATTCCCTTTTTGGAATATCTTAGCGATGAGGATCTGCAGCTGATCGAAGACAATGCCGATATCTTGTTGGAAGAGATCGGTATTGATTTTCTCGACGATCCAGAAGCCTTGACCATGTGGAAAGAAGCCGGTGCCGATGTGCAGGGTACTCGGGTTCATTTCCCCAAAGGTCTTTGTCGCTCGATTATTCAGGCAACAGCTCCGCGGGAGTTTGTTCAGCACGCGCGCAATCCAGAGCGCAATGTGATTATTGGTGGCAAGCGTACGGTGTTGGTTCCAGCCTATGGCTCCCCCTTTGTTCACGACATAGATAAAGGTCGTCGCTACGCCACGATTGATGACTTTCAGAATTTCGTAAAGCTCGCCTATATGGCCCCGGGAATCCACCACTCCGGTGGCACTATTTGTGAGCCTGTGGATCTGCCGGTGAATAAACGCCATTTTGATATGGTTTACAGTCACTTTAAATACAGTGACAAACCACTGATGGGATCGGTGACCCATTTTGAGCGCGCTCAAGATACCGTCGATATGGCGAAGCTGGTCTTTGGCGATGAATTTGTCGACCAAAACTGTGTGCTCACAAGCCTGATCAATGTCAATTCACCCATGACCTATGACGCTACCATGCTCGGTTCGCTAAAGGTCTATGCGCGCAATAATCAAGCAACAGTGGTGTCACCCTTTATTCTTGCCGGTGCTATGTCGCCGGTTACCGCCGCTGGTACCGTGACACAGATACTGGCCGAAGCTTTGGCCGGTATAGCCTTTACTCAGCTCTGTCGCCCCGGCGCACCGGTTATCTTTGGTACCTTCGCCGCGGCAGTCTCTATGGCCACCGGTGCACCCACCTTTGGCACTCCAGAGCCAAGCCAGGTTATCTACGCCGCGGCTGCCCTGGCCCGTCGATTGGGTGTGCCTTTTAGAAGTGGTGGCGGACTTACAGGCTCCAAACTGCCCGATGCTCAGGCCGCCTATGAAGCAGCCAATACTTTGCAGACCGCAGCCTTGGCTGGGGTGCACTTTATGTTGCATACCGCTGGTTGGCTGGAAGGGGGGCTGGCCATGGGTTATGAGAAATTTATTATGGATTGCGATCAGGCCAGCATGATCTCTGTGCTGCTATCGGGTATGGATATGTCGGAGAACGGTCAGGCTCTAGATGCGGTTCGTGAGGTAGGCCCAGGCAAGCATTACTTGGGTTCAGCGCACACCCTTAAGAACTTTGAAACAGCATTCTATAGATCCACTGTGGCGGACAATAATAGCTATGAGCAGTGGCAGGTCGATGGCTCTCTGGATACGGCCCAGCGTGCCAATGTGTTGTGGAAAACAATGCTCAATGACTATCAGGCACCGGCATTTGATCCGGCGATTGATGAAGCATTGATTGATTTTATGGCGCGTCGAAAAGGCTCTTTTGCCGACCGTGATTACTAAGCGTTACTAATATAAAAGCACGATTTTTGAGGAATAAACAGGATGTCTGAAGAAGACGATATTGTACTGGCTGAATTATCCGATGCAGATCTGGTTTTGCAAATGCATGACGATCTCTACGATGGGTTAAAAGAAGAGATTGAAGAGGGCACACAGATTCTCCTGGATCGAGGCTGGACGCCAGAGCGCGTGTTGGGTGAAGCGCTAGTCGACGGTATGACCGTGGTCGGGATTGATTTTCGCGATGGTATTTTATTTGTTCCCGAGGTGTTGCTCGCGGCTAATTCCATGAAGGGTGGCATGGCGATTCTCAAGCCGCTATTGGCCGAGACCGGCGCTAAGCCAGTGGGCACTATGGTGATTGGCACAGTGAAAGGTGATATCCACGATATAGGCAAAAACCTGGTCGCCATGATGATGGAAGGTGCCGGTTTCGAAGTTCACGATATGGGTATTAATAACAGCGTAGAGGAATATATAGCCGCTCTAGAGCGCCATAAGCCCGACATCTTGGGTATGTCCGCTCTGCTCACTACGACCATGCCCTATATGAAAGTGGTGATCGACGCGCTTAAAGACCAGGGCCTGCGTGACAAATATATAGTCATGGTTGGCGGTGCACCGCTGAATGAAGAATTTGGCACCGCGGTTGGCGCTGATGCCTATTGCCGCGATGCCGCGGATGCAGCGACCACAGCGATTCGTTTGGTGCAGGAACGTAGAGCCCTAGAGGCTGCTTAGTGAACGGCCTCGAGCCAATGGACAGCCTCGAGCCAATAAACAGCCTTGAGCCAATAAAAAGCCCCGAGGGTTCAAGATTACTGGTAATTGCCTGCGGAGCCCTGGCCCGTGAGATCGTCTGGCTGCAAAAGCTCAATGGCTGGAGCCAGATGGATCTGCAGTGTCTGGATGCCGAGTTACACAATAGACCAAAATTAATTCCGCAAAAGCTGCGGGAAAAAATCGAGCAATATCGCAGTCAATATCAGCATATTTTTGTTGCCTATGGAGACTGTGGTACCGGTGGTGAGATTGACCGAGTGATAGCCGAGGCCGGCGAATCTATAGAGCGTCTGCCCGGCGCTCACTGTTATTCCTTCTATGCCGGTGAACAGGATTTTACGCAGATGGCAGAGCGGGAATTGGGTACTTTTTACCTGACCGATTTTTTGGTTGAGCACTTTGACCGACTGGTGATTAAGGGGTTAAAGCTGGATCTGTATCCTGAGTTGCGGGATCAGTACTTTGCCAACTACAGATTGGTGACCTATCTGTCTCAGCGCCAAGATGCAGATTTGGTTGTTAGAGCAGAGCGAGCGGCGGAATTTTTAGGCTTAGAATTTAGCCATAAGCACAGTGGTTATGGCGATTTGGAAAAGAGTCTTAAAGAGCAAATTTTGCAGATTATCTAAAGCGAATAGAGAGCGACTTGATGCAAAAAATTGAAGTGTTTTGGCGTGATATCCCAGCTCAAATTCTGGTCAAAAGTGGCCGAGTTCGGGGCAAGGCGCTGCTGAGCCACCGTTTTCAGGTCGCTATAGATCGCGCTGCCATGCGCGCTGGCAAAGGAGGCAGCGACGAGTATTTGGAAGACTGGCGCCGTGTTACCAGTTCAATTGAAGGCGAGGGCAGTCCTCAGGAGCTCGCTGAGCAATTTGCCAGTGCCATAGAGAGTGATTATTCCAATGCTGATATTGCCGCCCTAGTGGCCAGCAAAGGCCTTAGGGTAGTGAGCGCTTGAAAAGGGTTCGCTACTGGTCGGCTCGCAACGCCCGCTGGTTACGCAGCGCCTATCAGGCTCTAGAAAGGCTTTTGGTGGCTCTGCATCCGATCTTTAAGCGTCTCGGCTATCAGCGCCTAGACCGCGCTTTTGCCGCTATTGAAAAAATGGTCAAAGGCTTTCTGTTCGACTCTCAATCCTGTGGTCAGTGTACTCTCGGTGAAACCGGTATGGCCTGTCCGATGAACTGCCCTAAAACCCTCCGCAATGGCCCCTGTGGCGGCGTGCGCAGCAATGGTCACTGCGAGGTCGATGCAACTATGGTCTGCGTCTGGGTGACCTCCTGGGAGGGCAGCAAGCGGGTGGGTGATCTGGAGTCGACGATTCAGGTGATTCAGGCGCCCGTGGATGTACGATTAAAAGGCACCAGTGCGTGGCTTCGCGCTGTGCGCAAAAAATTAGGCGTGACATCCTGATGTTTGACGACGAACCTCTAGCAGGAGAGAACCTGCCAATACTGCCGGGCCATGATTCTCCCGGTCGTTTTGAGCGGATATTGCGCGCCGGTCATTTTGCCGTAACCGCGGAAATAGCGCCGCCAGATTCAGCTGATCCTCAGGAAGTATTCGACCGCGCGGCGCAGTTTGATGGCTATGTGGATGCCATTAATGCTACCGACGGCTCCGGTGCCAATTGTCATATGTCCAGTGTCGGCATGTGCGCGCTGCTGACCCGCCGTGGCTACTCAATGATTATGCAGATCTCTTGCCGTGATAAAAACCGCATTGCCATGCAGGGTGATGTGCTTGGCGCCTCAGCCATGGGCGTGTCGAATATTCTCTGCTTAACCGGCGATGGCGTGCAGTCTGGCGACCATCCAGAAGCCAAGCCAGTATTCGATATGGACTGCATGACCAGCCTGCAAATGCTTCGTGGCATGCGCGATGATGGCGAGTTTCTCAGTGGTCGTAAGATCACTTCGCCACCGCGAGTATTTTTGGGCGCAGCGGCCAATCCCTTTGCCCCACCATTTGATTATCGACCTCTGCGTCTGGCGAAAAAGGTCGCTGCTGGTGCGCAGTTTGTGCAGACCCAGTACTGCTTTGATATCGACATGCTTAAAACCTATATGGCCAAGGTTCGGGATCTCGGATTGGATAAAAAGGTTTTTATTTTGCCCGGTGTGGGTCCTTTGGCCTCGGCCAAATCTGCTGAGTGGATTCGCAACAATGTCGCCGGTGTGCATATTCCCGATGGGATTATTAAACGCCTTGCAGGTGCCGAGGATCAAAAGCATGAAGGGGTCAATATCTGTATCGATATGATCAATGAAGTTCGCGATATTGAAGGGGTCAGCGGGGTGCATATTATGGCCTATCGTCAGGAACATCGAATCGCTGAAATCGTAGAAAAAACTAAGCTGTTGGGAGATCGAATCCCCTGGCATCCGAGCCGTTAATTTTTGGAGAAAAGCATGACCATTACGACTATTAGCTCCGCCACAAAAGAAGTCAAAATCGGCTTTGATCAGCCCTTCGTGATTATTGGTGAGCGCATAAATCCCACAGGCCGCAAAATACTGGCTGAGGAAATGAAAGTGGGGGACTACAGTCGTGTAGAAGCGGATGCCCTAGCCCAGGTGGCTGCAGGGGCTCAGATGCTCGATGTGAACGCGGGTATTCCACTGGCCGATGAACCACGTATTTTGGCCGAGGCAATTCAACTGGTGCAGTCGATTAGCGATGTGCCCCTGAGTATTGATTCTTCGATTATTGAAGCATTGGAAGCCGGTCTTGCGGTCTATCAGGGTAAAGCCCTGGTCAATTCCGTCACTGGTGAAGATGAGGTGCTTGAGAGAGTGCTGCCCTTAGTGGCCAGATATGGCGCTGCTGTGGTGGCTATTTCAAACGATGAAACCGGTATTTCAGAAGATCCCAATGAGCGCTTTAAAGTGGCGAAAAAAATTATCGAGCGCGCCGCTGATTATGGCATTCATCACAGCGATGTAATCGTCGATCCTCTGGTGATGCCCATCGGAGCGATTAATACCGCCGGTCTGCAAGTGATGCATATAGTTCGCCGTCTCCGTGAAGAGTTAAAAGTTAACACGACCTGCGGTGCTTCCAATGTCAGCTTTGGTCTACCCAACCGCAATGGCATTAACAGTGCCTTTTTAACCATGGCCATGGGGGCCGGTATGACGTCTGCTATTACCAGTCCGCTGCACGCAGAAGTAATGGCAGCCGTGCGCGGAGGCGATGTGATGATGGGCAATGACCCCAACTGTGCCAACTGGATTAAAGCCTATCGCGAACCGGTCCCCGAGGGGGAAGGCCGAGTTCGTGGTGGCCGTAGAAAAAGAGGCTAAATAGGCGTTGGATAGCATGGGTACTCCGCATAGCAGTGACAAGATGGTCAAAATCGTCTTCACACCCTCTGGTCGCCGTGGCAGTTTTCCGGTCAATACACCTCTATTACACGCTGCGCGTGTGCTGGGTGTGGATATTGATTCCGTCTGCGGCGGTCGTGGACTCTGCGGTCGCTGTCAGATTATCTGTGCTGAAGGCTCTTTTCCCAAACACCAGATCGCCTCCGATAGCAGCCATCTGTCCGCTATTTGCGCCACCGAAATCAAATATGGCGAGCGCAAAACACCACTGGCCAATGGCCGTCGTTTAAGTTGCCATACACTACTACTCGATGATGTGGTGATAGATGTGCCCGCCGAGAGCCAGGTGCATCGTCAGATAGTGCGCAAAGATGCCGAGTACCGAGATATCAGTCTGGATCCAGCTACCCGGCTCTACTATGTGCAGGTTGCCGAAGCCGATATGCACGTGCCCAAAGGAGACCTGCAGCGCTTGACCGATGCGCTTGCAGAAGAGTGGGGTCTGGATAACCTAAGCTGTGACAGCGGCCTATTAAAAATCCTGCAGCCAGTTTTGGCTGAGGGCAAGCGCAGCATCACTGTTGCTGTGCATAAGCAGGAAAAAATCGTCGCCCTGTGGCCCGGTTTAAACGACAGGGCCTATGGTGTCGCAGTGGATGTGGGTTCAACTACTATTGCCGCCCACCTCTGTGATCTCTCTACCGGTTCGGTACTGGCCAGCGCCAGCCTAATGAACCCACAGATTCGCTTTGGTGAAGATTTAATGAGCCGCGTCTCCTACGTGATGATGCACCCGGAGGGAGCAGAGGAAATGACGCTGGTTATCCGTGAGGCGCTGAATAGCCTATTTGCGGAAGTCGCTGTGGAAATAGAGGCCAGCGTCGAGGATATCTTAGAAATTTCCCTGGTGGCTAATCCTATCATGCACCATATTTTACTCGGCATTAGCCCAGTGGAATTGGGCGGTGCCCCCTTTGCACTGACGACTGATGCAGCGGTCGAAATACCCGCCACCGAATTAGATCTAAAGATTAATCCCGGCGGACGGATTTATATATTGCCCTGTATTGCCGGTCATGTGGGTGCAGATACCGCCGGTATGATTCTTTCGGAAGAACCACAGGAACAGGATCAGATGACCCTGTTGGTGGATGTGGGCACCAATGCTGAAATTGTGCTGGGTAATCGCCAGCGGTTACTGGCCTGCTCCAGTCCCACGGGCCCAGCCTTTGAGGGCGCCCAAATTAGCTGTGGTCAACGGGCTGCCACCGGCGCCATTGAACGGGTGCGAATAAACCCTGAAACCCTAGAACCGCGCTTTAAAGTGATTGGATCTGAGCTCTGGTCTGATGAAGCGGGTTTCAGCGAGGCCATAGAGAGCCATGGTGTCACCGGAATCTGTGGCTCAGGCATTATTGAAGTGGTTGCCGAGATGTATTTGGCCAGCATAGTAACGCTGGATGGAATAGTCGATGGCGATCTTGCCAGTCGCAGTGCCAGAATTATTCAAAATGACCGCACCTGGAGTTATGTTCTGCATACCCCCGCCAATGACGAGGCGCAGATTGTAGTGACACAAAATGATATTCGCCAAATTCAGCTGGCCAAGGCCGCGCTCTATGCCGGTGTGAAATTACTACTGGATCATATGGGCACTGACAGGGTAGAGCGCATTCGTTTAGCTGGGGCCTTTGGCAGTCATATTAATGTGCAACACGCCATGGTGCTGGGGTTGATTCCCGACTGCGTGTTGGGCGAGGTTTCGTCGGCGGGCAATGCCGCCGGCACTGGCGCGCGTATTGCACTGTTGAATAGTCAGTCTCGAAATGTGATTGAAAGCTTGGTTAAAAATATTGAAAAAATTGAAACCGCTCTGGAGCCAAAATTTCAGGATTATTTTGTCGATGCCATGGCCTTTCCCAACAAGACTGATCCTTTTGATCATTTATTTTCCGTGGTGAATCGGCCGCCAATAAAACAGCTTGTTGAGAGTAGTGGTGGCAGAAAGCGTCGCCGGCGCTAGGTTTTTGATTGGATGTTTCATCGACTGTGTTGGGATTATTGTTTTTTTGTGAGCGGGCAATAGTCATTGACTAAAAGTGTTTCTTAAAAAATAGTTTGTTGATCTATACTTAGAAAAAGCCACCAATAGAAGTGGTTTTTATAAGAAGGCGTTTAAAAATGTCCGACGATAATATTGCTCCATACTCTCTGCACCCTTTGCTGCCTCAAGAGGCTCAAGATCAGGCTGAAATCGAACCTGTAGTCACCCTGCATATAGGGTTTCTGTTGATGCCTGAGTACACTCTAAGTACCTTCTCTAACGCCATAGGTATCCTGCGTATGGCAAACCGTCTCAGTGGCCGCGAACTGTATCGTTGGTCGATCTACAGTCTAGACGGAGAGCCTGTGACGTCAAGCTGTGGGCTGGAGATACAAATTTACGGTGCGCTTAAAAGTGCCACTGACGTGAAAATATTACTGGTCTGTGGCGGCTACCATATCAGGCAGTATTGCACCAAGTTGCTCACTGATGCACTGCGCGGTTTTGCCAAGAAAAAGATTCCTCTGGGCGGGTTGTGTACCGGAAGTTATGCCCTAGCCACCGCCGGGTTATTAGATGGCTATCGCTGCACTATTCACTGGGAAAATCTTGCCAGTATGCGTGAGGAATTTCCCAAGCTACAGCTTTCCTCCAAACTGTTTGCTATAGACCGCGATCGCTATACCTGTTCAGGGGGTATCAGTTCCATTGACCTGATGCTGAGTTTGATTGCCAGTATCCACGGGCATCAGCTTGTGCAGCAGATATCTGAGCAGTTTAGCTGTGACCGCGTGCGTACAGAAAAAGACGCTCAGCGCGCACCGCTACAATATTTGATTGGTGCCAGTCAGCCGCGTTTAGTGGACGCGGTAACCCTGATGGAAAGCAATACTGAAGAACCTTTAACACTGGATGAAGTGGCCAATTATGTAGGCATTTCAAGGCGCCAGTTAGAGCGTTTATTTAATCGCTATTTGCACTGTGCCCCGTCTAGATATTATCTCGAATTACGCCTCTCCAGAGCGCGCTTATTACTACTGCAAACCTCGATTCCGGTAATCGATGTTGCAATAAGCTGTGGCTTTTCCACGGCGCCGCATTTCAGTCGCTGCTACAGTGATCTCTATGGCATACCGCCGAGCAATGAGCGACGCATGCGCAGCTAGAGGCTGTGCAGCTGCTCTGCATTATTCTCGACACTGAGTGGGCTTTTTGTCAAAGGCCGCGCGAAAAGCGCGGGAGAAATGGGCGGTATCTGAAAAGCCTGTTTCCTGCGCAATATCGGTAATTAAGCGCTGTGTATTTTGCAGTAGCCAAAGTCCATAATTTAAGCGAATTTTTCGATAAAACTTTTGCAAACTATCACCGGTTTCGGCGATAAATAGACGCTCTAATTGACGCTTTGAAATATTCAATCGATCAGCTATTTCATCCGTAGAGAGGGGCCGGCTGAGATTTTGTTCTAGCAGCAACAGCGCCCGTGCAACCGATTTATTTTTCACCTGATAATCAGACGCCGGTTGCGGTTGTGGCGCATTGGCCGGTCGAGGACTATCCATCTGTAAAATACGCAGACTTTTGCGCGCCCAGCTCTGGCCCAGATGGCGCTCAATAATATAGCCGGCAAGATCCGCAGCCACAGCGCCGCCAGCACAGGTAATCCGATCGCCGTCGTCGACAAAGAGTTGTTCGGCAACCGGAATAACGTCGTGATAGTGCTCTGCCAGATCCTTGTAGTGAAACCAGCTGACACAGCAGCGACGTTGATGCATCAGCCCGGCGCGGATCATGGCAAAGGACCCGGTGCAGAGACCAATAATGGGCACATGAGCTCGGTTGGCTTGCTGCAGGTAGTCGATCACATGTTGACTGCCATGCAAGGTCTTTTGTAGCAGGCCACCTACGACGACTATGTAGTCGAATTCCACTGGATTCCTATAGCTTTCCCAGGGCTTTATCTGGACTCCAGAGCTCGAAGAAATAGCGTCGAGGTTGGGCCCCATCAGGGTCCAGCGACAGTTTATTTGTTGGCTCTGATCACCTTCATCTGCCGCCAGGCGCAGGGCGTCAATAAACGCAGAAAAGGGTAGCAGCGTAAAGCTTGGCATCAACACAAAACCGACGGATAAACTCGGCGATATTTTATAAAGAGAGGATTGTTTAGGCATGCTGAGCGCCCTAGATTCGAGTTATTTTTGTTCAGTGCAGTGTAGGCTTGGTGGCAGTTATATACAACAGATCGAGAGGTTGACTTGAATGTAACTGCCATAATTGGGTTTTTTTCAGCCATTTGTCGCTTTTGAGTCCTGAGATTGTCAGTTTTCTTCTAGTTGCTTGCAGCCTCATCTTGCTCCAATAGGAGTCGTTTATCGCTACTGTGCAGACCCATAGAAATGAAAAAATATTCCGCCTTCAGCCTATTAAAAAATGCCCTTAGCTACCATGAAAATTGGCAAAAAGTCTGGCGTAGCCCAACCCCGAAAAAAGAATATGATGTGATCGTTGTCGGTGGTGGCGGCCACGGTTTAGCGACGGCGTATTATTTGGCCAAAGTCCATGGTATTACTAATATCGCGGTGATCGAAAAAGGCTATTTGGGCGGCGGTAACACGGCGCGAAATACAACGATTATTCGCTCTAACTATCTCTGGGATGAAGCGGCACAGCTCTACGATCTGTCGCTTAAATTGTGGGAAGGCCTTAGCCAAGAGCTTAACTACAATGTGATGTTTAGCCAGCGTGGCGTGCTTAATCTGGGTCATAACCTACAGGATATGCGCGATATAGAACGGCGGGTCAATGCCAACCGTCTAAATGGTATAGATGGCGAAGTGGTGAGTCCCCAGCGCATTAAAGAGATTGCGCCGCTAATTAATATTTCTCGCGACAGTCGCTACCCGATTTTGGGTGCCTCATGGCAGCCTCGGGGCGGCACTGCTCGTCACGATGCTGTTGCTTGGGGCTATGCCCGGGGTGCCGACGCACTGGGTGTGGATCTGATTCAGCAGACTGAAGTCACAGGGATTCGTCGCAAAGACGGTGCTGTGGTGGGTGTAGAAACGAGCAATGGCTTTATCGGTGCGCGGAAAGTGGCCTGTGTGACTGCGGGTAATTCTGGTGTGGTTGCAGCCATGGCAGGTCTGAGATTACCGGTTGAGTCACGACCTTTGCAGGCGCTGGTTTCCGAGCCGGTAAAACCCTGTTTAGACACAGTGGTAATGTCCAATGCGGTGCACGGTTATATCAGCCAGTCAGATAAAGGTGACCTTGTTATTGGCGCAGGGGTGGATAGCTATAACGGCTATGGCCAGCGTGGTTCCTTTCATGTGGTGGAACATACTATTCAAGCTATCTGCGAACTGTTCCCGGCCTTTAGTCGGGTGCGCATGAATCGTCAGTGGGGTGGGGTGGTTGATACCTGCCCAGATGCCTGTCCAATTATCAGTAAAACCTCTGTCCAAGGATTGTATTTTAACTGCGGTTGGGGCACTGGCGGCTTTAAGGCGACGCCGGGTTCCGGTTATGTCTTCGCCGACACCGTGGCCAATGATCGTCCACATCCACTGGCTGCGGCCTTTAATCTTGACCGCTTTAATAGTGGCGCGCTGATTGATGAACACGGCGCTGCTGGTGTGGCTCACTAACTTCGATTGCTAATATTATGAGAAAAGTATGTTACTAATCCATTGCCCCCACTGTCGCGAACATCGCGAAGAGGAAGAGTTTAGCTACGGCGGCGAAGCCCATATTGTGCGCCCGTTGGAACCTGAATCCCTGAGCGATGAGGAATGGGGAGACTACCTGTTTTTCCGCACTAACAGCCGCGGTATCCATCATGAGATGTGGTACCACGCTGTGGGTTGCCGTCGCTATTTTAATGCGACGCGCAATACAGTCACCTACGAGATTTTGGAAACCTATAAAACCGGCACCCAGCCGACTATTACTGGAGCTAGCGCATGAGCCGCAATCGGTTAGAGTCGCATACTGGCGCTACGCTTGATTTTACCTTTAATGGAAAAGCCTATCAGGGCATTGTCGGCGACACTCTTGCCTCGGCACTATTGGCCAATGGTGTTGACGTTGTGGGTCGTAGCTTTAAATATGCACGTCCTCGGGGCATATTCGGGCATGGCGCAGAAGAGCCCAACGCCATTATTCAACTGGGCGCCGGTGCTGCCACTATTCCCAACCTGAAAGCGACTCAGGTCGAACTCTATCAGGGGCTTGAAGCGTCCAGTGTGAACGGCTGGCCCAGCGTCGATTTTGATGTAATGGGTATAATCGGGGCCTTTGGTCGCTTAATGCCGCCGGGGTTTTACTACAAAACCTTTATGTATCCGAAAAAATTGTGGATGACTTACGAGCATTTTATTCGCAAGGCTGCTGGCTTGGGTGCCACCCCAGTAGAGGCGGATCCCGATAGCTACGACAAACTTAATCAACATTGTGATGTGTTAGTGGTCGGTGCGGGGCCGGCGGGATTAGTTGCCGCGCGTGAAGCGGCGCGCACCGGTGCCAGAGTGATTATTGCCGATGAGCAATCGGAATTTGGTGGCAGTTTATTGGCCTCAAAACAGACCATTGATGGCAGGATAGCAACCGATTGGATTGCCAGTTTAGTGGCTGAGCTTGCGGCCTATAAGAACGTCCAGTTATTGCCGCGCAGCACGGTTTTTGGTTACTACGACCATAACTTCTTAACGATTCTGGAGCGTCGCACAGACCACCTTGCTCTCAGCGCTCCCAGCGGCACACGTCAGCGTATTCACAGAGTCCGAGCAGCTCAGGTGGTGTTGGCCACCGGGGCTTTTGAACGGCCCTTGGTATTTGCGCACAATGATATACCCGGGGTGATGCTGGCCTCATCAGTCTCGACCTATGTCAATCGCTATGGCGTTGCTCCTGGCAATAAGCTGGTGGTATTTACCACTAATGACAATGCCTATCAGACTGCACTGGACTGGCACCAGACAGGTCGCCAAGTGGTTGCAGTGGTGGATAGCCGTACTAACCCAAGCGGCGAAATAGTTGATGCGGTAAAGGCTTTGGGTATTGAGGTTCTGGCGGGCCATGGGCTTATTGAAGCCAGGGGTAAAAAACGCGTTAAGGCTGCGCTAGTCGCGCCGATTAATGAATCTGGTACCCAGGTAGTCGGTGCCGTCCGGTATTTAGACTCTGATCTTATAGCCTGTTCAGGGGGCTGGAGTCCGGCGATTCATTTAAGCTCTCACACAGGAGCCAAACCGGTATGGGACCCAAACATTGTTGGTTTTCGGCCAGGAGCGTCGAAACAGCAAGAGCGCTCCGCCGGAGCCTGCAGAGGTACCTTTGATCTTGCCGGATGTTTAGCTGAGGGTGCCAGTGCCGGTGCCGAGGCGGCCAAGCTTAGCGGTCGGGGTGACGGAGGTTTGCAGTTTCCTGGGTTTAGCGTTGAAGAGTATTCAGAGCAGCCACAGCAAGCATTGTTTTTGGTTCCTCATACCCAAAGCACCAGTCGTGCCCCAAGCCAGTTTGTCGATTTTCAATTAGATGTCAGTGCCAGTGGTATTGAGTTGGCGGTACGCGAAGGTTTCGAATCCGTCGAGCATGTTAAACGTTATACGGCCCTGGGTTTTGGCACTGATCAGGGTAAGCTGGGCAATATTAATGGCATGGCGATACTGGCCAATGCGCTGGATCAAAGTATTGCTGAAACCGGCACCACTATATTCCGACCCTCCTACACGCCGACCACCTTTGGCGCCATCGCTGGTCGTGATGTGAATCATTTATTTGATCCTGAACGCTACACCGCAATGCATCGCTGGCATCAGCAGCAGGGCGCAGAATTTGAAGATGTGGGTCAGTGGAAACGCCCCTGGTATTTCCCCCAGTCCGGCGAGTCACTGCAAGAAGCGGTTAATCGTGAAGGGTTGGCGGTGCGCAATAGTGTCGGTATTTTGGATGCCAGCACCTTGGGTAAAATTGATATCCAAGGGCCAGATGCGGCAGAGTTTATCACCCGCATGTATACCAATTCATACCTAAAACTAGCGCCCGGAAAATGCCGGTACGGCGTGATGCTTAAAGAAGATGGCATGATTTTCGACGATGGTGTCTGCGCCTGTTTGGCTGACAACCACTACCTAATGTTTACCACCACTGGCGGTGCCGCTGGGGTATTAGCCTGGTTGGAGTTGTGGCAGCAAACTGAGTGGCCAGAGCTACAGGTTTACTTCACCTCGGTGACCGATCACTGGACCACTGCCACTGTGACAGGACCCAATGCACGCAAGGTGATTGCCAAGGTCTGTAACGACATTGAACTATCCAATGAGGCCTTTGGTTTTATGGATTGGCGCGATGGCACCGTGGCTGGCGTCAAGGCGAGAATATTCCGCATTAGCTTTACCGGTGAGCTGTCCTACGAAGTGAATGTTCCAGCCCATTATGGTCGTCATATTTGGGAAGCATTAATCGCCGCCGGGGAAGAATTCAATATCACGCCCTACGGCACCGAGACCATGCATGTTTTGCGCGCTGAAAAGGGCTTTATTATTGTTGGCCAGGATACAGATGGCTCCATGACGCCAGCGGATATGAATATGGATTGGGTAGTGGGTAAGAACAAAGCCTTTAGCTTTATCGGTAAGCGATCGCTGCAGCGCAGCGACACAGTGCGGGAAAATCGCAAGCAGCTAGTGGGACTAAAAACGCTCAAAGGCTCGGATGTTTTGCCTGAAGGCGCCCAGGTTGTTTTCGATGCCAAGCAAAAAATACCTATGTCGATGCAGGGTCATGTAACCTCGAGCTATTACAGTGCCAGCTTGGGCCATTCTATTGCACTGGCAGTGGTTAAGGGCGGGCACAGCAGGTTGGGGCAGGTGGTCTATTGCCCCTTGGCTGATGGACGCAGTATCGCCGCAGAAATTGTCAGCTCAGTTTTTTATGATCCCAAGGGAGAGCGCCAGCATGTCTAACTCTATTGTGCAGGAATCAGTGCTGTATTATTTTCACGGGGCGTTTAATAAAAGCGCGGTTCCGGGGTCGTTATTCAGTGATCAAACAGACTGCGGTTTAGTGATTAAAGAAGCACCTTTCAGTGCCCATTTAAATCTGCGCGGCGATGCTGCAGACAGCGAGTTTTGCTTGGCTGTGGCTAAAGTGCTAAATCTAACGCTACCCTTAGTTGCTGGAACCTATAGCCGGAATGGCAATACGAGTATCTATTGGCTCGGTCCCAGCGAATGGCTGATCGTAGAGATTGGCGGTGATGCAGCCGTTATCGAAGCAACAATGCGTAAGGCCCTGCAAGGCCATATATCGATAGTTGACGTCAGTGGTGGTCAGACCTCGATCAACATGCGCGGCAGCGCAGCTGCGACTCTGCTTAAAAAATCCAGCGTCTATGATTTTGAGGCTTGGGACAGCGCAGAACCTACTGCAGGACGGGTAGTGCAAACCACTTTTGCCAAAGCGTCGGCGGTCGTAAGCAATAGACCTGACGGTTCCTATGATCTAGTGATTAGGCGCAGTTTTGCGGACTATGTGGCCCAGTGGCTGTTGGATGCGGGTGCAGAGTTTGGTTGCCGTGTAGAGCAAGGTTAGTTCTAAAAACTGCTGGGTGGGCTGCAGATGGCAACTGTCTCGCTCTGCACTCTGTTTATATTTGCCTTATCTCCCTATAATGGCTTTTTGATTCACAAGCCGTCGCTTCTATGAGTTACCAAGTACTTGCCCGCAAATGGCGCCCGCGTATTTTTGCCGAAATGGCTGGCCAGCAACATGTGTTACAGGCGTTGATCAATGCGCTCGATCACGACCGTTTGCACCATGCCTATCTATTTACTGGGACAAGGGGAGTGGGTAAGACCACCATTGCTCGAATCCTATCTAAATGCCTCAATTGTGAAGTCGGCGTTAGCTCAGTTCCCTGTGGTGAATGTTCCTCCTGTACTGAGATCGGTGAAGGCCGTTTTATTGATCTGATTGAGGTGGATGCGGCATCTCGTACTGGCGTAGATGATATGCGCGAGCTGCTGGACAATGTCCAGTACGCGCCATCTAGAGGTCGTTACAAGATCTATCTTATCGATGAAGTGCATATGCTCTCCAAGTCGAGTTTTGCTGCGCTTCTAAAAACCCTTGAAGAACCGCCACCTCATGTGAAGTTTTTGTTTGCTACCACAGATCCGCAGAAGTTGCCGATCACGGTGTTGTCCAGATGTCTGCAGTTCAATCTAAAAAACCTCAGTGCTGAGCGTATTACTGAGCATCTGCAGTTTGTTCTCGGTGAAGAGCAGGTACCCTTTGAAGAAGCGGCACTCTGGTCCCTGGCACGGGCTGCCGATGGCAGTATGCGTGATGCTCTCAGTCTTACCGATCAGGCTATTGGCCATGGCGGCGGTCAGGTCAATGAGGGCGAAGTCAGTGCCATGTTGGGCACTATTGAACGCAGCTATGTGGTGGATATTTGTCAGGCGTTAATCTCCGGATCGGGTACAGAGTTACTTGCCGCAATTGGTCGTATGGCAGAACAGGCGCCAGATTATGATGCAGCCCTAACCGATATTTTGTCGGTCTGGCATCAGGTGGCGATTGTGCAGACGGTGCCTGAGGCGCTGGATAAAGGTGTTGCTAATTACACTGAACTACTGGCCCTGGCCGCGGCGGTAAGTCGTGAAGACACTCAGCTGTTTTATCAGATTTGTCTGTTGGGGCGCAAAGATTTGCAGCTCTCTCCGGATGCCAAGTCAGGCTTTGAAATGGTTATGCTGCGGGCGTTGGCATTTCGTCCGCAGACTTCGGCGCAAGTTGGCTCCGGTCCAAAGGCTGTGGCAAAAGCGCAGGCTAGTGCAGCTGTAGCACCTCCTTTGGAGGTGGAGCCCAGCGGAAAAAAGCCTGAAGCGGTAGTCACGGCGGTTGTCGATGACAGACCGCCCTTGGAACCCGCGGTTGAAGCTGTTGCAGACGCTGTTGCAGAAGCTGTATCTGCCCCTGAATCCACTGTTAAGCCTGTGACTGCAGCGCCAGTGGAACCGACAGCGCAATTAGTGGTTGAATCGCCGGTCGAGGTCTATCAAAAGTCAGTTCAACCTACTGGTTACGACGGTGTTCAAGAGGCCGTTCAAAAGACGGTTGACGGAGCTGTTGGGCAACCTATCGAAGAGACTGTTGATGAGACGATTAAAGAGACGATTGAGGAGGCCAGTGAAAAGCCTAGTCAGGAGAGGACACCGTTGCAGACACCAGAGGCCGCCTCTGCACCGGCTCCTATTCCGCTGGAGCGTTTCACGCCAGACAATTGGATTCAGCTGCGTCGCCAGCTGAGTATTGGCGCATCTCTTGGTGAGATTGCCAGTCACTGCCTCTATTTGGGTCGCAGCGGTCAGCAGCTTAACTTTCTGATCGATAGTGATCACAACAGCCTCTATGACGAGCCTCACCAAGAGCAATTTAGTGAGGCCTTGAGTGATTATTTTCAACAGCCTGTGACCGTTGATATCACTCTGGGTGTGGCAGAGAAGGAGACGCCTCGCGCAGCGACAACTAGAGAGAAGGCTGAACGCCTGGTTGAGGCCGTAGATAGTCTTAATCAGGATCCTGCGGTGGTGAAATTTAAACAGCTTTTCGATGGTGAGCTCGACGAGCGTTCAGTGCGACCGATAGATTAGTCATCCGTTTTTAGAGATCTGTTTTTAAGACCGACTTTTAAAACCCATTTTTAAAACACAGTATTGAAAAGATAAAGTATTAATAAGAGAGCCCCATGGATATCAACGAATTAATGAAACAGGCCCAGCAGATGCAGGGCAAGATGGCAGAAATGCAAGAACAGGCCGCCAATGCTGAAGTGACGGGCGAGTCGGGTGCAGGCATGGTCAAAGTGACCATGACCGGTCGTCATGATGTACGTAAAGTTACTCTGGATCCATCTCTGATGACGGAGGATAAGGAGTTTCTCGAAGACCTTCTCGCCGCTGCAGTGAATGACGCGGTGCGCAAAGTCGAGGCTCAGAGCGCAGATGCGCTGGGTAAAATGACCGGCGGTATGAATTTACCCGCTGGTTTTAAGATGCCGTTTTAAGCTGCTCTCTGTCCAAAGAGAGACCATATTGAAACTCCTAACTACAGGGCCACGCTGTGTACGGTAATGTAATTGATCAATTAATTGACGCACTGCGGGTATTGCCCGGTGTCGGCAATAAGTCTGCCCAGCGCATGGCTCTGCATCTGCTTGAGCGCGATCGCAGCGGTGCTACACGTTTGGCTGAGTCACTGGTAGAAGCCGTGGAAAAAGTCGGCCGCTGCGCTCAGTGTCGTTCGCTTACCGAGCATGAGGTCTGCGCCATCTGTCGCAATGAACGTCGGCTTGCAGATCAGATCTGCGTGGTGGAAAATCCGGCGGATTTGTATGCCATAGAGCAAGCAGGCAGTTTTCGTGGCAAGTACTTTGTTTTGCTGGGTCACCTGTCTCCGATTGATGGCATTGGCCCCGAGCAGCTGGGCATAGATCAGCTTGTGGAACGGCTTAAAAACGGCGATATCAGTGAACTTATATTGGCAACCAATTTAACGGTTGAAGGCGAGGCCACGGCCCACTTTATTGCCGACAAGGCCAAGGCTCTGGGCGTCGAGGTATCGAGAATTGCCTATGGTGTCCCCATGGGTGGTGAGTTGGAATATGTCGATGGTGGCACCTTGAATATGGCCTTGCAGAGTCGTAAATCACTTTAGAGCCAGAACTTAAAATAAGAGCTTTAAAAATAAGAGCTTTAGAATCACAACAATAGATCACGGAACTCATACCCCTAATGACAACAATTAATCACTGGATCGACAACAGCCAGCAGCTCGCTGAACTCTGTGAACAGCTGCAGGATGCTACCGAGCTGGCAATTGATACGGAGTTTATGCGCAGCGATACCTTTTTCGCCAAGCTGGCGCTGATCCAGCTGTCAGATGGAGAACAGTGCTGGTTGATCGATACACCCGCCATAGAGCAACTGCAGCCTCTAACAGCGTTGCTTAATGGGCCGCAGCTAACCTTGGTATTCCACTCCTGTGGCGAAGACCTGGAGGTGCTCGATCAGGTGCTCTCAGTGCGTCCCAAAAAATTGTTCGATTCACAGGTTGCCGCGGGCATTGTCAATATAGGCTATTCCATGGGCTATGCGCGCCTGGTGGAAAATATGTTGCAGATTGAATTGGGCAAGGAAGACACGCGTTCTGACTGGTTGGCTCGGCCCCTCAGCGATCGCCAAAAACGTTATGCCGCAGACGACGTGTTATATCTATTTAGAATTTATAAGCTGTTGCTCGAGTTACTCGAGCAACAGCAGCGTCAAAGCTGGTTTGCCGAAGAGATGCTCGACCTTCAGCGGGTTGCCGCAGAGCGTCGTGAGGCCCTGGATTATTATTTGCGCGTAAAAGGTGCATGGCGGCTTGACGCGTTGTCATTGGCTGTCTTAAAGCGACTCTGTGAATGGCGCGAGCAAGCGGCACGGGCACTGGACAAACCGCGTTCCCATATAGTGAAAGATAATGTATTGCTAGAATTGGCGAATAATAAGCCAACGCATATGAGCCAGCTGCATCAGATTGACGACTGGTATTCCCGCTCGGTAAAACGTTTTGGTGAACAGGTGCTGCAGGAAATCGCCAATGTGGATCACAATGATCTGCCTGATGAACTGCCGCAGCCATTGTCTCGCGCGGTGAGTGATGTTATGAAAAAGATGCGCGTCAGCATCAATGAATTGGCTGAAAACCAGGCTATTCCTAAAGAACTTATGTGTAACAAAAAAGAACTTGAATCGATTCTGCGCACAACTGTTGAAGGTAAGTGCGTATGGCCGGTCAGGCTGGTAGATGGGTGGCGGGGCAGTATGGTGATTCCGGCTCTGCAGTTAGTGATAGACAGCAGTGATGCGCTATGAAAATTGCCGGTAAAGTTCTCTGTGATATTTATAAGACCGCGAAGAAAGAAGAGATGTATCTTTATGTCGCGCGGGAAGATGGCACCAAGCGGGTTCCCGAGGCGCTGTTAAATCAATTTGGCACACCAGTGCTGGTAACCACTATGCTATTGGCAGAGACGAAGAAACTCGCGCGCGCGGATGTAGTGAAAGTGATGGATGATATTGGTCGGCAGGGGTTCTATCTGCAGATGCCACCGCCGCCTATTCCATTGAAAGAGCAGCTCTAATGGCCAGTCAGCCCTGGTGGCACACCAAGTCTCTTGCGGAAATGAACGATGACGAGTGGGAAGCACTCTGTGATGGCTGTGCAAAATGCTGTCTGGTAAAGCTCGAGGATGCCGATACTGAAGAAATTTATTACACCAATGTCAGCTGTCAGCTGCTCGACACTGAATCCTGTCGCTGTTCTGATTATGCTGGGCGCACCAAGGTAGTGGATGACTGCCTTAAACTTGACCGCAGCAATGTCAATCAACTGGAGTGGTTGCCCCATAGCTGTTCCTATAGGCTTTTAGCCGCAGGTCAGCCACTGCCTGAATGGCATCATCTGCGCACTGGTGATCGCGAAGCCATGCATAATTACGGCGCATCATTGCGCGGCAAGGTCACATCGGAACTCAATGTGCATGACGATGATATTGAAGACCATATTATTAGATGGATTAATTAACTATGTACACAGCTGAAGATTATCTCCAGGGCTGGATCGCCTATTCTATTGGTGGCTTGTTGTTGCTGTTTTTTCTTTGGTATCTGTTGCGTAATCTTCGCTATGCCGCCGTGCGTCATATCTTTTTGCTTATCTCTGCAGCCTTTTTGTTTACGCCTGTAACCGCTTATCAAGATGACGCGCATCTGGCACCCGCGTTCTTTGTCAGTGTCTATGAAGGGGTTTTGCTCTCCGGGGCCAATGATGGCTTCCAGCGTGGCTTGGCGCCGATTATTGCGGTGCTGATTTTTGCATTGTTGATTTATGCCGTGGGACGTCTGCTATGGGCCAAGCTGTTTGGCAAAAAAGTGTTGTCCTCCAGCGATGCTGATGACAGTGTTCGCGAAGTTGATCTGGTTGCTGAACAGTCTTCTAACTCCGTTAAATAATGTCTTTCCTGTTATCTCAAGCGTATGGGAGAGATCTCAGGATCACCCTCGGGTACTCCGCGGTCATAGTTAACCTCAGATTCACTTGAAGACAGTGCCCCATGCTTGGCACCATGCCTCATCAGTTTTTACTAGACGGCTAAGAGGCTGCGATTGGCTGATAAAGTTCGCTGAATTGCGAATTTTTTTTGCTGATTTCTAATCTATTATGCTCGCCTAACTTATTTATCACTCAAAATGTGGATTTAGACTCTATGAAATTCGAAGGTACAGACAACTACGTAGCCACCGAAGAGCTACAGATGGCCGTGAACGCTGCCGTAACATTACAGCGTCCATTACTGATTAAGGGCGAGCCCGGAACTGGCAAGACACTGCTTGCAGAAGAAGTGGCCAAATCATTGGGTAAGCGACTTATTTCCTGGCATATCAAGTCGACTACCAAGGCACAGCAGGGTCTCTATGAATATGACGCAGTATCCCGTCTGCGAGATTCGCAGCTGGGCAATGAAAAAGTCAACGATATCAGTAACTATATCGACAAGGGCAAGCTGTGGGAGGCCTTTACTGCCGACGAGCAGGTTGTACTCTTGATTGATGAGATCGATAAGGCGGATATTGAATTCCCTAACGATCTGCTGCTGGAATTAGACCGCATGGAATTCCATGTCTACGAGACCGGCGAGACAGTTAAGGCGATACAGCGTCCAATCGTGATCATTACCAGCAACAACGAAAAAGAGCTGCCAGATGCCTTCTTGCGTCGCTGCTTCTTCCACTTTATTAGCTTCCCCGATCGCACCACCATGAAACGCATTGTCGACGTTCACTTCCCAGTGATTAAAAAGACGCTGGTGGACGAAGCCCTGGATATCTTCTTCGATGTGCGCAAGATTCCCGGTCTCAAGAAAAAGCCTTCAACCTCAGAGTTGGTCGATTGGCTCAAATTGGTTATGTCCGATGATATTCCTGAGGATATTCTGACTAATCGCGATCCCACCAAGGCGATTCCACCGCTTTACGGCGCGCTGTTGAAAAATGAGCAGGACGTTCACCTGCTGGAACGCTTGGCATTTATGACTCGGCGAGAAGCCCGATAAGGTTTATCGCTTATGTTGATTAACTTTTTTTTCACCTTAAAAAAAGCCAATGTGCCGGTTTCGATCAGAGAGCTGCTGGATTTACTGGCAGCTCTGGAAGAGAATCTCGCCTTCGCCTCTATAGATGATTTCTATCTATTGTCGCGCACGATTATGGTCAAAGACGAGAAGTACTATGACCGCTTTGATCGGGCCTTTGGTGCCTACTTTAAAAATCTTGAAAACCTCGATGACATTATTGAGGCACTGATTCCCGAAGATTGGCTGCGCAAAGAGTTTGAAAAAAATCTCAGCGAAGAAGAAAAAGCCAAGATTGAAAGTCTCGGTGGCCTAGAAAAACTGATTGAAGAATTTAAAAAGCGTCTCGAAGAGCAAAAAGAGCGGCACGAGGGAGGCAATAAGTGGATTGGCACTGGCGGTACCTCGCCCTTCGGCAATGGCGGCTTTAACCCCGAGGGTATTCGCGTCGGTGGCGAAGGCGGGCAGGGCAGTGCAGTTAAGGTGTGGGAGGATCGCCAGTT